>PPYF01027772.1_pt1 | contig 23503 bp, 22 predicted proteins | sample 1559871 | NCBI WGS metagenome assembly PPYF01 (sample SAMN08240021, study PRJNA423297) | Human gut metagenome, whole genome shotgun sequencing project.
AGGCATCCCCTCGCCAGAAGGAGAGAGGAGAATGAGAAATTCTCACCTCAAAGTTTTGCACTTCGATTTGGAATCTTCATACCTTTGCATATAATTTCATACAGCCTCTCACTATGGACGGACTGACTTTAGGATTGCTCCTGCCTCTGGCGGGAACGACTTTGGGCGCAGCCTGCGTATTCTCCATCCGGCGCAGGATACCTGACATGCTCAACAAACTGCTTACGGGCTTTGCGGCCGGGGTGATGGTGGCGGCATCGGTATGGTCGCTGCTGATTCCGGCCATCGAAAGCGGGCCGGATGGCAGTTTTCTGCGTGTGGTTCCCGCCGCGGCAGGCTTTATCGCCGGCATGGCGTTCCTGCTGGTGCTGGATATCGTCGTGCCCCACCAGCACATCAACGGCTCGCTGAACGAGGGGCCGAAGTCCGGACTGTCGCGCACCACCAAGCTGATATTCGCCGTCACCATGCACAACATTCCCGAGGGTATGGCCGTAGGCGTGTCGCTGGCGGCGGCGATGGAAAACAACGCCTACATCCCCATGGCCGGCGCGCTTGCGCTCTCGGCTGGTATCGCCTTGCAGAACATTCCAGAAGGAGCCATTGTGTCGATGCCTCTGCGTGCGGCCGGCAACAGCCGCCGGCGCGCATTCGTGATAGGATGCCTCAGCGGTGTTGTCGAGCCGGTGGCGGCCGCACTTGCTGTATGGCTCACAGTCTGGACTCTCCCGCTGCTGCCCTATATGCTCGCCTTTGCCGCGGGCGCAATGATGTATGTCGTAGTCGAGGAGCTGATACCCGAGACGCAGGAAGGCCGCCACTCCAACATGGGTACCGTCGGTTTTACCGCCGGTTTCGTGCTCATGATGATGCTTGACGTGGCCCTGGGATAGACCCGGACGGTCGCGCCGAAGGTCAGCTCAGGTCGAGGACTACGTTGTCGTTGCCCTTGTGGTAGTACTGGCGGCGGAGGGGATTGGCCGTGGCATCGTCCTCGCGGCGGCGGTTGCGGTAAATGTCGATGGCGGCATAGATGGCGCTGCGCATCGACTGCTCGGAGGCTTCGCCGCGGCCGGCGATGTCGTAGCCGGTGCCATGGTCGGGCGACGTACGCACGTAGGGCAGTCCGGCGGTGAAGTTGACGCCGGCTTCCATAGCCAGAGCCTTGAACGGGGCGAGACCCTGGTCGTGGTACATGGCGAGAACGCCGTCGAAGCGATGGTAGAGGCCGCTGCCGAAGAATCCGTCGGCGGCATAGGGGCCGAACGCGAATATCTTCTTGGCGCGCGCCTCCTCGATGGCGGGAGCTATGACCTCCGCCTCCTCTTTGCCCAGAAGGCCTCCCTCGCCGGCATGGGGATTGAGCGACAGCACGGCGATGCGCGGCGAATGGATGCCGAAATCGCGGATGAGCGAACGGTTGAAGATGCGGAGTTTCTCAAGCACGGCCTCACCGGTGACGGCGGCCGGCACCTCGCTCAGGGGCAGATGTGTGGTGACGAGCGCCACGCGCAGGTCGTCGGAGCAGAGTACCATCAGCGCCTTGTTGTCGGTCTCGCTGTCGGCGGCGAGCGATGCCTCCAGGTATTCGGTGTGTCCGGGGAAGTGGAAAGCTTCGCTCTGTATGCAGTGCTTGTTGATGGGAGCCGTCACCAGCACGTCGATGTGGCCTTGGCGCAGGTCGGCCACGGCGCGCTCAAGCGATGCAAATGCGGCCTGTCCGGCAACCGGACTTTCCACGCCGGGCTCCACCTTCACGTCCTCGTCCACTACGTTGACAATGTTCACGGCGCCGTCGCGTATCTCCTCGCCGCCGGCACACTGCGTCATCTGCACGGCAGGCATGTCGAGGGCCTTGCGGTAGAACGCCGCGATCTTGGCCGAGCCGTAGACCACGGGGGTGCAGAGCTCCAGCAGACGCGCGTCGTCGAGCGTCTTAAGTATTACTTCGTAGCCAATTCCGTTTATATCGCCGTGGGTGATTCCCACTCTTATCAGTCGTTCCAAAGTTGTCAGTTTTTAGGGTTGTCTAAATCCTTGCCGGCCAGCATGCCGCAGGCAGCCTCGATGTCCTCGCCGCGCGAGGCGCGGATGGTGGCCGTGACGCCGCGCTGGTTCAGGCGGTCGCGGAAAGCTTCCATGCCCTTCTGCGACGGCGGCACGAGCTCGCTGCCCGGAATGGCATGGTAGCGGATGAGATTGACGCGGGCCGAAGTGCCCCGCAGCAACCGCGCAAGAGCGTCGGCATGGCGCATGTCGTCGTTGACGCCCTGCCACATGGTGTACTCCACCGAGAGGCGCCGCTGGTGGGCGAAGTCGTGCTTCCGCAGCTCGTCGATCACCTCAGCCACGGGCCATGCATTCTCCACGGGCATCATGGACGCGCGCTCAGGAGCGAACGGCGAATGTACGCTCAGGGCCACGTGCACCTTCGACTCCTCGATGAGGCGGTGCAGCTGCGGCTTGTAGCCCACGGTGCTGACCGTGATACGCTTCGGGCTCCACGCAAGGCCCCAGGAGGACGTGAGCACGTCGACGACGGCAAGCACGGCGTCGATGTTGTCCAGCGGCTCGCCCATGCCCATGAACACGATGTTGGTGAGCGTGTCGCTTTCCGGAATGGAGAGAATCTGGTTCACGATCTGCGCGGCGGAGAGATTGCCATGGAATCCCTGGCGGCCGGTCATGCAGAACGAGCACCCCATGCGGCAACCGGCCTGCGAGCTGACGCACAGCGTGGCCCGGTCACGGTCGGGGATATACACGGCCTCCACATCGCGTCCGCCGGCACCCCGGAAGAGGTATTTCACAGTCCCGTCGGCACTGCGCGACGCCGCCTTCGGCTCCTCGCGCCCGGTGCACCACCCGGCGTCCAGGGCCTCGCGTCCGCGCTTGCTGAGGTCGGTCATGGCGGAAATACGGGCTTCGCGCTTGCCGTAGAGCCACCGGGCTATCTGTCCGGCAGCGAAAGCGGGCAGCCCGCACTGCGAGGCCACCTCGCGCAGCTGCGACAGATTCATGCCTAACAGGGGCGTTTTCTCTTGTGGATTCATGACACAAAAGTACAAAAAAATCTGATAGCCACACGTCGCGGAGGCGATAAATTACAGCCCTCCATGCAAAATCAGCGGGAACGGATTCCGAAAAATCCGTTCCCGCGACGTTATGGCTGTCTAAATCTTTATTTCTCGAATTTCTTCACAATCACGGTGGCGTTGTGACCGCCGAAGCCGAAGGCATTGCTGAGAGCAGCGCGTACGGGACGGTTCTGCGCACGGTTGAAGGTAAAGTTGAGGTTGTAGTCGATGTTCTCGTCCATGTCGTCCGGCTCGTGGTTGATGGTGGGGGGAACGATGTCCTCCTGCACGGCCTTGATGCTGAACAGAGCCTCGAGAGCGCCTGTGGCACCGAGCAGGTGGCCTGTCATCGACTTTGTCGACGAGATGTTGAGGTCGTAGGCATGCTGACCGAAGACCTCCTTGATGGCTTTCACCTCGGAGAGGTCGCCCACGGGCGTAGAGGTGCCGTGAACGTTGATGTAGTCGATGTCTTCGGGCTTCATGTTGGCGTCCTCAAGCGCGTTGGTCATGGCGAGTATTGCGCCGAGACCCTCGGGATGAGTAGCTGTCAGGTGGTAAGCATCGGCCGAGAGACCGCCGCCTGCCACTTCGGCGTAAATTTTGGCGCCACGTGCCAGAGCGTGCTCCAGTTCCTCAAGCACGAGGACAGCGGAGCCCTCACCCATCACGAAGCCGTCGCGGCTGCCGCTGAAGGGGCGCGAAGCCGTAGCGGGGCTGTCGTTGCGGGTGGAGAGGGCATGCATGGAGTTGAAGCCACCCACGCCTGCGGGATAGATAGCAGCCTCGGCACCGCCGGCGAGAATCGCGTCGGCCTTGCCAAGACGTATGAGGTTGAAGGCGTCGATAATGGCGTTGTTGGAGGATGCGCAAGCCGACACCGTGCCGAAGTTGGGACCATGATAGCCATATTCCATGGAAATATGACCGGAGGCAATGTCGGCAATCATTTTGGGAATGAAGAACGGGTTGTACTTGGGCCCGTTGGCTTCGTTGAGGGCATAATATCCGGCTTCCTCCTCGAATGTGTGAAGGCCGCCGATGCCGGCAGCAACGATTACGCCGACGCGGTTCTTGTTGAGATTCTCGTCAGCCTCGAGACCGGAATCCTCGACAGCCTGACGGGCTGCGACCACGGCGTACTGCGCATAGAGGTCAAGCTGACGCAGCTTTTTGCGGTCGAAGTGGGCTGCGGGGTCGAAGTCCTTGACTTCGCAGGCGAACTGCGTCTTGAACTTCGAGGCGTCGAAGTGAGTGATGGGGCCGGCGCCGGAGCGTCCTTCCACGGCGTTATGCCACGTAGTGGCCACATCATTTCCGAGGGGAGTGATAGCGCCAAGGCCTGTTACGACAACTCTTTTTAATTCCATCTGAAAAATGTGTTGATTGATAGCTTACGCTCCGACGTCACCGTCGCAGGCGTCGCATACATGATGCAAACGCGGCGGGCGCAGAGGCGCCCGGCCGTGTTTTGCAATGATGTTGGGTTTTTATTTGTTGGCTTCAATGTAAGCAACGGCGTCGCCTACAGTGGCAATCTTCTCGGCCTGGTCGTCAGGAATGGTGATACCGAATTCCTTCTCGAATTCCATGATGAGCTCTACGGTGTCGAGGCTGTCAGCGCCGAGATCGGTGGTGAATGCTGCGGTTTCGGTTACCTGACCTTCGTCTACGCCGAGCTTGTCGACGATGATTGCTTTTACGCGATCTGCAATTTCAGACATAGTTTTGATGTTTTAATGATTAGGAAATTTTTCACGCTTCAGGGCACAAAGTTAAGAAATAAAAGTGAATTAAAGAAATTTTTCGGCAATTATTTATCAACGGCCATTTTTGGAGCCCGCAGTTTAAGGTTTAGATAATGGCTTTATGAAAAAACAGCCGCATGCTGGTACCAGGGCATGCGGCTGTATGTGTTTTGTGCGCGAGGCGTGCTGGCCGAGCTTGGCTCGATGCGGGTCACAAGGCAACCCTGACGTCGGGGACTATCACCTAACACAACGGACGTGCGGCCGCGGTTTAGTGCGGGCTTTGCCCGCAGTTTAGGGTTTAAGGTTTAGGACCGGCACGGGCGGCGTGTGCGCGACGGCGCTTGCGCCGCGCGCAGTGTGAAGTTGGGAGTGTGAAGTGAGGAGTCGTGCCTCCAGACGGGTTGGTGCGGGCAGTGGCGACTAGGATAGTGTAGCATAGGAAGCAACGGTTGTTGAGGAACAGGGCGTAGTGGAGGAGCAGGCGGCTGATGACGGCGTGCTCGGCGGCTGATACGGTGAGGACAATGCTGACGCGGCCTGTGCGGCGGCGACGGCGCTCGAGAAGGCCGATGACGGCGGATTCGCGCGGCGTGAGGGGTCTGCGGTACCAGCGGCGGAAGGGGTATGTGGTTGAATGTTTCATAACACCGCAAAGTTACAACACGAAATACCCCTTGGAACTATGAAATGAACCACCCCCCGGTTCATTTCATAGGGTTAATCATGGATTCGCGCGTCCCGCGCTCTTCTATTTAAAGTTTATAGTTTATAGGGAATAGGTAAGAGGGGGGAGATATATCAAACAGAAAGAGCCGGCTCCGCCGGCTCTTTCTGTACTTTTTAGGGATGGTTCAGTCGGTGTGGGTGGCGGAGCCGAAGGTTTCGCGGATGTTCCAGACAGCGAGGGCGCCGAGGAGCAGGAGTACGCCGCTGACAACGAGCATGAAGACGGTCTGCGGAGCGCCGTTGGAGCCTGCGGGGAAGAGGCTCAGGAGCATGCCGCCGCATAGGGCGGCGATTATCTGCGGCACGCAGATGGTGCAGTTGAACAGGCCGAGATAGGTGCCGATGTGGTTGCCGCTGAGGGCGTTGGTGAGGATGGTGAACGGCATCGCCAGCATGGCGGCCCAGGCGCATCCCATGAGGGCGTAGCTGACGCCGAGGAGCAGAGGCGAGTGGATGAAGTAGACCGAGATGAAGCCGACGGCGCCGATAAGGAGGCTGAGCGAATAGGCGGGCTTGCGGCGGCGGAAGGTGGCGAGCACGGCGGCCCACACCACGGCGGCGATGGCCTGGATGGCGAGGAGTACGCCGTTCCAGTCGCCGGCGTCCTGATACTCGCTGCTGGCGGCGTTGAGCACGGTGACGTAGTTGATGGTGACTTCCTCGGGACTGCCGATGGCAGGCAGCTCGGAGGTCTGATCGAGGATGTACTCGCCGCTTTCATTATCGCGGGCGGCGATGTGGGCGAGAGTCAGCACGGTGCCCGGCTCGACGAGCGAGAGGGCCGACACGGTGGATGCGGAGTTGGCGACCGGCATCTGAGTGCCGTCGACGGAGATTACGTCGCCGGTGGTGGCGAAAAAGCCGCGGTGCGGGGCCACGCGCTCGATGCCGTCCTGCACGACGGGCGCGCCGCCGGCAATGATGGTGTCGCCGTTGACGCTCACCACATCGGGGTGCAGCAGGCGGCCGTCCACCTCGACGCCGGCCATGACGAGGCGGCCGTCGGTGAGCACGGGCGACTGGCCGTTGAAGATGTACTTATCGTTGTACTCACGGCCGTTGACGCTTACGCCCGTGACACGCTGATAGGAAGGCGCGCCGTAGGCATGACTGGCGATGGCGTCGGTGCTGTAGGTCCACATGTAGAGGAATGCCGCCCAGCAGAAGAACTGCACGAGGCCGACGGTCCAGAACACTTTCGGGGCCTTGACGAGCAGGCGCAGCATGCTCTCGCCGCCCTTTTTACCCTCTTTGGGAGTGTCGGTAGAGATGCCGTGGAAGGCAGCGTACTCGGCAGGCGGCATCTCGCGTATCTTGGCGAAGCTGTATATCACGCAGAGCAGCAGGATGGCGGCGCCGATATAGAAAGCCCAGGTGACCGTCGGGGGCACCTCGCCCGCGGGGGCGGTGTTGCTGAGGAAGAGGGCGAGCACGATGGGCGCGATGTAGCCCACGACGCTGCCGGCATTGCAGAGGAAGCTCTGAATGCTGTAGGCGAGGCCTTTCTGACGTTCGTTAACCATGTCGCCGACGAGCATCTTGAAGGGCTGCATAGCCATGTTGATGCTCGTGTCGAGGAACATGAGCATGACGAGGCCGAAGATAATGGCCTGGGAGACGCCGAGGCCGAGCGAGCCGGCGTTGGGCAGGAAGCACATGACGATGATGGCTACGAGCGCGCCTGCAAGCAGATAGGGCAGACGGCGGCCGAGGCGCGTCCAGGTGCGGTCGCTGGCGGCGCCGACAAGCGGCTGCACAATAAGCCCCATCAGCGGGGGCAGAATCCAGAAGTAGCTGAGGTCGTGCGGGTCGGCGCCGATGGTACTGAAAATACGGCTGACCTGCGAGCTCTGAAGGGCATAGGCTATCTGCACTCCGAAAAATCCGAAGCTGAGATTCCACAGTTTCCAGAACCCTAAATCCTTTTGGGTTTGCATCACGGATAGATTGTAGTTAAGTAAACAAGTATGATATAATATGCTGCAAATTTAACAATTTTATAATTAACTGCAACCGCGGGAAAGTGAAAAAATTGATTATTTCACGCGGGAAATGAAAAAATCAGAAGAAAACAGGTCTAAAACAATTCCGAGTGGGAGCCGAAACGTACGAGTTTTATAACGCCGGCCTCCCTATCCCACCATATCAACAATGTATCGCTTTCAATGTGGCATTCCATATAACCGACATAATCACCCGTGAGCCTGTGAGGTCGGTAATTTTCCGGCACAGGTTTCCCCTCCCGAAGAATATTCAGGACAATCTCAAGTTCATCAATAATATTTCGCCTATGTTTGTATCTCTTTAAATCCCGCTTGAACTGAGTGGAGATTTTAAGGACATTCATAACGAATCTACGAAGCTGCGGAAGTCAGACATGTCAAGAGTTTCAAGATTGTCCGACGTCTCCACCTCCTTCATGGCGGCGAGAGTCAGCTTGTTGGGACGCTTTGATACAAAGGCCATGAGCACACTCTCGACAAGATTGTTCAGACTGCGATTATGACGCTTAGCCTCATCCTGAAGCATGGCAAGAAGTTCTTCGCTGAGTCGGAAAGATGTCTGCCGACGTACTGACGCTGTATTCATAAGATGAAATTTATTTGTAGTGCAAAGGTAATACATTTGTATAACACTTCAGCAATAAATATGGTTCTAAATTTATCAACTCGGGGAAAAAGAGTAAATTTGCGGGAGTTTTTACTAAGATAGATATGAGGGAAAAGATTTTGCCGCAGCTCTTCGCCACGTTCTTCAAGATAGGAGCGTTCACCTTCGGCGGAGGCTGGGCGATGATAAGCCTGATAGAGCGCGAGATAGTGGACCGGCGGCACTGGATAGAGCGCAACGAGTTTCTGGACCTGCTGGCAGTGGCGCAGTCGCTGCCCGGCATCCTTGCCGTGAACATGGCCGTGACCGTGGGCGACCGTCTGCGGGGTCTGCGCGGCAGCGTGGCGGCTGCGGCCGGCACCATCCTGCCGTCGTTCTCGCTCATTCTGCTGATAGCCATGTTTCTGACGCCGGAGACCATCACCTCCAGCCCTACCCTTACCGCGATATTCAAGGGCATACGCCCCGTGGTGGTGGCACTGATAGTGACGCCCGTCATACGTTCGGCGCGTTCGGCCGGACTGACGTGGCGCACGATATGGATTCCCGCGGCCGTGGCCCTGGCTGTATGGTCGAAGCTGCCCGTAATCTCCAACCCGATACTGTTCATAGTGGCGGGAGCCCTGTGCGGCTGGCTACTGACGCGCCGCAGCCGTCTGGCGCTCGAGCGCAGGAAGGAGGGGGGTGCCGAATGATATTCCTCCGACTCATCTGGAGCTATCTCAAGATAGGCTTTTTCGGCTTCGGCGGCGGGTACGCCATGCTCGCCCTCATAGAGAACGAGATCGTGACACCGGGCTGGATCACGGAAAAGACATTCACCGACATTGTGGCCGTGTCGCAGATGACGCCCGGCCCGATAGGCATCAACTCCGCGACATACATAGGATACGTGGCTCCGCAGGCCAACGGCTTCCCGTCGGTGTGGTGGGGCGTGGCGGGCTCGCTGCTGTGTACGCTGGTGGTGGTGCTTCCGTCGTTCCTGCTGGTGCTCTACGCCAGCCACTATATCAGGCGCCACCGCGACAGCGAGTTCATCGTCGGCATGTTCGCCGGGCTGCGCCCTGTGGTGGTGGGTCTGATAGCCTCCGCCGCCCTGCTGCTGATGAACGAATCCAACTTCGGAAGCGCTGACAGCGACGTAGCCAAGAGCATAGCCCTCGCCGTGGCCGCGCTCGGCATCAATCTCTTCACAAAAATCCATCCCATATGGATCATAATCGCCGCCGGCTTCGGCGGATGGCTCATATTCTGACATGATGGAATACTTTTCAACAGCATCAATAGTACAGGCAAAACGACTCGTACGGGAACAAGGGCGAAAATTCGGACTTATCGAGGGTTCCGTTCCGGTGCTGATCTCTGTGCCGCACTGCGTAGACCATATGCGCGACGGACGCATCAAGCCTGCGGAGGTAAATACGCTTTCAGTCGCTCTGATGGTTCACCGCGCCACCGGCTGCCATGTCATTTACAACTGCGACAGTACAACAGACCCGAACCATGACGAAGGTGGCCAATACAAGGACGCGCTGACAGAAACCGTTGCCGACAAAGGCATACGACTCGTAATCGATCTGCACGGAGCCGCGCCGGACCGAGACTTCGATCTCGAGATAGGCACCGGCGACGGAGCAAACATCGGCAACGACATGATTATAGTGCGGCTTATAGAGCAACTGGCGCGTCTGTCGTTCGACACTGTGGATGTAGACCGGCATTTCAAGGCAGCCGGAGCCAATACCATCTCGGCGTACACGCACAGAAACTGCGGAGTTCCGGCCATACAGGTCGAAATCAACCAGAAAAACCGATCGGAGAAAAATCCTGACAAATTCGACAAGACAGCAGGCGTTTTTGCCCGATTCATCAAGATGGCAGAACTTTGCGGTTATTCAGGAACCGACTACGATTGTGCTACTGTGAAAATTCTGGATAAGAGCCATCCGCACAACCGTGTGGAGCTGCCTGAATCATGGAGAGACAGCCATATCATTGACGAAGCATGCCTGATAACCTCCCTCAGCGCATCGAAAGAGGGCATTGTAAAGCAGTTTGTTGACGAAGACACAATAAGCGTGGGAAAGCGTCTGTACGACAGCCTTTTCGCCGAAGTACCCGTTGCCATTGTAAAAAAGAGCAAGGCCATAAAAGCCGCCGTGTACAAGCCAAAGATAGAGGCTATAGACAACGATGCCGTATCCTTGTCGGACGACATCTACGAGCAGCTGAGCAAATACGAGTACGCTGAGGTAATGAATCCCCTCAACAGCATCAAGGCATATCTGAAAATAAAGAGGTATGACCCGAAGTTCAACTTCAACAACCGCAAGAATGCGGTGTGGCTGAGTTCTCTTCAGCGCCGGCTACTGAACATGCAGCTGCCGATGGTGCTTCCTCCCGCGCTTAACGGCCGGCTGAGCGAGAGATGCGATGCGGCAGATTACGAATACTTCATAAGCAACTACCACGCGGATGCCGGAGGCGACCTTCGCCTCAACAAGGTGGACGAGGAGACCCACAACAGGATGACGAGGATATACAAAGCGATAGCATCGTGTGTGGACATCAGACCTATCAGCAACAATGAGGCCATACGCCATCCTCAGCCTAAAATTCTGGTAAACTGCATCGGCAACGCCTCCATAATGCTGCGCGCTGTCAGATGCGCCGAGAACGACGAAATTCTCGAAGCTATAAAAATCACCGATACCAACATAAAACGTCTCGGGGTGAGCGACGGCGACAAAGTGTACGTGACACACAGAGGACGTTCCATACCGGTCAGGGTGCATGTTTTGTCAAAAGACACATTTGAACAAACGGTACGCAATAACAATCTTGACGCCGAGGACGACGTGGAAATGGTGGCGTGCATACCTGTAGCGCTGCGGTTCAGGCTCGGGATAAGCGACATCAACGAATGTGTCACGATAGAGCGCGACCTGGTGTATATCGTGCGCAAGAATATCACAGAACAGCTACTGGCTCTCATCGGCCTGTTCATAGCGATTTACGGCATACCGGGAATGAGCCTCGTCGGCGGCATAGTCGCGTTCCTGTCAGTAGCGCCGCTGGTGCTTTACTCGATATTCAGCAAAGAAAGGGAAAAAATATGATAAAAGGAGTCATATTGTTTCCACAAGACACGTTAGCCAGGCCGGACAATGCCTCGCAATGGTGGCTCAGGGCCGCCGCGGAGGCTGGTCTGACGGTGACAATCAGCACATTCGAGGAATTCGACCCTGATGCCTCCCTTCCGGATTTCGCGGTCATGCGCGGCTACGACGAGGCAATATCCACGGCTCTGGAAAGCAAAGGGGTACGCGTGTTCAGCCCGTATACGGCCATGGCACGCAGCCTCGACAAGTGGCAGACCTATCAGACCCTTGAGAATGCGGGCATCCCGACGCCACGCACAATTCTGCCCAGCGATTTCACCGAGGCTGAAAGCATTCTCGGCCGTCCGTTCGTGACGAAGCAGCGCAACGGGTCGCGCGGCATAAACGTGTTTCTATGCGACTCGCGCCCAAGCTACGCCCGAGCGCTGGACGCATGCGGCGGCAACGCCGTACTTCAGCAATACATAAAAGAAAGCCACGGACGCGACGTGCGCGTATGGACAATAGGCGACGAATGCGTGGCAGCCGTACTGAGGACTTCCGACGGGGCGCTTGTATCCAATTACTCGCAGGGCGGCCACGCCGAGCCCTACCCCATGGATGCCGAGCTGAAACGTCTCGCCATCGACGCGAGCAAGGCCACAGGCCTTGATTTCGCCGGGGTAGACATTCTTTTCGGCAGGGACGGCTACACCGTCTGCGAGGTAAACGGGAACGCCGGATTCAGAACGCTCTTCAGTACATCCGACACAGATATTCTTCATATATTTTTCCAATATGTCGACAATGAGTTACGAAGAAACTCTTAACTGCATATACGACAATTTCAAGGCATTCCATCTCGCCGGCAGAAGTGCCTACAACCCGAGGTTCGACGAGGTGCTGAAGCTTGCGGAAGCGATGGGCAATCCGCAGCGGTGGCTGCGGTGCGTACACGTGGCGGGAACGAACGGCAAGGGCACGACGGCACACCTGATAGCGGCGTCGCTGCGGGCGGCGGGATTCAGGACGGGGCTATACACGTCGCCGCATATCGCCGACCTGCGCGAACGTATCCTCATAGACGGCGAGATGATAGGCAAGGACGAGGTGACGGACTTCATGGAACGCTATCATGCGGCAATAGACGGCAGCGGACTGAAACCGTCGTTCTTCGAACTGCTTACGGTGATGGCATTCGACGCTTTCAGGCGTCACGATGTGGACTACGCCGTGGTGGAGGTGGGACTGGGCGGACGTCTCGACGCCACCAACATCATAACACCGGAGATGTGCGTGATAACTAACATCTCGCTCGACCATACGGACATCCTGGGCGACACGCTTGAAAAAATCGCGGCGGAAAAGGCCGGAATCATAAAGGAAGGCGTGCCGGTGGTGATAGGCAGCGCCGAGGGCGGAGTGCGCAGGGTGTTCGAGCGCACGGCCGCCGGGCTGCATGCGCCGATAAGCTTCGCCTACGACCGCGACGACATCCGGGCAACGTGCACGGCCGAGGGCGACGTGCGGGTGGAGCAATCGCCGTTCGGCGCCTTCCCCACCCGGCTGCGCGGAGCCTACCAGACGGCCAACGCGCGCACCGCAATATGCGCGCTCGAGCGCCTCGGCACGGTGGGCGGCGAGGCCGTAAGGAAAGGATTCATGGCATGCGCCGACTCGCTGCACGGGCGCTGGGAGATGCGCGACGGCGTGCTCTGCGACTGCGGCCACAATCCCGCCGCGTGGCAGTACACTTCGCAGTATTTCAAAAAGCATGCGGGGAAGCTCACCGCCATACTCGGCTTCTGCGCCGACAAGGACGTGGACAGCATCCTGGACATGCTGCCCGCGGGCGTGGAGTACATATGCGTGGCGGCTCACACGGGCCGGGCGATGCCGGCCGAGGAGCTGTGCGCACGGATGACGGCCCGTGGACTGGAGGCTACATGGAGCGCCGGCGTGGCCGAAGCCATAGACCGCGCACGCCGCGGCGGCCGGGATATTTTCCTCGGCGGCAGTTTCTTCGTGGTAGCGGAATACTTCAATCAGTAGGGGTAGCTCACATCCCAGAGGAAAAGGGCGTGGGCGGGCATGGAGGTGCCGGCGGCGCAACGGTCGGAGGCGTCAAGCACGCGCAGGATGTCGGCCGGAGCCATCTTGCCGCGGCCTACCTCGACGAGCGTGCCCACGACGGCGCGCACCATATTGCGCAGGAAACGGTCGGCGCGTATCTCGAAGTACCAGTGCTCAGCGTCCTGTCGGTGCCACCCGGCGGCGCGGAGGTCGCAGATGTTGGTGCGGGCGTCGCTGTGCAGCTTGGCGAACGACGTGAAGTCGCGGCGCCCGACGAGCAAGGCAGCGGCACGGTTCATTGCCTCGAAATCGAGGCTCGGCGACGCCTGCCACGACAGGTCGCGGACGAAGGGGTCCTTGCAGGTGTGAGCGAAATAGCGGTAGCAGCGCTCCGTGGCGTCGAAGCGCGCATGTGCGTCGTCGGGCACACGGCGCATGGCGCTGACAGCTACATCGCGGCCTACGATAGCATTTACGGAGCGCAGCAGCGCGGCGGTGTCGCAGCCGTCGGGGAGGTCGACATGCGCCACCATGCGGCGGGCGTTCACCCCGGCGTCAGTGCGTCCGGCTCCGGTGACGGGCACCTCCGCGCGCAACACTTTGCCGAACGCCTCCTCCAGACACTGCTGCACACTCATGTCGCCCGGCTGGCGCTGCCAGCCGTGGAAAGCGGCGCCACGGAATGCTATGTCGAAGAAACAACGCACGGAGAAGGAATCAGTCGCGTTCCAGATAGGTATAGCCGTAAAGGCCCGCGCGGTAGCTGCTCACGAAGTTGCGTCCCTCCTCGGGGGTGATGCTTCCGGCCTTCATCGAGGCCGTGACCCAGCTCTCGACGTTGCGCACGAGCTTCTTGGGCGAGAACTGCACGTAGTCCAGCACATCTGCCACCGACTCGCCGTCGATGACCTGGTCTATCTCGTAATGGTCCTTGTAGACGCTTATATGCACGGCGTTGGTGTCGCCGAAGAGGTTGTGCATGTCGCCGAGAATCTCCTGGTATGCGCCCACGAGGAAGACACCTATATAATATGTCTCTCCGGCTTTAAGCGTATGCACGGGCAGGGAGGGCTGGAGACCCTGCGGAGAAATGAAGTGGGCGATTTTGCCGTCGCTGTCGCAGGTGATGTCCTGGAGCGTGCAGGTGCGCGTGGGCTTCTCGTCGAGCCGCGTAATGGGAATTATGGGGAAAGCCTGGTCGATGGCCCAGAGGTCGGGCAGCGACTGGAACAGCGAGAAGTTGCAGAAATACTTGTCTGGAATCATGCGCGAGATCTTGCGCAGCTCCTCGGGAGCGTGCTTCATGCCGCCGGCCAGGTCGTCCACCTCGCGGGCGATGCTCCAGAAGAGCTTCTCGATTTCGGCGCGCGTGCGCAGGTCCAGCATCCCGAGGCTGAAGAGGTCCAGGGCCTCCTCGCGTATCTGGAGGGCGTCATGCCAGCTCTCGAACATGCTGGAGGCGTCAAGCTTGTCCCAGATGTCGAAGAGTTCGCGGGCCAGCTCGTGGGCGTCCGGGCCGAGCTCCTCGCTGTCGCGCCACTGGGGAAGGCCCGTGGCGGCGAGCACGTCGAAAATCAGCACGGAGTGGTGGGCCGTCAGCGAGCGTCCGCTTTCGGTGATTATGTCGGGCTGACACAGGCCGTTCTTGGTGCAGACATCGACAAGCGCCGACACGGCGTCGTTGGCATACTCCTGTATGCTGTAGTTCATGCTGCTCTCGCTAGCCGAGCTGCGCGTGCCGTCGTAGTCCACGCCGAGGCCGCCGCCTATGTCGACATAGTCGATGCAGAATCCCATCTTGCAGAGCTGTGCATAGAACTGCATGGCCTCGCGCAGGGCGTTCTTGATGCGGCGTATCTTGGTGATCTGGCTGCCGATGTGGAAATGGATGAGGCGCAGGCAGTCAGTCATCTCGCGGCGCTGCATGAAGTCGATGGCCTCCAGCAGCTCGGAGCTGTTGAGTCCGAACTTCGACTGGTCGCCGCCGCTTTCCTCCCACTTGCCCGCGCCGGAGCTGGAGAGCTTGATGCGTATGCCGATGTTGGGACGCACCTTCAGGCGGCGCGCCACGTCGGCGATGATGTGCAGCTCGTTGAGCTTCTCGACCACCAGGTAGATGCGGCGGCCCATCTTCTGTGCCAGCAGGGCCAGCTCCACGTAGCTCTCATCCTTGTAGCCGTTGCATATGACGAGGGCGTTTTCGGCGATATTGGTGGCGAGCACGGCATGCAGCTCAGGCTTGCTGCCGGCTTCGAGGCCGATGTTGAATTTCTTGCCGTAGGTGACGATTTCCTCCACCACGGGGCGCATCTGGTTCACCTTGATGGGATAAATCAGATAGCTGTGGCCCTCATAGTCATAGGTTTCCGAGGCGAGCCGGAAACAGTTGCTTATCTTCTCGATTCTGTTGTCGAGGATGTCCGGGAAACGCAGCAGCACGGGTGCGGAAATGTCGCGCACCTGCAACTCGTCAAGCACATCCTTAATATCCACGGAAGCATAGCCCTCTCTCGGACGCACTGCCACGTGCCCTTTATCGTTGATAAAGAAATAGTTGCGCCCCCAGCCTTCAATATTGTACAGTTCAGCGCTGTCCTCTATACGCCATTTTCTCATTCGGCATCAGCATGAATAGTGGTTAATTTTTTCGCAAAGATAGCGAAAATACCGGTGCCGCGCAAGTGCCGAGACGCAGCAGACACAAAATCCATGTCACATGCGCGCTTTCTCGGTATTATTCCTTAACTTTGCATCTGCAATGAGAGAATCACTGGAACTGACACAGCAGCAACGTTTGCAGCAACGGCTGCACCCGGAGCAGATGCTCTACGGGCGCCTGCTGGAGATGTCGACGCCCGAAATCGAGGACGAGGTGCGCCGGGTGGTCGACGAGAATCCGGCTCTCATAGAGAAACAGACAGCGCCCGAGGAGCAGAACGACGCCTTCAACGAGAGCGCCGAACAGCTGCAACGGGCCGACTATGCCAGCGACGACGACATACCGTTCTACCGCAGCGAGCAGCGCGGGGCATACTACGAGCCCGGCTACGACATGCCGGCAGCCGCGCCGGGTAAAACGCTGGCCGAAGCCCTGAAGGAGCAGCTCGCCGACTATGCGCTGGACGACACCCGCAGAGCCGTGACGGAATACGTGATAGACAACCTGGACGACAACGGCTACCTGACGCGGTCTCCCGCGGCAATGGCCGACGACATGAGCGCGCAGGCCGGGATGGAGGTGAGCCGCGAGATGTTCGCCGACGCGCTGAAGCTGGTGCGCCGCATGGAGCCCGCAGGCGTCGGCGCAGTGGACCTGCGCGACTGCATGCTGCTGCAGCTCGACCGCATGAAGCACACGGACGACACAGCCCTTGCGCGCCGCATCGTGGCCGACTATTTCGACCTTTTCTCCAAGCGCCACGCCGACAGGCTGCTGACGGCGCTCGACGTGAGCCCGGAGCAGATGTCGCGCGCCATCGACCTCATCACTGCCCTCGACCCCAAGCCGGGAGGCCATGCCGACAGCAGCGGCGACAACTCGTCGCGCTACATCGTGCCCGATTTCAACGTGGAGATGGATGCCGACGGACGCGCCACCGTGGCGCTGACCGGACGCACGCCGGAGCTGGCGATAGAGGAGAGCTTCATGCCCGACGAATCGCAGCCGGCCGTCACGCGCCGCGAACGCGAGGCCAGGGCTTTCATCCGCACCCGCCACGACGAGGCGCAGAGCTTCATCAAGATGCTCAACGCCCGCGCCCGCACGCTGCTGGACGTGATGCGCGCCATCGTCAGCCGCCAGCGCGACTTCTTCATGACGGCCGACGCAGGCACGATACGCCCCATGATACTGCGCGACATCGCGGCCGACACGGGGCTCGACCTCAGCGTCATCTCGCGCGCCACGGCCGGCAAATACGTAGCCACGCCGGCAGGGGTATATCCCGTGAAAATGTTTTTCAACGAGCGCCCGAACGAGGCGTCGGACGCCTCTGTACACACAATTTCAGAACGCATACGCACCCTTATAGCCAACGAGGACAAGACCGCGCCGCTGAGCGACGAGGCCATCTGCGCCGTCCTGGACGCGGAAGGCTACAGCATAGCCCGGCGCACCGTGGCAAAGTACCGCGAGAAAATCGGTCTGCCCGTGGCAAGACTGCGAAAAAAATTCAACTGACAATGGAACCGAACGAAAACAGCGGGGACTTCGCACGCCCCGTAAAGACCATTGAACCCGCCGCGCCGAAGCCCTCGGACGGCCGCAAGGAAGGCGGCAGGCTGCAACGGGCGGCGCAGATAGTGAGCGACGTATTCTCTCCCCTGCTGATGCCCACCTACTGCATGGCGATGGCTATGTGGATAACACCTTTACAGATCCTGCCCGAGCGCACCCGCATCGGCGCCACTATCGGTGTGGCTGTCATCACGGCGGTAATACCCCTGGGCATACTGCTGCTCATGCTGCGCACCGGCCGCATATCGGACATGAGCATCTCCGACCGCCGGCAGCGCACGGTGCCGATGCTCATAGCCATACTGGCCTATCTCGGCGCCGCCCTCTACCTGCACATACTGCATGCGCCGCTGTGGCTGCAATGCTTCTTCTACGGCGCGGCCACGTCCACGACGCTGAGCCTGTTCATCACCCTGCGGTGGAAAATCAGCGCCCACGCCGGCGCGGCCGGAGGCATGGCGGGCATGATGCTGTGGCTCACGGCCACCGGCCTCGCCACCGTCAACGCCATGCTGTGGCTCACGGGCGTGATACTGCTGGGCGGCGTCATAGGCTCGGCCCGGCTCGTACTTGAGCGCCACACGCCCGCCCAGGTGTGCTGCGGGTGGCTGCTCTCTGCCGTCTGCGTATTCATAGCCATGTGCATACCCTACTGAATCATGAACCGAACAGACTATACCCGACGCGCCACATCGGTGGCACACGCAGGCAACGTAGCCATAGGAGGCTCCAACCCCGTGCGCCTGCAATCAATGACCAATACGCCTACGCTCGACACCGACGCGAGCGTGAACCAGTGCATACGCCTGGCCGAGGCCGGGGCGGAGCTCGTCAGGCTCACAGCCCAGGGCACGGCCCACGCCGCCAATCTCGCCAACATAAGCCGCAGGCTGCGCGAAGCGGGCATTACTACGCCTCTCGTGGCCGACATCCACTTCAACCCTGCGGCTGCGTTCGCTGCCGTCGAGGCCGGCGTGGAGAAAGTGCGCATCAACCCCGGCAACTTCATCGACCCGGGCCGTGTGTTCAAGATAATAGACTACACCGACGAACAGTACGCCGCCGAGCTCAGGCGCCTGCGCGACAAGCTCGTGCCGCTGCTCGACCTCTGCCGCGAGCGCCGCGCCGCGCTGCGCATAGGTGTCAATCACGGCTCGCTGTCGGACCGCATCATGAGCCGCTACGGCGACACTCCGGCGGGCATGGTGGAGTCGGCCATGGAGTTCCTGCGCATATGCCGCGACGAGAACTTCAACGACGTGGTAATCAGCATCAAGGCTTCCAATGTGCGTGTGATGACGGAGACCGTGCGGCGCCTGGTCGACGCCATGGACCGCGAGGACATGCACTATCCGCTTCACCTCGGCGTCACCGAGGCCGGCAACGAGCTCGAAGGCCGCATAAAGTCGGCCGTAGGCATTGGCTCGCTGCTCGCCGACGGCATCGGCGACACCATTCGCGTGTCGCTCAGCGAGGACCCGGTGGCCGAAATCCCCGTGGCCCGCATGATACGCGACTACATAGAGCGCATAGCCAAGGCCGAGCCCACGGGCGCAACTATTGCGCCGGGCTACGACGTGTTCAACCCCTCGCTCCGTGCCAGCCGAGCCACAGGCTGCGTGGGAGGCGGACAGACGCCCGTGGCCGTAGGTGTGGACATGAGCGCCGGAGATATTCCTGCCGGTGTTCGTGTCGTGGAAGCCGAAGAAGGCGCCGTCAACCCCATAGCGTCGATACGCGCGCAGATGCACGCCATGATGCGCGAGGGCGACGACACGCCCGTGATAATCCGCAGAACCTATCCCGCCAATATCAGCGCAGAGCAGGTCGTGGTCGAAGCCTCCATAGAGCTGGGCACACTGCTGCTCGACGGCTTTGCCGACGGCATAGAGATAGTGGCGCCGCAACTCGACGGCGAGGCGTTGCGCGACCTGTCGCTCGGCATACTCCAGGCCACACGCCTGCGCTTCTCGCACACGGAGTACATAGCCTGCCCGGGCTGCGGACGCACGCTCTTCGACCTGCAGAACACACTCGCCGAAATCAAAAAGGCGACATCGCACCTCACGGGTCTGAAAATAGGCGTCATGGGCTGCATCGTGAACGGCCCCGGCGAAATGGCCGACGCAGACTACGGCTACGTGGGCGCCGCCGCCGGCAACGTGAGCCTGTACAAGAACAAGCAGTGCGTGGTCAAGAATATACCGGCCGCGGAGGCCCTGCCACGGCTAATACAACTGATAAAGGACAACGGAGACTGGAAGGATGCGTAAGACCGACAGGCAAATAGAATACGCCACGCTGGACTGCGGGATGCGCCTCGTGCACGTGCACACTCCCGGCGCGGCCACAGCCATCGCAGGCGTCACCGCGCGAGTGGGCAGCCGCGACGACGCGACGGACGCCCACGGACTGGCGCACCTGGTGGAGCACACCATCTTCAAGGGTACGAAGCGCCGTTCGCCCTGGCACATAATCAACCGCATGGAGGCCGTGGGCGGCGAACTCAACGCATTCACCACCAAGGAGGAAACCACCGTCTACAGCATTTACCCTGCGGGCAATACCGCCCGCGCCGCCGAACTGATAGCCGACCTCGTGCAGAACTCGCAGTTCCCGGCAAAAGAACTGGAAAAGGAGCGTCAGGTGATAGCCGACGAGATAGACAGCTATCTGGACTCGCCGGCCGACGCCGTGTACGACGACTTCGACGAACTGCTCTTCGACGGTTCGCCGCTGGGCCATAACATCCTTGGCAGCCGAGAGGACATCGCCCGCATAACGCCGGAACTGTGCCGCGCATACCTGCGGCAGTACTACACAGCGCCGAACATGGTGGCATTCTACAGCGGGCCCGAGAGCATAGGCCGCGTGGCCGCGGTGTTCAGCCGCCACATGCAGCCGTCGGCCGAGGAAGTGGAGCACACTCCGCTGACGCAGCCGGGCGTCGCACCCTTCGACGTACGCCGCCGCATCGACTCCCACCAGGACCACAATCTGATGGGCGCGCGGCTGCCCGACATGTACCACCCGTCGCGCTTCAGCGTGGCGCTGCTCACCAATATCCTCGGCGGCCCGGGCATGAACTCTCTGCTCAACGTAGCCCTGCGCGAGCGCCGCGGACTGGTCTACACCGTCGAGGCTTCCTCCACATGGTACTCCGACTGCGGAGCCTTCACCGTTTACTTCGGTTGCGACCCCGACGACAGCGCGCGTTGCCGCAGGCTTGTACAGGAATGCATCGGCCGCATAGCCGCGGGCGACGCCATCACCGAGCGCATGCTGGAGATGGCTAAGCGTCAGTATCTCGGACAGCTGATAGTGGCGTCGGACAACCGCGAGAACAGCATTCTGGGCATAGCCCGTGCCACGCTGTTCCACGGCCGCGCGTCGCTGCCGGCGGAGACCACGGAACACATCCGGTCGGTATCGCTCGCCGACATCACGCAGGCGGCCTCACGGCTCACCTCCCTGTCAACACTCACTCTCGGCCCCGGATTATGAACGGCATCACGGCATACCCGCCCCTGCGCTACGGCTTTCCGGCCGGTATATGCCTCACGGGCATGGCCGCGCTGATATGGCCCGGCGCATCGGCCGCCGCCCTGTGCATCGGCTGGGCCGTGCTGTATCTGCTGCTCATCGCGTCCTACCGAAATGCGTCATGGAGCTGCACGCCCGGCGGCTGGCTGCTGTGGGGCGCGTCAGTGGCGCTGTGGACCGGCATTGCCGTCAACTGCCACTACTACATCACCGTCCTGGGCAGCGGCGACGCCTCGGCCCCGGTGCTCATGAATCTGGACTCCTGGAGCGCATGGAACAACGCGCTCTTCGACAACGGCCGACGCGACGTTATGCCGTGTCCCTGGCCCGCGCAGGACTACGGCCACCTTGTCGGAATGCTGGTGTACGTATTCGGCGATGATTTCAGCATTCCCCTGATGTTCAATTCATTTTGTGCATTAGTAACGGTGGCGCTGACGGGCGCGATAGCGGTGCGGTGCGCGGGCGGCGACCTTGCGCAGCGTCGCAGTATGGGCCTTACCTCCATGGTTCTGGCCGCCTCCATGTGCTATTTCATGGTTTCCGGCACCATTCTTATAAAGGACTGCCCGCTGGCCTGCGCCATAGCCCTGACAGCGTGGGCGTCGCTGCGCATGCGCGACAGGGTGTCGGTGCTTCCGGTTCTTGCAATAATAGTCGCAGCGGCAGGAATTTTCTACCTGCGCAAAAACTACATGCTGGTGCTTGCCGCCATCGTGTTTGTGATGCAGAGGCCGTCGTCGCGCCGCGACCTCATGGCCTCGTGCGCCATAGCTCTGTCGCTTTTCGGAATATGGCTGTATATGCAGCTTGCGAACAGCACAGTTCCTATCGGCAGCTATATCTCCCTTGAGTCATCAATTCCGGATGAGGGCGACGACAACAGCAATTACGGCCACGGTGCGGCCTATACCGAAGTTCTCAACAGCTACATGATGCTGCCCATGTGGCAGCGCGTGCTGCTCGTGCCGGTCGTCACGGCCATCCAGTTCCTGATACCGCTGCCGTGGTCGTGGAGCAAATACCTTATTTTCGGCCCGTGCATGGCGCTGGCCCATTTCTCTTTCTGCCGTTATGCCGCCGGCGCCCTCCTGCTCTATTTCGCAGGGCGGCAGTTCCGTAGAGGACGCGCACCACATCCTCTCCTGATGCTGACGGCGACAGGCGCCATGCTGTACATGGCCTCAGCCTTCACCTTCGGAGGTACGATAGCCCGCTACGGCATACCCCTCGTGGCCCTGCTGATACCCGCTGCCGCCTACACCTGGCTGCGCTACCGCCATGAGCGCTCCTTCCGCATCTGGTGCGCCGTATTTGCGACAGGCATGGCCGTAGCCCTCACCCTCGCATACATAGCAACCACATGAAAACCGGCGACCGAATAGTCCGCATAGCCTCGCAGACAGGGGCCTCACTGAAAAGCATCGTAAAAATCGCGCTGCAAAGCCGCCGCTGCGGCATAACCCCACAGGGCGGCGGAAACATAATAATACTTGCCAACGGGCCCTCGCTGCGCACCACCATCGCCGAGCATGAGAACCTTTTGCGGAGCATGCCATGCATGGCGGTGAATTTCGCCGCCAATGCGCCGGAATTCGACCGTCTGCGGCCAAGTTATTACGTGCTGGCCGACCCGCACTTTTTCCATTCCGACGAGCCCAACGTGCGCAGCCTGTGGCAGCATCTCGCTGGCGCATCGTGGCCGCTGACGCTATATGTGCCCGTGCCGTTCGCGGCCGAGGCACGTCGGCGTGCTCCGGGCATCACCGTCGAAGGCTTTAACGCAATCGGCGCCGAAGGCTTCGACACGCTCTGCCACGCGGCATTCCGCAGCGGGCGCGCTATGCCGCGCCCGCGCAATGTGCTCATAGCCGCCATCATGATAGCTCTCAAGGCAGGATTCAATACCGTATGGCTCACGGGAGCCGACCATTCATGGCTGCGCACAATAGAAGTAAACGAGCAGAACGAAGTCGTGAGCGTACAGCCGCACTTCTATCAGGATGACAAACGGGAGGTGGCACGCTCTACCGCCGAATACACCGGCTACCGCCTGCACGACATTCTGAACAGCTTCACCGTGGCATTCCGCAGCTACCACCAGATTGCGCGCTACGCATCGGCCTGCGGCGTACACATCTACAACGCCACGCCCGGCAGCTTCATCGACGCCTTCGAACGCCGCAGCCTTGACGAAGCCGCGAAGAAGTAGTGCACACATATATTTATTATATTAATACTGTCCGGTAAAACGTCATAGGATACGATATACCAGATACTAACCTCCATATAAGCCCTACTCATAAGTGATTACCCGCCGCATGGCGGGTAAAATCCGGTTAGCCGCGGATTTAGGCGCACAGCGCCGTATCCGCGGTAGCTTCA
>PPYF01158029.1_pt1 | contig 23482 bp, 22 predicted proteins | sample 1559871 | NCBI WGS metagenome assembly PPYF01 (sample SAMN08240021, study PRJNA423297) | Human gut metagenome, whole genome shotgun sequencing project.
CATCAGTCTCTTTAGTTTTTGTATCACCTTCTTTATATAATAAATTTGCTGAATTTGATTGAATTTCAAGTGTTCCACCATTTTCCGCAACTATTTTTCCAAGTCCCCACAGACCATTTCCTTGTCCAACATGTTCGTCTCTTGTAACCTTTTCTTGTAAAGCCATTGTAAGTCCATCAATTGCATTTCTAGGACAATGCTTAGATTTCTTTAAGCTCCCATATATTCCTATTCCACTATCTGCTACACATATGGAAATTCTCTTTTTCTCTTTATGCATCTGCCCCATAACATATCCAACACCACTCATCGAATGTTGTAAAACATTATCCATTACTTCATTCAAACACCATTCAACACTACTTATTACTCCAGTTTCCAATACTGTATTTGTCCTTATTGCCTGAACATATGCTGTTACCAATTTTCCAACACCTTCTGCCGAATTATACTTCCATATCTTATCAAGCGGAAAAGCCAATTCGGAACTATTACTATTAATCATCTTTTCAACCTGAAGCGGTTTCGAAATGCAAGTATGTTCAACATAATTGTTTTTCCCTGGAAAATTAAATGTAAATTTATATCCTCTATCTTTATATTCATCAATAAGTGCAGACAACGGTGCACATATATCTGGATATGTCCTCATTCTATCTGGCGCAACTATATTAACCTCTTTCTCACTTGAACTTTTACAATACTCCATTTGTTCAATGAATTGTCTAAGTGTATTTTTATTATTCCAATTCAAATATAGTTTTTTCATATAAATCATCTAACAAATTGTATTACACAAAATACAATTTATCGTCTTCTCCTTCCTAATCACATATACTTTATAAACTTACTAATTACCTTTTCTATTAATACCCAAAAACAAGCAACTATAATTTTAACGATTCTCCATCAAACGTCTTTGAATATAGTTCTAATCAGTTATGCTCACATTTTCTTATGATATTTATTCAAAAAGTTCCGGCTCATTTTCAATCAAATCTTCTGCCAGATATTTTGCATCCATATTTTCTATTCCATAACTGTCATTTGAAATTTGTTCAGCCAACTTACTGGAATAATAAATGTCAAATACTTTTCGTAAATCAATCCCTTTCATTTCGGAAATTACATTGATGATATCATTTTCCAAATTTTGCTTATAAAATTCTTCCAGTTGCTTCTTATCTACCATTGTTTTCCACCTCATATGCTCTTTTAAAAGTAACAAGTCGATTCAGTGTTTCTTGATTTACAATACATATTTGATTATTCATCTTATAGTATCGCAATTCACCCAACACTTTTTCTTTATTCCATAATCCCCTAAAATACATATCTACAGTCTTAAACACGTCATCATCCGCAACATTTCCTATAATAATGTCATATTCTTTATTTAATGGCTGTCCTTTTCTACATGCACATACAAAATCAAGCCATTTCTCATTCTCTTTTTCAAAAGATAATACCTTAAAATCATCCCATGTTTCAGATAATTCATAAACATTAACTATTGCAGCCTTTTCCTGTCTCATGCCCTTTCGAACTGCCCATTTCTTTGCCTGGTTTTCAAAAGTTGTAATATAGAATCCTCGGCCAAAATCCAGATACTTTTTCGAATGTACTACATCCGGATTTTCTATAATTTCTGTTGATCCATGATATACAATCATACATTAACTCCTTTTTCTCTCACATAATCAGTAATATCTTCTACCAAATATTCTTTTCCCTGCGTATGAAGAACATCATAGCATTTAATAATATAATTATCCAAAATTCCGGTTGAATTTAATATTTTATACACTTTGGCTGGAGACATCTTCCACTTATCTGCAAGACTATACAGCATGAATATTGAAAAGCTCAATTCTTTTTTCTCACACATAATCACTACCAACCTTTCCTTCATATTTATATTTAGATTATAACAAGTATTTTATGTTCATACACTATATTTTTCAATTATTATCCAAAAAAGCAGGCAATGAAAAGTCACAAAACCTCTTCATCCACCCGCTTTTCACCTATACTCTCACCACTACCACTTCCACAACATCTGGATGTTCAACCACCCACATACCACAAAATACCACCTGTTTTTCAGCCTCCGTCTACTAGGAGACAAAATATTCCACTGCATTCTCCGGGAAGAATTCTTTAAACTCACCATACAACTGAGCTGCGAGGGTCTTGTTGTGAGCTATTATGAGTGTTGGTTTATTTAACTGTTCAATAACGTTTGCCATGGTAAAAGTCTTACCAGAGCCCGTAACTCCTAATAAAGTCTGGCATTGATTGCCTTCTTTGAATCCTTTTATAAGAGCTTCAATCGCTTGTGGCTGGTCACCAGTTGGTTTATATTCGGAGTGTAATATGAATTTATCCATAAAAAACCTCCTTTTTCACGGATTTGCTATGATGATTATCAGCCAGAAATTCGTGTAATTTCAAAATTTATTCGTGTAAGACCAAAAATCTGACTGAGTGTCGAATTTTTGCTCTTACACGAATTTAGGTCACAAAACTTGATTTTGCGACTATGTAACACTAATCAACACGCCCTGGAACTACGTGGACGATTCATCAGGGCATACGATGGTAGTATACCACAATCGGCATAAAAAATATAGAGGTCACAACTACCTCTATATTTCTCACACAAATATTTCACAATTTATACTGCCAGTTCCAAAGCCACTGAATCCATGTAATTCATCTCTGACAAGTTAAACTCCTCTTCCTCTTCAGGAAGCACCTCATCAATAAACGGTTCCAAAACTTCAAGACAATCTTCGATAATTTCCTGCTTATCACCATACACATCAATCGTAATGATTTCTTTTGCATGTCCCATCAGCTTCGATACTGCTTTTGGATTAAAGTCATTCTTTAATAAAATAGTACAGCATCCCTCCTCCATATCCTCTGTCAGATAACGACTGTCGGTACGAGGTACGTTACCAACTTCTTTTCATAAAGGTTCTGTGTGTAATCCAAAGTCTGCTGTGCCGTGAATCCTAGAATCCTGTTAGCATCTCTCTGAAGACTTGTCAGATCATAAAGTGCCGGAGCTTTTTCTGTTTTGTCTTTCTGCTCAACTTTTGCGACAACTGCCCCGGAACTGGCTCTGCATTTCTTCGCCAGTTCTTCAGCAACTGACTTTTCTTTCAGTCTCTCGCCTGTGGCAGTAAACTCATGAAACCCAAGCTGTACTGTATAAAATGACTCTGATTTAAAAGCAGAAATCGCAGCTTCTCGCATAACAGCCATTCCGAGCGTTGGCGTCATTACTCGCCCAACATTCAACGTCTGACCGTATAAAACAGAAAAAAGTCGAGTAGCATTGATACCGACAATCCAATCGGCTCGCTCTCGTCCTGCGTCCGTTGCACACACAAGACTTTCTACATCATCACGTTTCATAAGCTGTCGGAGTATTCCAAACTGCTTTCTGGTTCCTGCGGACATCCGATATTTCCACACATCCGGCACGATAGGCAAATCATCATAATTCCATTTGGAATATCTCTCATCGTAACCCTCTGGCTCGAAGAGTTCCACCAAGTGACCCACACACCAACTGACAACATATCTGTTGCCTTCCAAGTAGCCATCACAGCGATTATTTGCTCCTAATACTTTGGCAATGCTCTGGGCAACAAACGGTTTCTCTGCTAAAACTAATTTCATGTTCTTGTCTCCTTCCTTTTTGGGCATAAAAACCTGCTAACAAAAGTCAAGGCTTTTCCACTATGAAATCTCCTTACATCTCCAATCTCTGCGATCAATTTAGGCGCAAGAACATTTCCAACGCCTCCCATTGCCCTGACAACTGGGCATTCCGGCAGACTCTTGGCTAATGCCTGCATTTTTGTTAGAATAGTCATTAAAGTGTTATCGATTTCTCGTAACACTCGTACTGCCTCCCGTACCAGCATTTTAGTCGATGGGTTATCGGAGGGTACTGTGGGGATGCCTTCTTTTGCCAGCGTATAAATCTTAGCGGCTTTATCCTGGCTCTGATGGTATCCCTTCTCTTTTGTCCATTTTATATAGCTTTCTATAAACTGTTCCTCCGATTTCTTCGTGATATTGTCATAATGCCAATATTCTTCCACGAAATCCCCTAGCTTATCTTTCCCATTTGTTTCATTCCACCCTTTTAGCAGCGTTTTAATCCCTGGCATCGTATAGTCCAAAAGATTACTACACGAACATCATCATTTAAACGCAGAAGCATAGACGTTAATTCTGATAATTCTTTCTCTGTATGACAAACTTCAAAAGGTTTGCTCACAATCTCCCCATACAGCTTCAAGATACATATGGTACTTTTTTCTTTTGATACATCAATTCCTACACTTATCATCTGTAAACTCCTAAAAAAATTTGTAATTGTCCCATCTACACTTATTACCACTCATTTTAGTTCGTTACACGAAAGCACCTTGCGGGTTTCAACCTGCTTAAACGACCGCTTATAATAAGGGGTGGTTGACGGTTTTTGTGACGGATGTGGTTAATCCAAAAAGCAGCTCGCCAGACCAATTACTCCCTTATCATAAAAAAATAAGTGCAGAAGATAAAGCACTAATGGTATACTCTATCTCTTACACTTATATGGTACTAAATAGCAGTCTTACATCGTTATGCAAAACTGCTATGTATTCCTATGTTTATTATGATTAATTCAACTCTGTACTAATGAGAAGTTATAATCTGCGACAACAAAAACACATGTATTCAGAACCCAAATAAATCCAGCTTCTGTATTGCTGAACGCATTTTGTTTATTTAAGATTGTTACTAAATCAAGGCTTTCAAAACATTCTTTATACTGTTCTGAATCTATATCATATACACCTTTTTGAATGCGATTCGCTTTGCAAACATTATGATATATAATGTCTACAAAAAGATTCCTCACAAACTGCCAGTATGTTTGCCTGCTATTTGCATATCCAACTCTGTTTATCCAATCTTTCAACTGATATTTTAATGTTTTCTGCCTATCATCGGTTATTGCATTTTGCAAAACTTCCTGCAGCTTTTCCTCCACATACTCTGCAGATGAAAAATCAAGAATGTTTTCGCAACACTTTTGTCTAATTTGCGTATTACTAATTCCATAATGCTTGTTCATTAAATCGTCAATCCTATGTGGAAACTCAACAATTCTTTTGATTACAGATTCATTTCCAACCTGTTCCTTATATTTACTTCCTGGTTGTAAAGAGACTTGTACCTTTCTCTCTGCAAACTCACAGTCTGGAATTGCTGTTAAATGCTGATAAGATTCTATCATCGGATAATTGATATATAGTTTTCCCATATTCGTTGCATCGGAAAAACTATTTTGCATTTCCAAAATTTTTCTTTCCGAAAAATTTGTATCATGTCTTTCATAGTCAAATACCAAAATGATGTTTGTAAAATCATCTTTATAGCGAAGATCATCTGGTGTCTGTTTCTTACTTATGACAAATGGTAAATCTATATCCATTTCTTCATCAGCCCAATCAGCACCGTATTCTTTTACAATATCTTCATACAGCAAATATATATTGGTTCCATATATCCAAACATTGTCCATATCAATGTTAATTTCAGGAAAGCATTTAAAAATCAACCAAAACAATTCATTTTTCTCATGATTTCCCTCTACAATCAACAATGTTTGGCTTCGGTTTCTTACCTCTCCCATGTAATTATTCATACTTTTCAAACTCCCCGCTGATATACATCTTTTCAAGGTTGTGTCCTTCTCTCAACTCACGTGTTGTGGCATTACACAATGCTGTCAGAGTTCCTTTCCTTGATAAAATAAACATACAATCCGGTCTCATCAGTCTGTTTGTCATTAAATTAGTATTGTGTGACGTCATAATCATCTGGCAGCGAGGGTATTTTTTCTTAAAAAATTTAATCACATTTTCAGCCATTTCATAATGATAAAAAGCATCAAATTCATCCAAATATATAAGGGAAGCATCCCATACTTTAGGAATAAGTCTACGATATAAATCAACCAATGCCAACGTTCCGCTTGAAGCATTCTCATAGAAAGGAACTAATTTCTCATGTGCAAAATACAATTCCCTCTGACCATCTGGTAATTTTTTCAACACAAGCCTGCATTCTATGCCCATCGCATTCAAAAAATCTTCCAGGTCTTTCAATCTTTCCGGATTCTCTAAAGATTCATAAAAAGCATTGCTCATTCTTCGTACACGATATGGCATTTCATTTCCTACCGTAATCATAATCATTCTTCTGACATAATTGGATAAACGAATCAATACAGAATCATTTTTTAATGCCACATTACTAATCAACCATCTAAGAAATGGTAATTTAGGCTCAATATTTTCCTCTGTTGTTTCGTCTCCTTCTAACGCTTGCAAATATCTATCTACATTTGCAGTTTCTGCATCAACACATTTCAAATTATCAAAGCGATATTCCCTATTTAAAAAATCACATCTAAATATTGATACTCCATTTATAATAAGCTCTTCATCTCGCAATTCCTGATTGGAAAAACGTGTATATTGATAAATCACTTCAATGCCATCAAAATCAAAGGTATAGGAAAATCTTGCGGAATCATCTGTGGAATCTGCATTAAGAAATACCCCATTTCCTACAAATCTTGGTCCTGCGAACATTGTAGAACCTATATCCATAATCGCTCTCCCTAAATTAGTTTTTCCAGTCGCATTTCTTCCATATATTAGCATTTTAGCAATTACGCCATCTGAAATACAATCTGCGCTAAACTGATAACCTGCAACACTTCCAAAGTTTATCTCTATTTCATCTCTAAAGTTCTTATAATTCCTAAGTGCAAATCTCTTTAACATAAAGTATACCATCCTTTCAAACAATATCTGCACATACTCCATGCTAATAGTATACCCAACTCTAAACCTTTTTTCAACCTGTTGCCGTAAAAAAATTCCGGTAATAAATCTTTTTTTGCATCGCTATGTATAGGGGCAAAATCCGCCCCTTTTTCGCTATTTCAGCTTTTTCTTTTTGACCAAAGCATTCACCTTTGTCACATAGGCTGTCATTCTTTCCATATTCCTTGCTTTATTGTTCATAGTCTTGTCCTCCAATCTTATAAAGGTAGTGTCAAAAACTACCTGTTTTTTCTCTAAAAACCTTTATTTTCGGGAGTTTCAAATAAAAAGAGCATTGACTTCCCTTTTCATGTATAATGTCAGTGACCAAACATCCAAAATACAAAGGAGACAATGCTCATGGACATTATACTTTATTTACTTCAGTTAATTCAATACCAACATAAACAAATCTGCTGGCTTTTAAATTTTATCTGCAGATATATTCCTCTCAAACAATGGACTTTCGATGATTCCCATTCTCCCAAGTACCAAAAGTTCAAAATTGATAAACTCCCTCTAATCACAGACTTCCGTCAAGACTGGACTTATAAAGAACTCATCCCTTACTACGAAAAACGTTATGGTAAGAAAATTCACCCAATCAGCCGACGCTCAGAGTGTGATATCCCAGACTCCTGCACCTGTCCCCGTTGCGATGCCCCTAAACCATTTCTCTACAAGAACAACGGCTCCAAAGGTCAGCTCCTGTGCAAAATCTGCGATGCCAGGTTCTCACCTGATGAAAGCAGATTTTCCGCTGTAAAACTACGCTGTCCCCACTGTGGCAACACTCTGGTTCCTAAAAAAGACAGAAAACATTTCATTGTCCATAAATGCGTGAATCCTAAGTGCTCCTACTATCTGCACAATCTAAAAAAGTAGATAAGGCAGATTTGAAAGAAGACCATGGCAAGAATAAATACAAACTCCATTACATCTACCGTGAGTTCACGATAGATTTTTTCAGCATGGATTTAAATACCCTGCCTAAAAATGCTTCTTCCCTTAAATTCAGTAAGCACAATGCCCATGTCATGTCCTTGTGCCTGACGCTACACGTCAATCTGGGACTTTCCCTGCGCAAGACATCACAGGCTTTAAAAGACCTGTATAACATCAGCATCTCCCACCAACAGATAGCCAACTACTGTAAGACTGCCGCCATCTGCATCAAGCCTTTCGTGGATCAGTACCCCTACGAAAAGAATGAGGTATTCACTGCTGATGAAACCTACATCAAAATCCGTGGTATCAAAACCTATGTCTGGCTGATCATGAATGCCGCTACCCGCTCTATCCTTGGCTATCAGGTATCTGATAACCGTGGTGTCGGACCCTACATCCTTGCTATGCGTATGGCCTTCCAGAATCTCAAAAAGCTTCCGGAAAACTTTAAATTTATTGCCGACGGATACAGTGCTTATCCTCTTGCCGCTATGGAATTCGCAAAGAAATTTGGCAAAGATTTCATTTTTTCCGTCACTCAGGTCATTGGACTTACCAACAACGATGCTGTCTCTACAGAACATCGTCCATTCAAACAGATGATTGAACGACTGAACCGTACTTATAAAGCTTCTTACTGCCATACAAATGAGTTCGACAACATCGACGGTGCCAACTATGATCTGGCTCTCTGGGTGGCTTACTATAACTTCCTGCGTCCACATAAACATGCAGGCTATAAAGTCCTCAATGAAGTAGAAATGCTTCAGGGTGCCGACAACATGCCCGGCAAATGGCAGCTTCTAATCTTTCTTGGACAACAAACTATTCTGAATATGCACAAAAGCGGTACTGCTGCATCGGAGCGGAACTGTTGTCAATAGAACCGTGGAATACCGGAACAGACGGCTTTGCCGGCTGCGAGGATATGCCGCGAAAGTTTATTGACATAAAGTTCCCGGATTATCCTATCCAGCAGAAAAGGGGGGCAACTGCGCCCTTTTCCTGCCTTCCGGCGAGGATGGGATCGGGCGAAGCCCGATATTGGGTCAAGGGACTAGTCCCTTGTAGGTTCTTAGGGCAACGCCCTAAGCCCTCGGAGAGCTTATTGGAACTAATATCTGCAATTTTCAAGGTTCACTTGAGCCTTTTTCTTTGGCTCTGTTTTTTCATAACTTATTTGATACTACCTCATCATTGCAGGATTCTTACCGCTTTTTAATCAGGATTGCGAACTTATTTCGCAATTACCTAATATCACTGTTTAAGATTTATACCTTGGTCGTCTACCCGGACTTCTGGCGCCGAATTAGCCATATTTGTAATTACTCAAGCTTATACCCGTTTTCCCTAAACAGGGAGCTCGAATCCCGTTTTTCATTACATTACCTCCATAATAGAAAAAGACCGCTTCAATCATTTACGATTAAAACGGTCTAAAATAATTACTAATTGTAAAATTCTTTAATTTTTGATATCAAACTGTCTTCTTCGATTTCCTCGGTAAGATAATCCATATATTGCTTTCGTCCAGTCATTAGGTATCTCAACCAACCATGTAAACAGTATTTATAATCTTCGTCTAGGGTATATAATTCTGAAAATTTGCCTACATAGTTATTACCAGCACTCCAACATTCAAGGCGAACAGGATATAACATACCATCTTCATCATCAGAAATTATTTTGACATATCCATTCTCATCAACAACCAGCTGATTATTATGTCTATCATCTGCATTTCTCATTGCAGTTTCTATCTCTGATTTTTCAAATAGATGAGCAGGAGTTCCATGTCGTCTAAAAGATATACTAAAATATTGGTGATAATCATCAATTGTAGCCAAACCTTCGTCCTTTAAATACTCTTCAAAAAGATTTGTGATATTTTCAAGACTTTTAATAGCTTCCTCACGACTCTTTACGAATACGCACTCATCAAAATTACTGTCTGTTACCTCTTTAATGAATCCGTCACTACAGATACATTTTTGTCTATTATTTATTAAATCATAAATATTACCACCTGAGGATTCATTAAATTCGAAAAAGAAACGGATAGGTTTTTCAGGATATTCTGTAGTCGAACAAAATGCACTTAAGAAATTCCACTCATTGTAGTTCTCTTTTATAAAAGCACGCTTTTTCTTTATAAGAATTCTTGCATCCTCCATACTTTGCTTATCTCCATCATCTCGATCAGTTGTTTTAAAAGGATTTTTATTAAAATATGAAGATCCCAGAATCATACAATCTATTTCTTCTCTAGACAAATCTTTGAAATGTTCGTCACAAGAAGCTCTCTCAAATAATGCTAGATACATTCGTATCAAATCTTCAATATAATCTCTAAAATCACCACTTTCAAATAATCCATGGCGTCCATCATAAGTACCTGTAATATGGTTATATGGTCCATTTTTTAGAACAAAAAGAAAAGAACCTTCCAAATACCTTTTAACTTCTTTATATCCTTCAGGTAAAGACTTTCCTGATTCATAATCATATACACCATACTGTGCACATGAAGCATCTACATAGTGTCCCGGTATATCCTCAACCAAATATTCGTAATCTAGTTTATCGTACCTGCATATGACTGGAGTTAATTTCTTCAGATCCAACCTAAAATAACTCCATCTATAATCTTCGGAAAATCCCTCATATTGTAATGACTTAGGTTTTACAAGATAACACACGCCTAATGTGTCATATAAGTAGATACAATTCTCTTCCGTAGCTCTCATAGCATACGAAAAATCTAATCCTCCATAATCTGATAATAACATATGGTTATATGCAGGCGTCCGTCCAACAATATTTAAAACAGCAACTATTTTATCAATTTCCCTCCATACAGAAGAACTTGGTACATTTTCTCCAAATAACTGCCGTGTCAAAAATGTCCAATCGCTATTTTGCGACTTATCAAAATCGCTAGTAATCTCACACCAAGATAATAAGCGCTCTTTAAACATATGAATGTCCGGTCTTAAATTGGGATCATTGTTAGTCGAATCCATAAGCAGTTCATCAATTTCAACCAAATGCTCATTTTTAAATCTTGATACATATCGCAAACTGTGACTCTCATCAAGATGATTATACACGCCATCAAACCCTTTTTCATCTCCACTAAGAAACATCCACAATGTTTTTGCAAGCGAAAAAACATCAGCTTTGCTTGCATCCGCCATTTTAGGATTCCTCTTCATTTCTGGTGCAATTGTAAATATAGCTCCCAGTCCCTGATCTGATCTTGTAAAATCATCATTATCAGGAAAATCTACCAGACCAAAATCTCCTAATGAAAATCTTCCATTATAGTAATAAATATTACTTGGTTTGATATCCCTATGATGGATTCTTTTGTCATGTAGCTGCTCTAATGTCTCGCATAACTGAAGAACAGCATTGACGATTTCTACAAGGCCCTTTTCATTAATGAAATCCATTACTGGCTGAGCAATTGGCATGGTATACCAATAGTTATCACAATCAGCAGCAATCACAGGAAGGATTCCTGGTATAATAGCAGAATTCTCTCGTGCAATTTGAATCTCACTAATGAAACGTGATTTCTTTTCTTCATTTCTATTTCGAAGTTCTTTCAACGCGTAGGGGTGCCCTGTTGTTTTCTCTGTTACAAGATACACATCTGCATTGCCCCCTTCCCCTAGATCTTTAATTTCGTCAAAAATAGAAAGCCATCTCTTTATTTTGGATTTTCCCATAACAATCCCCTTTCATCCCTAAGTATAGATATCATTATATCATAAAAGAAATTGCTATAGTTATTTCAGAATCCTCTTCTTAATATGTGGTCAACGAAACACAAAAACTATCTATGTTCTTTCGTATAATTTTGTATTTCAACGATTTCCTACATTTTTCATATAAAATAAGCCTTTCGTTACCCCCATAACGGACGAAAGACTTCGTTACATTTAACCGACATCTACTACTTCGTAGACATCATTTGATTTCAGTTTCAATTTGCGATTCAGGAACTTTTCAATATCGAATGCGTTCTTTGAATCATAATCGGATGTGTACTTATAATTTGGATGTTGTGTCAGATCATATTTGTCTGAAAGAAATGGTCGAACACCTCTAAGCTGTAAAATACATTTGTCACCATCAAGAACTGACAATTCATCAATAAACATCAAATCTTTGCCCAACTTCTGATAATTCAGGGAATGGGAAGTCTCTCTACCACGGCTTTCACCTGTGTTGTAAGTATCTATCGTTTCCTTGCCAAGTGCCTGATTCAACTCTTTCAAAGTGGTCAGTTCTGAACCACCCAAGAAAACTCTCGAATCAATATTACCGATAATCGTATCTGCATTATCCTTATAAATTGCCTTTAACTGGCTCTGTGCTTGCAGCAACAAACAAGCAGAGATTTCTCGGCTTCGAATTGTGGCAACAAGTTTTTCCAGATTTGGTATCTGTCCAATGTTTGCACACTCATCAATCAAACAACGAACATGAACTGGTAGTCTGCCACCATACACATCATCTGCTTTTTCACAAAGCAGGTTGAAAAGCTGGGTATAAATCATAGAAATTAGGAAATTAAAGGTTGCGTCTGTATCACTCATAATAAGAAACAGGGCTGTCTTTTTATCCCCTAACGTATCCAATTCCAGCTCATCATAGGCGGTAATCTCTCTTAATTCCTGAATATCAAATGAGGCAAGTCTCGCACCACAAGAAATCAGAATAGACTTAGAGGTTTTTCCAGTAACAAAATGTCAATAGTTTTTTGATCACTTTTCTAAAAATAAGCAAAAATAGAGCATATAGATTTCTCTATATACCCTAGCTTGCTAAGAAGCAGATTTATGAAATCAAAAAAGAAGTAGAAAAGGCGCGTCTGTTAAGAGCATTCCAGGCGAAGAAATCCGAGTATGGAGACTGTTCAAAATATGTTATATTTACACCTGCCGATAAAAAAGGTAACGATACGGATGGTAAAGTAAAGGTCACAATGAACGAAGACCTGATAAAAAAATCTCTTGAACTTGCTGGTTACAACATGCTGGTTACTTCTGAAATTTCAATGCCGGCAAAAGATATATATAATGCTTATCATAATCTATGGCGCATTGAAGAATCATTCAGAATAATGAAATCACAGCTTGACGCAAGGCCAGTTTATCTTCAAAAGGAAGATACCATTGTGGGACATTTTTTAATCTGCTATCTTGCAGTACTGTTAGCCAGGCTCCTGCAGTTCAAGGTATTGGAAAACAATTATAGTTCTGAAGATATATTTGATTTTATTCATGATTTCAGAGTCGCACAAATATCCGAAAGGAAGTACATAAATCTTACAAAAGCAACTACATTTATTAAAGAATTTTCAGCACTCACCAATCTGCCACTGACATCATATTTTCTGAGCGAGGGCGAGATTAAAAAAATGCTAAGCCACAGGTTTTAATCCTTGGCTTAGCACCATATTTTCAGTTCAACTCTCAAAGTCAGGTTCTATATGCATTATAACATTTTCTTCTCAAAAGACAATAACGCTTTCAATAAATACACCACATCGAAAGTACTATGAATTTTAATTTCTATTTTTTTTATTCATATATTCAACTCTTCTTATGTCTTGAATTCGTATCCGATATTCAATCTTTTCGTCTGCCTTTATGCCTATAAACCATTTGCCTTTTTTCTGTATAGAATTTACATCCAAATTTTGTATTTCATTTTCGTCCCCGGTATAAATTGTCGCATATTTATATCCATACTCTTTCTTTCCATCCAGAAAAAATATCGCAATCACAAAAAATCCAACTGTGCCAATAAGGCATAGCAAATCTATCAACTTACTATTAACTATATATCTCGAAAAAAGAGTACAAGCCAAAAGCGCAGGAAATATATACACAATCAATAATATGTAGTGTTTCCCTGAAAAATACTTTATCGCAATTCTCTCCTCTTTATTGTTCCATTCATTTTGTAATATTACTATACAAACTAATACATCAAATACCAATAAAAATATTTTTGATATTCCATCAAAAGTACTTTTTGAAATAAATTCTTTCAATAATTCCGTATCAATATATCGTATACATATAAAAACAACAGTCGCAATTATAGTAGCTAACAACATTTTTAAAAATAAGAAGAAAAATTTCTCTCTATTTGACGCATTTTTTCTACATTTCCATCCCTTTTTGCTATTATATTTAATAAATGATCCTCCAACAGTAAGAATCACTCCTACTCCTCCAATTCGTTATTCGGAAAGAACTCCTTGAACTCTCCGTATAACTGTGCAGCCAATGTCTTATTATGCGCAATGATCAGTGTTGGTTTATTCAATTCCTGAATAACATTCGCCATGGTAAATGTCTTACCGGAACCGGTAACACCGAGAAGCGTCTGACACTGATTTCCTTCCTTAAAACCTTTCACCAATTCTGAGATTGCCTGCGGCTGGTCTCCGGTTGGCTTATATTCTGATACTAATTCAAAATGATCCATATGATTTCTCCTGATAAGCTCTAATCTATCTATGATATTTTAGAAATAATAATTATGTTCTTATTATTGTTACTTGTTTAGTATATCATTCAGCGTAAAAAAAGTACAGAGCAAAGTCGAATGTTTGTTCTATGCTTTTTTATTACTTTTATTTTATTATCAAAAATGCCGAACACTTTTACGCATTTCATGATATACTTAAATCAGTTTTTACACGGATACAAGGAGAAGCAGATTATGAAAAAACTCAGAATCTTATGGGGAATTTTAAAACGTACACGGGCAGATCATATTCTTTTAGGTTTTATCCTCTTCCTTCTGGCCGATGCCGCCGTTATCCGGCTTGTCGAACCGGATATCCACCGCTATGGTGATGCGCTGTGGTATTGTTACGCCGTCATCTCTACCGCCGGATTTGGAGACATTGTTACCGTCACACTGATTGGAAAGATCTGTTCCGTCCTGCTCACGATTTACACTATTTTTGTCGTTGCGATCGTCACAGGTGTTGTCGTAAACTTCTACACACAACTGGTTGAAATGCAGCAAAAAGAAACACTTGCTATGTTCATGGATAAGCTGGAACGGCTCCCGGAGCTTTCAAAAGAGGAACTGGAACATATCTCGCAGAAAGTCCGCAAATTCCGTTAAAAAATACCCGCTGTCAATATGTATTCCTATTTGCATCATCGAAATACATACTGATAACGGGTATTTTCACTATACTTCTTTTCCCATCTTCTTCACACATTTACTTCCCACTGCTGCTGCAATAAATATCCATATAAATATTTTCACCGGAAAACACAGGAACAAAAGCATGGTCACCGCCAGCGGCTTCTTCATGATACCGCCCAGAAGTGTCGATGTTACAATCGCCGCCGCAAATACAACATGACTGTCCCCCTGCTGTCCGAAGAACAGCATCGCAAGTCCGTATCCCAGACATACTCCCGCAAAAATAACCGGGAAAAAATGTCCTCCTTTTAATCCAAACTGGATACAGAGATTTGTCAATATGATTTTCAGAAATGCTATACCGATCAATGCTATCGCCATATAACCGGCATACTCTTTCATAAGGACACCCATCTGCTCTTCTCCCGAAAACATCACTGCCGGTATCAACATTCCGATCACACCCAGACATACCCCCGCCAGAATTTCTTTTACGACACCCGGAATTTTTCCGGCAATGATTCCGGTTACCGTATGTGTCGTCTCATAAAAATATGCAAGTACACATCCACAGAACATATACACAAGCATCATCACATAATCGATTCTCTGTACCGCAACTGCATCAAATGACGGAAAACCGGACATTCCTCCGCCCAGCAAAGCGGAAAGTCCCGCATAGCTTCCGGTTCCGGCTGCAAGTGCAATTCCATATATGAAGATCTTAGATCCTCGGCCCGGATCTGCCAGCTGCATATCCGTATCCTCCTCCACCTCAAAGATTCCAAATAACGGTGCATGAAATAACACACTAAGGGAAACGGCTGCACCGATCTGTGAATATTCCTTTGTATTCTGTTTTGCAAATTTCAGATTCTCTCCTGCCCAATAACATAATCCTACGACAATCCCGGTAAGTCCTGTCTCCGGACCCACACTGCTTCCGATCAGAAGCGGCAGCAGTGCTGCGATCATCATGACCAGCATATTTTTGTATTCGTATCTTTTTTCTTTTTTTACTTTTCCCATAACGGTTTCCATATCTTCCGGATAATCCCCGTATAACTTTCGAAATATCCCGATAATGGCTCCGCCCACAGTACACACGAGCACTGTATAATACGGAATATGGATTTTTTCCGGTATCCACTCCCATATCATTTCTGTTCCTGATGCCATGATCTTCAGCAATGCCCAGACCAAAGCTCCCGCCGCAGTTCCAATGACCGCACAGAATGCCCATAATTCCAATTGGTTTTTTATTTTAATCTTCTGTATATTCTTTTCCATAATCCACTCTTATCCGGTTCTTTTTATCTCTTCTGCTCCTTCTCGTCTCTTACCTGCGGGATCAGTGATGCCGCAAGTTTTCCCTTGCCGCGGTGCTTCAGATATAGAATTCCGATGATCGAGAACACCACCGCTCCGATAAAATTCACCATCAGATCCTTCATCGTATCCACGATTCCGATATCCAGATATCCACCCAGATTCCATTTTTCGCCATTGATCACCACTGACTGGATGTCCACATGCACCGGAACATTTGCACCTGTCGGGTTAAGTTTCACAGAGCTGATCGATGGAAGGATCCAGTCTTTCTGCATATCCAGTCCGAACAACCAGTCCATCGAAAATTCGAAGAACTCCCACAATACACCGACTGTCATTGAAAAACAAAATGCAAAAAAAGCCACAAAATACGGAGACATCTTAATCGAGAATCGGTCACTCCTGTTAAACAGGTCGATCAGTGCAAATCCTATTGCCGCCATAAGAAAACCGTTTGTCGTATGTAAAATGGTATCCCACACAGGAATCTTTACATAAAATGCGTTAATCTCTCCCAGTATTTCTGCCGAAAAGATAAAGATCAGAATCACCGTCTCCAGTCCTACCGGAATCGTTACTCCCAGTGTCTGATCTAATACAGCAGGTACCATGAACAAAAACAGGGTCAGAATTCCCAGAAACATATTGTGGTAATTTCCCAGAAAAAACTGTCTGACTACCGACAGTATAACGAAAACCGTCAGCACCATCTGAATTTTTGTCCTTTCCTTTTTCAAATTCACTCCTTTTAGATTCATAACTTTTCTCCATCTCTTTTCTTAATATATTTTTTATCCGTATTTCTACGTTTACTGATATCATATCATATTTTTTGCTGTCATACCTAAAAAAAGTCCTTGAACAAGAATTTATACATCCGGCAACAGCCGGCATCACGATTCCTGCCTAAGGACTTTTTATTTTTTAATTATCTTAAGGTTTCCCCTGCAAATTCATTTTATTCAAATGACTGTTCTGTACGGTTGATGATCTCATCCTGTAACGGTTTGCTTAAGTTACGGAAGAAGTCACTGTATCCGGCAACACGGACGATCAGATCTCTGTAATCATCCGGATGTTTCTGTGCTTCGATCAGTGTCTGTCTGTCGATGACATTGAACTGAATGTGATGTCCGTCCATTGCAAAGTAGCTGCGGATCAGGCTGGACATATTCTCAAGACCTTTTTCTCCGGCTACAACATCCGGTGTAAACTTCTGGTTCAGAAGTGTTCCTGCTGTTGCAAGGTGATCCATCTTAGAGCATGACTTGATAACAGCTGTAGGTCCGTTTGTATCAGCAGACTTCTCTGGAGAGATACCTTCCGATACAGGTACATTCGCTTTTCTTCCGTTTGCAGTTGCTCCGATCACTTCTCCGAAGTATACGTGACATGTAGTAGGAAGCATATCTACTCCGTATTTTCCGCCTCTCATGGTCGGGCGTCCTGTGATCAGATCATGATACAGATTAAATACATCCTGCATAACAGAATCTGCGTAATCATCATCGTTACCATACTTCGGTGTCTTGTCATGTACCATACGGAAGATTGCATCATAACCTTCAAAGTTATGATCCATAGCTTCAAGCAGCTCTTCCATTGTGAAATTCTTCTTATCGAATACGTTATACTTAACAGATGTGATACAGTCTGTAACTGTTCCGATACCTACACCCTGGATATAGTTTGTATTGTATCTTGCTCCGCCTGCATTGTAATCTTTTGCATTGCTGATGCAGTCATTTGTTACCACTGACAGACAAGGTGCCGGCATATTCTCTGCATATAATTTCTCGATCACATTGTTTCCGCGAATCTTAATATCGATAAAATGTTTCAGCTGTTTCCGGAATGCATCCCACAATTCATCATAAGACTTGAAATCTTTTGCTTCACCGGTCTTAAGGCCAAGCTGTTTTCCTGATTCCTTGTCAAATCCATTATAAAGTGTCAGCTGGAATACTTTTGGAATATTCAGGTATCCGGTCAGGATATATGCTTCGCTTCCCCATGCTCCGGTCTCAACACATCCTGAAGATCCGCCACGGCGTGCATCTTCCAGTGATTTTCCTGCATTGATAAGCTCCATAGTCTGTGCTTCCGTGTTATAGAATGCCGGCTGTCCCCATCCCTTTCTTGAGATCTCGCATGCTCTCTTCAAGAAACGTGCAGGAGTCTTCTTACTGATCGTTACGTTAGAGTTTGGCTGAACCAGCTTCATCTCGTCCATACAGTCAAGGATCAGGTAGCTGACTGCATTGACACCATCACGTCCGTCCGGTGTAACTCCTCCGGTATTGATATTTGCAAAGTCTGTGTATGTGGCACTTTCTTTTAATGTGATACCTACTTTAACCGGTGCAGGCTGATTGTAGAATTTCACCCATAAGCACTCTAACAGTTCTTTTGCTCTCTCATCATCCAGAATTCCTGCTTCTGTATCTGCTTCATAATATTTGATCAGATGCTGGTCAAGACGTCCCGGACTGAATGCATCCCATGGGTTCAGTTCTGTTGTAACTGCCAGATGTGTGAACCAGTATAACTGGATTGCCTGCCAGTATGTCTGTGGTGCATGTGCAGGTACAACCTCCAAGTTGGCTGCAATCTGTTTTAATTCTTCTTTACGTACCGGATCAGCCTCTTTTTCTGCCAGCTCCAGTGCTAATTCATGATATCTCTCACCAAGAATGATCACCGCATCACAGGAAATATCCATGGCTTTTAACTCTTCCATTTTATCCAGAGCATCCGGATCATTCATAAAATCAAGAGCATCCATTGTCTTTTTGATCTTCTCTTTGTAGTCCAGATATCCTGTTGTAAATACCTGTTCTCCACCACATGTATGTCCCGGTCCTCTCTGCTCCATAAACTCTGTGAACATACCTGCTGCGTAACAGTCGTTCCATTCCGGAGTCATGGAAGCCAGAAGTCTCTCTCTCATAGTTCTTCCCTTCCAGAACGGAATGATCTCTTCTGCCTGAAGTTTTCTGTCTTCTTCTGTTGTGTGGAAGGATACCAGATCACGCTCACTCATAACTGTCATATCCTCAACGCTGTGACAGCAAAGTTCCGGGAATGTCGGAGATGCCTGTGGATCTTTTCCCTTTTCTCCTACGATCAGCTCACCGTCTCCAAGGTAAAGTGTCTTCTTTGAAAAATACTCTTTTAACACCATAGCTCTCATAACCGGGATAGAATATTTTCCGTCATTTTCTCTGTAAAAATCTGTTTCGATCTTTGCTCTTTCCAGATCGATGTGTACCGGTGTTGTAACACTCAGTTCTCTTAACTTCTGGATTCTTTCGTTCATGCCTCTTTTTTCAGCCATTGTTTTAACCTCCTATCTTTGTGTTAGAAAAACCTGCTTCCTGGAAGAGTTTCACAAACCCCTCCATCTCTTCTTTTGTCGGTGCATTCAAGTCATTACCTTTATATTCCATATCCAGCTTCGGATATTTACTGCTTCCCGTATTATGATATGGCAGCAAATTAACCTGTGCCGGGTGAATATCGTGTTCTTTCAGGAAACGGATCGTCTCTTTCATATTCTCTTCGTTTCCATTTACTTCCTTAACAGTAGGGATGCGGATGTATATCCTTGCTCCTGCATCTGAAAGTTTTACAAGATTATCTAAGATCAGTTTATTGTCTACTCCGATATATTGCTTATGTAATTCCGGATCCATTACCTTTACATCATATAAAAATGTATCGACATATGGAAGGATTGCTTCGAACTTCTCATACGGAACATATCCGCATGTATCAATTGTAAGCGATACTTCTTCTTTCTTCAAAGCTTTTGCGATCGCAAGTACATAATCTGTAGACATAGCCATCACTTCACCACCGGAAAGTGTAACTCCACCGCCGGACTGTTCATAAAACATCAGATCTTTCATCAGTTCCTTTACAAGTGTTTTTACCGGATATTCCTGGCCAACGATCTCCCGGATTCCCTGTATACAGAAATTCTCACATTTTCCGCAGAGCTTACAAAGTTTTTTATCCAGCTTCGGTCTTCCGTCTTCCATGGTGACCGCGCCGTTCGGACAGACTTTTGCGCATACGCCGCAACCGGTACATTTCTCCGCATCATACTGAATTTCCTGCTCGAAGCGCTGTGTCTCAGGATTATGGCACCACACACACTTTAACGGACATCCCTTAAAAAATACAGTCGTACGGATTCCGTCCCCGTCATGAATAGAATACTTCTGGATATTGGTTATCAGATCCATGATATTCTCCTTTCCTCTTATTATACTTGTTATTTTCTCACTTTTTACCCGTTTTAGACCAACGTTTGTACTTTAGTCTAATCATAACAAAAAAGATAAAGTTTGTCAATCCTTTGACAAACTTTATCTCATTAATTACCATCTGAAATGGATTCTGTCTATTCTTCATTCTCCTGAGTATTCAGATAATTTCTTTCCACCAGCTCCCATATCTCATCACGTCCCTGTTTCGTCACTGATGAGAACGGGATGACAATTGTTCCCGGTAACACTCCCAAACCTTCTTTTACAATCTTGATCTGTTTGTCTTTCTGGCTGCGTTTGATCTTATCGAGTTTTGTTGCAATGATCACCGGATGGAATCCCTGTGACACGATCCACTCATACATCATCTTGTCGTTACCGGATGGTTTATGACGGATATCGATCAGAAGGAATACTACTTTCAACTGCTTCGACCCGTGCAGATAACGTTCGATCAGCTGTCCCCATTTGATCTTCTCCTGTTCGGATACCTTCGCATATCCGTAACCCGGCAGGTCGACCAGATATAATGCCTCATTAATATTATAGAAGTTGATCGTCTGTGTCTTTCCCGGTGTTGCAGATATTCTTGCGTATGATTTGCGGTTCATAAGCGCATTGATCAGGGATGACTTTCCTACGTTGGATTTTCCTGCAAATGCAATCTCCGGAAGTGTATTCTCCGGAAGTTTGCTGGTGATTCCACATACGGTTTCCAGATTAATATTTCTGATTATCATATATTTCTCCTTTGATCCATCTCCTGACCCGTGCCAGAAGATCTGACTATACAAGTGCTTCTTTCAGCACCTCATTCATGTGTGTTACAAATTTAATTTCCAGTCCCTTTGTAATCTCTGTTGAAATTTCCTCAACATCTCTTTCATTTTTTGCCGGGACAAGTACGGTCTTCATTCCTGCATTTTTTGCAGCCAGAAGCTTTTCTTTCAGCCCTCCGATCGGGAGTACACGTCCGCGCAGTGTAATCTCTCCTGTCATAGCGAGGTCTGCCCGTACTTTTCTTCCTGTCACCGCAGACATGATTGCAGTTGCCATTGTAATACCGGCAGATGGTCCGTCTTTTGGAACGGCTCCCTCCGGAATATGGATATGTATATCATGTTTCTTAAAGAAATCATCTGTAATATCGTGCTCTTTGCTTACGGAACGGATATAACTGATACCGGTTCTCGCGGACTCTTTCATGACATCGCCAAGCTGTCCGGTCAGCAGGATTTCTCCTTCTCCCGGCATCATATTCACTTCGATCTGGAGTGTATCACCGCCGACACTGGTCCATGCGAGTCCACGCACAATACCAACTTCATCTTCTTCATTTGCCATCTGATAACTGTAAAGTTCCTTACCCAGATAGTGTTCCATATTCCGCTCTGTCACATGAATGGATTTCTTCTTTTTCTCAAGGATCTCCATTGCTGATTTACGGCAGATATCACCGATCTTACGTTCCAACTGTCTGACCCCTGCTTCTTTTGTGTAATTTCTTGCCATCTTCCAGATCGCATTTTTACTGATGGTCAGCTGATCTGCTTTCAGTCCATGCTTTTCGATCTGCTTTGGAATCAGATGTTCCTGCGCAATATGCAGTTTTTCATTTTCTGTATAACTGGTAACCTCAATGACTTCCATACGGTCAAGAAGCGGCCTTGGAATGGTCTGCAGGCTGTTTGCCGTTGTGATAAATAACACTTCCGACAGATCCATCGGCACTTCCAGATAATGGTCTACGAACTTATTATTCTGTTCGCCATCCAGAACCTCCAGAAGTGCTGAGAATGTATCTCCTTTATAGTCATTGCTGACTTTATCTATCTCATCCAACAGCATCAGTGGATTCTTGACTCCTGCCTGTTTCATTCCATTTGCGATTCTTCCCGGCATTGCTCCTACATAAGTCTTTCTGTGCCCCCGGATTTCCGCTTCGTCACGGACACCTCCAAGCGAAATTCTCACATACGGCTTCTTCAACGCCCTGGAAAGAGATTTCGCAATCGAAGTTTTACCGGTTCCCGGAGGACCCACAAGACAGATGATCGGTGCTTCGCCTTTTTTCGTAAGCGCCCGTACTGCAAGATATTCAAGTACTCGTTCTTTTACTTTCTCCAGACCGTAATGATCTTCATCCAGTACCTGCCTTGCAAATGCAATATCTTTATGCTCTTTGCAAGTTTTATCCCATGGCATTTCAAGCATTGTTTCGATATAGGTCCGGATAACGCCTGTTTCCGCCGGGGAATTCATGGAATTGCGGAATCTTTTGATTTCTTTGTTCAGCTTTTCTTTTACTTCTTTCGAAGCTTTCAATGCATCTGCCGCCTGCTGGAATTCATCCGCATCCGACATGGTATTGTCATCACCAAGTTCCTCACGGATTACTTTCAGTTCTTCCCGTAGGATGTATTCCCTCTGATTCTTGTCCACACGTTCTTTCACCTTACTTTGGATCTCTTCTTTTACTTTCTGTGCCTGGATCTCATTCACAATCTTATATAGCAGAAGTTCATACCGTCTCATAACGTTCGTCTCTTCCAGCAGTTCCTGCGCATCTTCGAATGAAAACGGCATATTTGCAGCAATCACATCTGTCAGGTATTTCAGATCATGAATGGATTCCACCTGCATGCCAAGTTCTTTTGAAAGCTTTGGGTTCTTTAACAGATATTCTTTGAAGACATCCTGTAATCCACGGATCATTGCTTCCCGGTTCATTGGATCGTCTTCTTCCCGCTCTCCGGATACTACTTCATCATCCGGCAGTTCTACTACCGTTGCCTGGAGATATGGTGTCTCACTATCCATTCTTACAAGACT
>PPYF01458210.1_pt1 | contig 23481 bp, 23 predicted proteins | sample 1559871 | NCBI WGS metagenome assembly PPYF01 (sample SAMN08240021, study PRJNA423297) | Human gut metagenome, whole genome shotgun sequencing project.
GCGAAATGTTACAGCGGCCAAAAAATTTCATTGAAAATCGGGGTGAAATGTTACAACGCTCGGACATTTCAAAAAAATTCACGGCGGACAGCTGGAAATGGTCGTCCGCCGAATCATACTACACAATCTTTTAGATAGATTGATTGTGAAATAATTTCAATCCAATCACCACATCTATCATAAGTTCCACAATGAGAATTACTTCCGTCAGCACGTCGCCAGAAATTTTTCATCATTGCCCGACCACAATCGCCACACTTGATAAAACCTGCAAAGATATTTTTATTTGTTTCTAAATCAATATCCCTATGTTTTTTCGTCAGCAGTTTTTGTACCTTATCCCACAGTTGACGGTCTATAATCGGTTCATGTGTATTTTCAACCCTTATCCAGTTTTCTTTCTCAACTGGACGCTGTTTGCTTGCCGTATTCATCATAGAGTGGACGCAGACAGCAATCTGATCCATAAAAGATGTTGCCGACAGTTCGCCATGTTCCACTTGTTTCAGCATGGATTCCCATTCTGCAGTTAAGATGGGAGATTTGATATTGTCCGGCAGGACTGCGATCAGGTTCTTTCCTTTTTCCGTAGGAATGAGCTGCTTTTTCTTTCGCTGTACAAATCCGGCAGAAACCAGCTTTTCCAGTGTTGCCGCACGGGTAGCCGGAGTACCCAATCCTTTACGCTCGGCATCTTCCGGCATATCTTCCGCACCGGCAGTCTCCATAGCGGACAGCAGTGTGTCCTCCGTATAGTGTTTCGGCGGTGAAGTTTTCCCTTCACGGAGACTTGCTGATACAGCTTCAAAAGTCTGTCCTTCCTGCAGCACAGGGAGAGCGACAGCTTCATTTTCTTTGTGTTCCGTTTCACTCTGCCTGATACTCATACGGTGAATCCGTTCCACCTCTTTCCAGCCGGACTGTAAAATAGTCTTTCCTTTTGCCGTAAAAGTATATCCCTGGCAGTCCAATATAGCGGTGACCGCTTCAAATCGGTGTACCTGCGTTGTGGCACAAAGCAGTCTGACGACAAGCAGGGTAAGCACATCCCGCTCCCCGGAAGGAAGCTCTGACAGGTCTGTCCGTGCGATTTCCACAGTTGGGATAATGGCATGGTGGTCAGTCACTTTGCTGTCATCTGTTACCCGGTCAATGTCCGGCTCTCCGGCGTAGCCTTTTCCAAAGGTCATATTGTCACGCAGCCACAGGATCAGGGAAGCGGCGGTTGCCTGCATGTCCTTCGTCAAATACTGGCTGTCCGTTCTCGGATAGGTTGCCAGCTTCTTTTCATAGAGAGATTGCACATAATCAAGGGTCTGTTGAGCCGTATAGCCATAAATACGGTTACATTCCCTTTGCAGAGTTGTAAGGTCATAAAGGCGGGGAGGCTGTATAGTTTTTACCTGCTTTTCCACAGAACGCACAAAAGCGGAGTTGTGGTCACAGTCCATACGGATTTTTTCAGCCTCGGATCGTTCCGTCATTTTTTCGCCGGAAGCAGTAAAACCTCCGCAGGTGATTTCCGGCACATAAAAAGGCTTACTGATGAAGGATTCAATATCCGACTCACGCTGTACCAAAAGTGCCAGTGTCGGTGACATAACACGGCCGACATTTAGGGTGACACCATACAGGACAGAAAAAAGCCGGGTGGCATTGATCCCGATCAGCCAGTCGGCTCCTGCCCGGCAGACCGCCGCATCATAGAGCTTATCGTAATCACTGCCGGGGTGGAGATGGTCAAAGCCCTCACGGATCGCCGCATCCTCCATACTGGAAATCCAAAGGCGCTCCATAGGCTTTTTACATCCGGCATATTCATAGACCAGACGGAAGATCAGTTCTCCTTCTCGTCCGGCATCCGTAGCGCATACCACGGAATCCACCCGTTTGTCCTTCATCAATCGGCACAAAAGGGCAAGCTGCGTTTTCTTATCCTTTGGCACTTCATATTTCCAGTTTTCCGGTAGGATCGGAAGATCCTCATACCGCCATTTGGCGTACTGTTCTTTGTAAGCCTCCGGCTGTGCCAGTTCCAAAAGATGTCCCACGCACCAGCTCACCAGATAGCCGGAACCTTCGAGATAACCGTCTTTTCTTTCCGTTGCGCCTAATACTGCTGCCAGTGACATAGCAACAGAGGGCTTTTCTGCAATCACAAGTTTCAATTTTTATTCCTCCTTCATAGTTTCAAATTCTTTATCCGCAAGTTTTCCGGTTTGTATAAGACACATCAGCATAACGCCGGAAGCCATTCCTCCGGCAAAGGTAAGGAAATGTGAAATCAGGTTCCACATAAGCATTCCTCCTAAAAATGGGTAAAGAAAAACGCCCACTTCAAAGTGAGCGCATCAACAGGTATCTATTTTGTTTTTGGTTTCAAGTGATCCGGCAGGACGATCTCTCCAACCGGGATTTCCCGCAGTTCCTTTTTCATCCGGTGGGTGAAGCGGATCGTCTTTGCCGTACCGCCGGTTTCCCGTCCGTCATATACAGCGATCACTCGGTCGGAGTGCTCCACCATATAGCGGTTTCTGTGGGAGTAGACGCTTGGGAGATATTTTTCCTGTATGACAACAACATCCGCACAAGCCTCCAGCAGTTCACGGGTTCTTGTTTTCTTATTCAGGCTGTCCAGACGTTTGCGGTAAGGGATCACTGCGATCAGCTCCAGCGCCGGATTGGTCTGCTTTCTTTCCAACACCAGCTCTGCAAAATACTGATCCACGCCATCTGCAAAGCTACTCATAAAACAGGTAAATCCATCTGTAACGGCAGCATCGATCTCATGTTCCAAAGCGGCTTTTATTTTGTTGATCTCATTCTGCGGTAAATCCCTGTGTCCGGTAACACAGCAGGTCTTTCCTTTCATCGGTCATCCCTCCATCTGATAGGTAAAATTCTTCACTTTTCACATAGTAATAGATTTTATTTAGCAAGTCAACGATAATACCCTTTTTCTCTTTGCGGATAATAAAGGGGTGTAAGGTACAATCTATTACAGAATGGGAGGTGAAGGCGATGTATGAAGATTTTGTCCCGGAACGATTAGCGAAGCTGCGGACACAGAAAGGAGTTTCCGCACGCGATATGTCTTTATCGTTAGGTCAGGCAAACAACTACATCAATAATATTGAGAATAAAAAGTCACTTCCCGCTATGCAGTCTTTTTTCTACATCTGCGAATATCTGGGTGTGACACCGCAGGAATTCTTTGATGAAGGAAATACCTACCCGGAAACCTTAAAGGAATTCATTGCAGAGGCAAGACAGCTTGATCCTCAATCCATGCAATATATCCTCGGTATTATGAAAGAACTCAATAGCAGAAAGTAAGCGGTCACGGTAAAGGCCGCTTTTTTCGTGACTTTCTTTATTATATTTTATAATGTTCTCGAAATGTCCGCTCCCTATACCGATAAGTATTCAAAAACTGTTCCCCAAACAGCCTTTTTCTATTCGCCGGTACTGCCAAAGCTGCCGGTTCCTCGTTCTGTTCCCAGATCGGTTACAAAATCCGCAATGACGATCGGCGTGATCACAAGCTGCCCGATACGGGCTCCCTTAAAAAGAGACTGCGCCTGATTGCTTACATTGCTGATGATCGCATGGATCTCTCCACGATAGCCGGAATCCACAGGCGGCAGTTCACAGACCAGACCTTTTACCGCCATGCTGGTACGGGGAAAGATATATCCCGCATATCCATCCGGTATTTCCAGTCCAAAGCCAAGAGGAATTTTGGCGATTTCTCCGGGCTGTAAGGTACAGTCATAGGGCAGATAAACATCCGCTCCGGCATCATTGCCATGCGGACGGTAAGGACGCTGGTGCTCCGGTACGCCAAAGTCGATCAGTTTTATTTTCATCGGCAGCCTCCTTCCCAAAGAGCAGGATAATCTTTTTCTAAAATATCCTCTGGCGTCATATCTGCCTGCAGTTTTCGTCCGCAGGTCATTTTACCTTCCAGACATCGATCCATCTGACAAAAAGGCCCGGTCAGTGATGGGGCAAACAAAGCAGGGCTTAGTTCATAAAGTTCTTTCCAGACCTTTAGCAGCACGATCCTTGTTTCATCTGTATTTCTCCGGCATACCCGCTGGCTGATGATATGTTTCCACTGATAAGGGGTGGCGCTGATGAGCAGTACATTCCGTAATCCCTGGGGCGTGGCATAGCCGGCCGCATCGTGCCCGCTTCCGGCAGTGCACAGGGTTTCATAACATTCCATGCTTTCATTACAGCTTTTTAAGTACAATTCCCGTACCACTGCCGGAGCCGTCATAATAGAATACGGGACAGCGAAATCCGCCTGTCCCGTATAGTTGCTGTACTGCAGCGATGCACTCATAAATTTTACTTCGTTCTGGTGGCGGGTGATCTGCGCCAGAAAACGCCTGCTGGCGCAGACAATGGCTACCGTGATCACCGCAAATTTCTGGATGGTAGGATGGGGAAGCGCCCCCATAGCTGCTACTGTCTGAACGCTGAATGATTTTTCGTAGAGCTCCATCAGGTCGTCCATTGAGGCAATCTTATGTCCCTGCTGGGTAAGCCTTGCCGCAAAGACCATGTTTTTTTCTGCTTCCGCTACCGCCTGGCAGTTCAAAATTTTTACTTCAATCTGTTTAATTGGTATGTCCCTCCTTTACAATCGCTTTCAGTAAGAACAGATAGTTAAGACTGTCTGTGATCTTTTCGTCCCATGTGTCCATCGGATAAACTGTTTCCTCGGCAAAGCACATATCGTATAGAGAAACAATATGCTTTGCCAGCATACCGGCAAGGGCACGCTGGGGCGTTGTATGCTGTAAAGCTGCCGCTGCCTTAAATGCACCCAGCCGGTCCGGGTCATCCCCGGTGTATTCTTTGGTTTTTCGTTTCAAGGTATCAGCACAGAGCCGTACCTGTTCGTCAAAAACGGCATTGACTTCATTTTGCGTAATATAGCATCCCTCCTTTGAAAACAAGAAACCGGCTATTCTAAAGCATCTTAGAATAGCCGGCAAATAAACGGATATGTAATTGTTATAGTGTATTGATCTCTTTTTCCAGTTCCCGGACCGCTGCTATGACTGTCTCAAATGTCGGAACATCTCCATACAACATATCCTGCATAGAGTTATAGTCCGCTTCCAATGCTGCGAACCGGTATTCCGGCGGGAGTAATTTTAATGTGCCCGGCACAGCCTCCGGGTACTTCGCCCATGATCTGGGATAGAATTTCATTTTGAAATCTACAACTTTCTTCAGGAGATCCAGCCTGGAAAAAGCAGCTTCTTTGACCGGTGTTGCAGCCATGCGGTAGAGATCATAATAATGTCTGGAATACCGCTGCGGCATTTCCAAATGTTCCGGTCTGTTCGCTTCATGGTGCAGGATTGTGGCTTTTTCCCAGAAGGTCCGTTCCGGGGCAACGGTAAGGATTGCAGTTTCTTTTTGCTCAAAAATCTTCGGATAATATTTTGCCGCGTATGGTTCGATCTGCGCTGTTTTTGCAGGAGTCCACGCTGCCAGCGCACCAATCTCTAAACGGATCACCTGTAAGGTCGCCGTATTTGTAAAAAGGTGCGGATAGGCGAAAATGACCGTCTGTTTATCCTTTTCATCTATGTAGACATTTGCTTCACAACCGATTTCCTGGGATAAGCCGGCTTTGACTGCCGGGCAGAATGTTTCGGACAGAAATACCTCCGCACGCGCATTGGCTTCTTTGTTAAAAGCATCCTGTTTTGTATTGGAACGTTTCTCCCATGGTTCATCTTTGCCATATCCCAATACACGCCAGTCCAGAATCAAATCAATATCTTCTGAAAACCGGCTGATCAGGTGAAAGGCTTTTGAAAGGCTGGTACCGCCCTTAAAGGTGATGGACTCTTTCCATGGTGAGCGGTGAAATAAATAATCCAGCGTAAAACATACCCAAAAGTCTTTTTCTACAATGGCATCATTCAGCCCCATTTTATCTGCTGTATTTCTGAACAGCTCCCTGCGGTCGTTATCTGAAAGTCTTGCTATATTTCTCATTGTACCTTTTCACCTCCACAAATCTGCCGTATCGTATCGTAAACCCAATCCGTAGACTCTGTTGCTTCCTTCAAGCAAGCCTGTTTATCCTTGGCTGTCAGTTTTTCGGAAAGCATCTGTATGACTTCTGGCGTAACATTCGATCTGCCAAGCGTTTTTAATGCCTGTATAACCAAACTTGTCATATAGGACAATCCGGTAATCTCTTTATTGGTCCGGTGCTTAAATTCCAGCTTTGTAGAGTTCCACTCGTAGGTCTTATATGGACCATCGCTGATATAGGACCATACTGCTGTTACCTGTGTTGAAAGACCTAACAGGTTCAATGCTGTATTCCCACATGGGGCAATCGTCCAGTGATAACTTCGTGCCAATGCGTTCGCCACCGCTTCCGGGTCTGCCGCCACATATTCATCCAGAAGTTTGCTATATTTTGGTTTTTCATAAACTCCTTTCAAAATACGGCGCAATGTTCCTGATTGCACTAAACGACTTAAACTTTGACGAATAGTGGATGTATCTGCAATATCCGCAAAATCAGACATCACAAAAACAGTTCCATCTTCAAGAGAAAGAACACGCTCTCGTATTCGTTTTGTATATCCGTTGTCCACAATACCGCCTCCCTTCATGTCACGAATATTATATATTATTCGTGACATGATTGCAATAGGTCCTATTCCTCTTATTTTGAGTGTTCCCATTAAAAATCTGATTTATACATCAAAAATCAAAAATTTTGCAAGGCAGTACAGTTTTCATATATGTCACATATTTTATATATTATTCGTGACATCAGGCAGTTGGCAGGTAGATCCAGTCGTGCATCAGGCACACGCTGGGTTCATCCTCCCTGGGAACCAGACGGTAGGTACATTCCCCATAGACCGTGCGTTTGTCCTCGATCTCCATGCCATAGGCTTTATAAAAGCGGTATTCCAGATTGGAGATAATACAGCGCAGGGTTTGCAGAGCCTCCCTCTGAGCTGATACGATCAGGTCACGGTCAATGCTGCGCTTCAAAAACAGCAGCGATTTGTAAAGCTGTACCTCTGTGCGGTAAGGGCGGCAGTCTTTCGTTTCCAGCCATCCGCAAAAAGCGACCGGTCCGCTCTGGATCACACTGCGGTCCGGGTGATAATACTCATAGCAGTCCAGGTTTGCCGTATTCAGAAGATAGAGCATTTCCCGGACTTCATTTTCCGGCATGTCATAAAACCGCAAAAGCGAGCGGTAAAGATGGACATAGCCGGGAATGGAAATCATGGTATTTACCATAAAATAAAATCCTCCTTGTAAACAGCAGGTGCGGGAGCTTTTGCCCCCGCACCGTCTAGAATCTATATTTCGTTATCTACTTTCACGAGTTTTCCCATGACAAGGAAGCGTCCTGTGCCGCCCGGCGTACAGGTAGAAAGGGTCAGTACCTTATCGCTGCAGGTCACAGTCACATCACTTTCCACCGCGGAACGTTCCTTCATAGCTGTAAGCCAGGTAGTATAAGCACCGTCATCCTTCCAGGAAAGCTGCCAGGGAGAAGTTTCACTGCCGGATTCTTCCGGCTTTGCTGCAAACGCCGCAAAGATCTCCATGACATAACCACCCTTCGGAGTAACGAGATACATCTGCCTGTGGGTATCAAAGTAACTTTGTTCATCGTACCGGTTCAGCAGAGCAAACATGGAACCATCCCGCATATTATGGCCGTAGACGATCGTATTGCGGTCTGAAAAACCTGCCTGATTTTCATAGTCGGCAAACAGGCAGCCAACCTTGTTGTAGGTCCCGTCATAAAGATGGTTCAGGTAATACTCGTTGTTGTCAGTCTGCGTCACCGGATAATTGAGCACCGTATCAGGAAGGGAAAGCCATCCGATGATGTCCGGTCCATTTTCACGGAGCGCTTCAAAGTCTACCGAAGGCAGGACAATATCGGCATCGTCCTGTTTTGTTTCCGTTGGATCGGTTGCCTGTTCCGGGGAGGCTGTCTGCTCCGGTACTTCCACATATCCGGCAAGATCCTGATAGGCATCTTTACTCTCGGCATACTGGTTTAAGTCACGGAACACCAAAAAACCGCTGCCAAAAGCCACCAGAACGCAGAGTGAAAGGACAGAAATCCCGACAGCCGTTCTTTTCGGGGAAGTCCTGCTGTATTTTCCCTTTTTGAAATAATACACAGCAAATACGCTGCCGCCAATCAGTGCGGCTGCCAACAGTCCGCCATATAGGAAAATATACGGATCATCCCCGGTCTGCGGTACCGGCTTTTGAGGGGTGGAAGGATTGGACGGAACAGAAGGTTTTTCCGGCTTCCCCGGCTTTTCCGGTTTTTCATTAAAGAACTGGACCGTAGATGTCTGGTCAGCTTTGATCTCCACCGTAGCGGCATCAGGGATGATGTAATCCTTGCTTGCCCGGTTTGCAACTTCTGTTACGGTATAAATACCGACACGAAGGCCCTTTACTTCAATTACACCGGATTTTGGAGTGGTGAATGTCTCGCAGTAGGAGCCGTCCGCGCTCTTGACCTCGATGGCAAAACCATCTTTGCGCCCGTCGCTGGAATCCTTTGTGATCTTTAAGTTGCCACGGTAAGCCTCATTGGTAAATCCGTGCCCGGCTTCTCCATTTTCCACAACTGCGACCTGTCCATCTTCTGTGATGGAAAAATAGTAAGCGTTTGGATCAGGCTGATAGCCCTCCGGCGCTTTGCTTTCTTTTATAAAGTAGCCGCCAGCCAGAAGGTTTTCCGCCGTATGATAGCCTGCATCGGTTTCTTTCAGCGTACCGATCTTTTGATCGTCAGGATCATATTCCTGGTTGGCGTTGGAATCCGCATACAGGTCGAACACCGCACCGGGCAGGAAACGCAGGAAAGAATTCTTGTCTTTCTTATCCTCCTTTTCCACAGGGGAAGGTCCTTCCACAGCTTCGGTTTTAGTTACCTGCACACTGCCGCGGATCAGGGTGTTTTCCACACGGATCTCAATATGCTGTCCGTCTGCACCGATATATACATGGTGCTGCTGCGGGCTTACTGTATAAAGGTCAGGGGCAGAGATCTCCTTGACGATCCAGTGTCCGTAAGGAATATTCTCAAAGGAAAAACTGCCGTCTTTTCCGGTAACAGCAGTAAGCAGTGCATTTTCTTCGGTAAATTCTTCTGTATCAGGTCTAAACAGTCCCATGAGCGCACCGGCCAGCGTGACATCTTCGCCGCCTTCCGGGTTTTCCCCAACTTTTACACCGTCTACACGCCCGCGGAGAAGTTCATTGGAAACAGCCTTGCCTTCATTGACAAGGATCTGTACCAGGGCGGTTTCCTGTCCGGCATATTCAAAGACGACCGGATATTTCTGATCCGAAAGGATATAGGCGCCGTTGGTCGTGCGTTCCTTGACATAATAGCTGCCAAAAGGCAGGTCGGAGGCGAAGGAAGCACTGTAACCGCCGGATTCATCAGACGAAACAGAGACCACTTCCAGAAGTCCATCTGCCGGGATCACGCTGCCATCTGCCGCCGTCAGGTCTGCGGAAGCATAAAGTCCAAAGGAAATATCCTTATATTCCTCGTTCATGCCAAGACCGAACAGGTCATTGGTCTCCATTGCCTTGAAAAGTGTGACATCCACTTTCTGTCGTTCGTCATAAAGACCTGTTGCTGCCTGTGTGACCTCCACGGTCTCACCCGCATAGGTCAGTTCCACATATTCCGGTTGAGGATTCAGCACACAACCGGAAGGAGCCTGACGTTCCTCCAGACGGTAACGGCCAAGATAGAGAAGCCCGCTTTTCGCTGTGCCGTCCTCGCCGGTCGTAAGGGTTTCCACAACCGTATCTTTTTCTGCCCGCAAGGTACCGTCACCGGTATAAATATCTTCATCTGCGATCACGTCATAGATCGCTCCGGGAAGTCCGGAAACCTCATACACAGGTTGGTACAGTCCGTCGTTTTCCTGGACAGAAGCAAATACTTCTCCGGTCTTTGTGATGGTAAGCTGGCCTTTCTGCGGCATATTGTACTGAGTGACCGTCACAACCGCCTCGCTGCCGTCAATGGTAAACGGTACCGGCCGATCGGAAAGCACATAGCCATAAGGGGCAGCCACCTCATAAAGTTCATAATCCCCAGCGGCCAAAGGCTCCGGCAGCATCAGCCAGCCCTCGTCAGAAACATAGAAGGTATCCAGTGTTTCCGGGTTCGGATAGTAGACGGTCTGGGTGATAAATTCCCCGGTGGAAAGATCCTTGATCTGAAAACCGGTTCCGGTCACAGGGATAATCTTTCCGGTCTCTGCGTCACATTTTTCAACTTTCAGACGGGCTGTGATGGTGCGGTTGTTCAGAATATAGCTATAAGTCTTTCCGTCAGAGGAAATGAATACCGTAAAGTCCGGGACAAAGGCTTTGCCTTCCTCGCCTGCGATCTGATGGACCGTATAATGCCCATAAGGAAGCGGTTTACTGGAAGCAAAACCATCCGCATCCGTGGTAAGAAGGTCACGTTCACTTTCCTTTGCCGCGTCATAGCTTCCGGCTGCCTTTAAGTAAACTTCAAAGACTGCGCCTGCTTCCGGGCGTTCGATGATACCGGCATTGGAATCGTCGGTATTTTCGTCCTCAGGCACATCCGGGTCCAGGTCATCGGTGTGCTTGACAAGCTGGATATTTCCGTAAATAACCGTTTCCGTCACCTGATTTTCTGTGGTATTGAGTTCCACTTCATACTGGGAAGGGGATGCACCCACTTCATAAATAGTTTCATTCAGAAGATACCCGGTGCTCGGTTCGATTTCCCGGATCGTCCAGCCATCCCCGCATACATAATAGCGGGTCATAAAGCTGCCATCTGACCCGGTAGTATAAGTGTCGATCAGTTCGCCATCACGGAAGATCCCATAGGTCGCCCCTGCAAGAGTGGCATCCCCCTGAGCATTTCCGGTGTCAGCATCACTCTTTACCACATGGACGCGGAATTTCTTCAAGATATTGCTGAAATGTACCGAAGAAGTCTGCCCGCTTTCAATGGTCACGTACTGTGCGGAAGGGGTCACATAGCGGTCCACCGGAAGTTCTTTTACCAGATAGGTTCCCGGCAGGAGCTTCTTTTCAATCTGGCCGTTTTCTCCGGTCGTAACTTCCTCATTGACTTCATTTCCCAAAATGTCCGTACCGGAGATATGGAAGGTGATACCGGAAACAATGGCGTCCTCACTGGTCTTGACAAGTTTTGCAGTACCGTAAGTTTCCGTTTTGATCTTTACAAAGAAAACAGCACCGGGTCCATCATCATCTGCCTGCTGGTAAAGGTGTATTCATTTCCGTTTCTTGTCACAGAAACGCCGCTGCCTTTCAAAGCCTCCAGGTCGATCTTCAAGTTGTTGGTATCTGTGACCGTCAGGGTATAGACCTTTTTTTCAACATCCCATTTCAGTTCCAGTTCCGGTGCTTCGCTTTTCTTAGAAGAAGTAAAGGAAGGGACTGTGGAATGGGAAGCAACCTGTGCCAGAATCCAGTCATAGGCTTTTTCTGCCGGTCGTCCGGCGATCACGCTAAAATACTGGTCGGCGTCTGCGTGGCCGTTTCCGTGGCGGCTGTACGGATCGCTTCTAAGCTGCTGCTGGTATTCCCAGAGGATGATCTGGGTCGCCATCTTATAGTCGTCCTCGTTGATCCCGGAAACAGGGAGCGCCGCACCGGGTTTCCAGCCATAGATCGCAGTCAGGGTGATCCCCCTCCTTGCCTCGGCAGGAAGCAGGTTCAGATATTGGCTGTTGGTCCCGCTTTCTGAAACATAGGTGTTTTCCGAAGTATGGTAAGGAATCCCGCTCTCCACACAGTAAACCTGGTGGCTGATCCCGTCAGAATCCGTCAGCATATAATGCCGGTAAGCATTGCCCCCGGAACTGGTGTGTACGTCGATGGTTCCGTCTGTATGGTAGGCAAGATAGGTGTAAGGCGCCGGGGCGCGGTAGTGGTTCCCATCAGAGCCTACATACTGGTCGCCCAGCCAGGAGCTTGCCGTCTGTCCGACAGACATGGCAAAAGCCTGAGCCGGAAGAAGCCCCAAAATGCTTGCCATACAAAGCAAAAACGCCAACAGCTTGCGAAAGCCGCGGCGTCTGGTTATGATATGTTCCATGAAAAAATCCTCACTTTCATAAAATCTAAAAGGACAGCCTTATTTGCTGTCCTTGTCGTCAAAATCGTCCTCTGAAAGATATTCCGGTTCCCCGTATGCCTCATCCGGGTCAAAGCCTTCGCCATAACCGTCATCCTCAAATTCCGCATCGTCCTCGGCCTGCTGTTTCGGACGCACGATTTTTACATAGTAACCGATTCCGCCGACCGCAAGTAAGGCAACAAGGATAAACAGGATCGTGCCGACGCTGCCGGTTTCTTTCTTCGGCTTTTCCGGTTCTGCCGGTTTTTCAGTTTCCGTCGGCTTTTCTTTTCCTTTGCAGCCATTTAAGTCATTTTTGCAGACCGGGCAGCCGGTATTGACTTTTCCCGCCTCACATTTTTCTGTGCAGCTGCAGCTTTCTTCCTGGGGAATCATGCTCATGCTGCCATTGTTCTTTTCTGCAAGCGCCATCAGGTCGGACTCTGTGACGCCGTTTAAGAAGTAGACATTGTTATCTTCCCGTTTCCCGTCGATCACCAGATAAAAGACATTGCCCGCGTCCGTAGTGATGGTGTAAAACTGTTTTTCCCCATCCGTACCACTGATGTTGTCCTGTACCGTTCCGGTGCCTTCCGGGGTAAATGCACCTTCCGGGACCGCAGAAGTATTTTCCTGCTGTCCGGTACTGTTATCTGAACCGGAAGAATTTCCGCCGCCGGAAGGAGTTGCAACGTTTGAGCCGGAAGGTTTTTCTTCCTTAGGCGGTTTTGTCTGTGTACCGGACGGACTCTGGGGTGCTGCCACAGCAGGTTTCTTTTCAGGAGCCGGTTCTTTGTAATACGGATTATCCAGCTTTACCGCATCAGAACGGTTTCCTGCATAATCCTTTGCGTATATGCTTACCTGTTTTTCTGTTCCTGCATAATCTTTTAGTGCAACCGACGCTTTCCCATCGGTAAGGGAGTTGATACGGTTTTCATCAACAAAGACCGCCTCCACGCCGGATAGATCGTCACTGCTTTCTATTTTCAGGGCATCGCCCTCCAGGGAAGCAGTCAGCGTTGGCGGTGTGGTGTCTTTGGAACCGCCGGCATGAGCCGTTACAGGTAATGCGCTGACACTTACAAGAAGCGTAAGCGCCAGCAGCAGGGAAAGTTTTTTAAGCCTCATGCACATCCTCCTTCTCCTGCGGTAAAATAGTTTCCGAAGGGGCCGCCTGCTGTGATTTCAAAAAATCCGCAAGCTGCTGGGGCGTCAGTTTGAAACTGCGCGCCACCGCCACATAATCGGTATTTTCCAGCTCCGTTTTCTGTTCCTCCAGCTTATGGAGCTTTGCCTGCATTTCCGCAATCTTTGTTTTGGTCTTTTCAATTTCCTTTTCCAGTTTTTCAATTTTAGGATTCAATTTATTACCTCCAATCTGTTAAGGCAGACGCCCAAATGTATAAAAATGCTGCTGCCAGTAGCTTGTATTGATGTTGGCATAAGAGATCGGGTCTCCGCAGTGGATCATCATTCCATTTCCTACATAGATCCCTACATGGCTTGCGCCGCTGGTATTGTAGGTCCCCTGGAAGAAGATCAGGTCGCCCGGTTTTGCATCTGCGCTTGATACCGGCGTACATACACCTAAAAGACCGTCCGCAGTCAGCCTTCCGAAATTCCAGCCGACGCCGCAGTTGTTGATCACCCAGGACACATAGCCGGAACAGTCAAAGGAAGTGGAAGGGCTTGCGCCTCCCCATACATACGGATAGCCAAGATATTTTTCCGCCTCGGCCATCATTGCAGCAAACTGTTCATCCGCAAGGGCTTCCGGTGGAATGTCATAATCGAAGTAGTTTCCTGTGCCGCCTGAACCAACTTCCGGCAGGTGCCGTTCGCTGGTATCGCCGGTATCAGCAAAATACAGGGGATTCAAATACTGACCGTCAACCAGGACTTCTAAATGCAGGTGGGGACCGGTGGAATTTCCGGTATTCCCGACCTTTGCGATCACATCCCCGGCTTTGACCTCCTGCCCGGCAGAAACAAGGATCTGGGAACAGTGCCCGTATTTGGTCGTCAGGGTATGTCCTTCGTATGCCTCGCCTTCAATGGCAACACATAAGCCATAACCGCTGGCATTTCCCGCAAGGGTGACTGTTCCGTCATGCCCGGCAATTTCGCTGCCTTTCGGTAGGGGGCAGTTTTATGCCGGTGATATGCCGTGCGAAGCCCCGCCTCGCCCACAAGTTCAGAGCGGTGGGCTGCCTTGATCCCCACATTTTCATCCTCTGCCTCATAAATCTTTTTATGAGCGTAACCAATGGCAGTATTGGCGCCCGCCTTGACCGGACGCAGGGGTACAGGTCCTTTTACATGGGCCTTTTGGGATTTAACCTCCTTTTCAAATTTTAAGTGTTTTTTGGCTTTTCCGGTCTCCGGGTCGGAAACCGTCTCCATGCGCAGTTTCTTCCGGGCCGGCAGACGATTTTGCGCCTGCTCTGCTTTTTGTGCAGTCCGTTCCGCCTTCCGTCTTGCATGGGTGAGCTTTTTATCCTTTGTCTCCGGTGGCAGTTCATCCGCAGTAAATTCCAGCTTGGATGTTTTCGGCGGTTCGCTATCCACACCCTTTTCCTTTTGTGCTGCCTGTTCCTCCGCCTGTGCCGCTTCCTGAAAACGCTGCTGATATTTGTTCCCATGCTGATGTGTCCGATAACGATGTCCCTGACCGGATCTGTCTGTGCCGCTCGGTGGGGCTGATTCTTCGGAAGAAGGTGCATATTGTCCGGTATCATGGTCTGTCACATCCTCTGTTACAAAAGAACGCCTGGAAACCTCCTGCCGGAAATTGCTTCGTCCGTTGTCCTGTGTCGGGGACTCTGTTCCGGTAGCATCCGGTATCTCAAAGCGATCCGAAAAAACATCCAAAGCGGCCGCATAAGCATCGCCCTGTTCCAGCAAGGACACCGGTGTTTCCGGTGATAGCTGGGAAAATTCCGTCTGTACAGGGATGTCCTGCCTGTGTGTCTTGCCGTTGACAGAAGAAGGGGTGTCCCGTGCCCTGCGCAGGTCAAAATCCTGTTCGGTCTGCCTGGCTGCCGGTTGATCTTCCCCGTGGGAATCACGCACCGGCATCCGGGTATCTTTGCGCTTTCTTTGAAACTCCCTGTCGTGTGCCATTGTTCTCACCTCCGATCCATTTTAATTTTTGTCTCACGCTTTGGTCCCCGCTATTTCATCCGGTCTTGTGGTAAGCACACTGTACAACAGTGTGTCCTTCGGGAAGTGGTCCACAAAGGGGATGATCACATTTCCAAAGAACAAAAGCCCCTCGCCGGGACCGGAATGGGTCACATAGGAAAGCTGGTGCGGGGAGATTCCCAGCTGCTTTGCCAAAATCTGACGGTCTCCCTGGGCCTGGTTGAGCATATAGATAAAGCCTGCCAGGGCGTCATGCTTTGACAGGCAGGAACAACTTTATAAAGTCTGGGAAGCCAGATCTTCGGCTGTGACTTCATAATTGCGGTATCGTTCACCGGGACGCATCGGCATCCGGGTAGAAAGAAACTTTTCGATATTAAAAGCGTTCTTCTCATTAAAATCGGAAAGCAGTTTGTAATTTGGGTGTTTGGTTATATCGTATTTCCGGGAGAGGAACGGCCGCACACCCCTGATCAAAAATGCAAAGGTCCCGTCCGTATCACTCATAATAAGGAAAAGAGCAGTCCGTTCATCTCCCAGCATATCCAGATCCAGTTCGTCATACATGGTAATTTCCCTGACTTCTTTAATGTCAAAAGGAGCCAGTCTGGAAGCACAGGAAATAAGGATCGACTTGGCTGTTTTTCCGGCAGCGAGCTTATATTTCTTATATTGACGCAGGGCAAAATGATCCGGGTCTTTCTGTTCCAGCGCGTCAAAGAGAAGGTCAACGGCATTTTTGAACGACTCATCATCCTCACGGACTTCCATTGCGTTCAGCATTTCTACCAGTGTGGCAAAATTCTGTTCGTTTGCCGGAGCCTCATAATAGATATATCCGATCAGTGCCGTATAGAGCAGGGTTTCTGCCTTGACCCAGAAATCGTCTCCGGCTTTTCCTTCGCCTTTGGTATTGGCGATTAGGGTAGTGACGATCTTCAGAATATCTTTCTCGGAATGAATGTAGGCGAACGGGTTAAAGTGCATACTTTTCTGGAAATTGATCGTATTGAATACCCGTATTTTATAGGACTCATAGATGATCTTTCCTTTTTCATTACGCACAGGCTTTCCGTCCTTGTCCAGCTTTGGTGTGCCTCGCTGCAACATCTTTCCGCATTCCACAAGGACTGTACCTTTCGGATCGGTGACGACGTAGGAACTGTGCATTTGCATCAGATTGGGCTTGATGAAAAAGCGCGTTTTTCCCGAACCTGATCCTCCGACTACCAGTACATTTTTATTTCTTGCATTGGCCGGATTTTTGGGCCTTCCGTTTAACATCAGTCCTTCACTTTGGGTAAGAATGATATTGTTTTCCGGATTTGGGTCCATAAACGGGGCAATATCGGCTTTATTTCCCCATCTTGCAGAACCATATTCCACATTTTTGCGGTATTTCTTAGCGTCTTTCCCTCTAAGATAGACTGCCAGCCGCATAATGGCTGCACCGCAGAAACCGATCAGCCAGTCCATTGCCGCCCCCGGCCACATACTCTGAAACGCAAGGGCAAAGCCTTCGGACAGTCCTAACAGCTTTTGGGAAGCGTCTGCTCCGGGAGCCAGCCGCACCGCTTCGCCCAGCTTGGCAAATACCAGAAGGAACAGAACATAAGGCAGATGGAGAATGACCTGTTTTTTCAATGTTTCTGCATCAATCTTCATCGTTCCGGTCCTCCGTGTTCTTTGTTCTTTACACGGTCACGGCCAAGCGACTGTGCCAGTTCTTTGAACTTATGAAGCTGTATAAGCAGCGACGGTCTGGTGCTGCGTGTAAGGTCTTTCTTTGTATATTCCTTAAAAGCTGCCGTCAGTGCATCCGCCTGGTTTGCCTTGAAATATACCGTCCATTTTGGGGGATCGGTCCCAAGTTCCTTTTCTATATGGTAGCGTACCTGATGTTTTCTGGCATACCGTTCAAAAGAGCGGATTCGCCCTGAAACTTCAATGGTATTGGCTCCGGGGTCTTTATAAGTCAGCCGCTTCATGCTGTTGCGCCCGACTTTTGGCATTGTGCGTTCCTGTTCCATCTTTTGGAGTACCGCAGCAATAGCCGCACGCAGTACCCGCCCTGACAGTTTTGCTGCCTGTATAGAAACAGAAACCGTTCGTTGTTCGAGTTCTTCCTGCAAGAGCATCCTCCTTTCTGATAAAATCGGTATTTATAATATGGAAATAACTTTTTACCGGCTTTCCCCAAGAACCTGCTGTCGGGAAGCGTGTTCAAAGGCTTTTGCTGCCTGATCGACCTGAATTTTAGCATGTTTCAAAAGCGTCTTGATGATCGTAGCCGGGCGTTCCTGTTCCTCCAGATGATCGACCATCCCTTTGCACTCATCCGGGAGGTATGCCGCCATATCTTTCAACACATCGGAAAAGTTACCCATAAAGCCCCAGCAGCTATCCGACAGCTCCCCGTTTTTATAAAGCTCAAACCCATAACATTCGCCACGCAGATAGGAATCATAAGCGGCGACTTCGCTGCGCATCAGTGCGTCCGCTTTCTGCCGGATGGCGCCGGTCATCTTGTCAGCGTCAAATTCCTTTAGGGCATCTTCTTTGGAAACATAGATCCAGCCGACCTGTCCGCTGTCCCATTCTGCATGAGGAGCCCTGCCTGAGAAACTTTCTGTACTCATGGCAAGACCTGAGTGGTCGTAGAGATAGAGGGGGAGCATCAGATACTTTTCCGAAATTACTTTCTGCATTGCTTCATCGATCGCCCGTTCCTCTGTCTTTGGTCCATGCCGGAAACGGCTGCTTACAATGTTTACCATCCGTTCATAGCGTTTCATGCCGGCTTCATCATGTCCTACGGTATCTAAATACATTTCCCGCAGGAAGTCATCTTTGTCCATATGGTTGTGATGGTCGCCCAGCGCATAGCGGGGATGAAAGCATACCATCGTCCCAAAATGTTCATCTACCTCACGGGGAGAGATCAGAATATCGTCCGGCTGCACCATAAGGGCATAAGGTTCATTTACTGCCATTAACATAATTGGCTCCTTTCTTTCTACAAATCCGGGCCGGAATGGTGCATCATCGGTTTTTCCCGGTGCTCATTGGTTGCAGGCTGCTTGACTGCAATGATCTCGCCGGCAAGCCTTGCAAATTTTTCAGGGTACTTAAACTGCTCCCCATATTTCTCCATCAGATCCGGGGAAAGGTCTGTAAAATTTTCCTCGCCAAGACCAACGATCAGAAAATTCCCGGACACAATATCATAGATGTGGCCGTCATCGTCAAAGAGAGCTCGGTTCAAAGGCAGCCCCATCAGCTTGCCTTCTTCATTGCAGATCAGAGCCACCGGGTCCTCATACGGATAGACCGCCTGAATATCTCCGCCCACTGCCGCCTGCAAGGATTTCAGACCACTTTCGATCTCCGCAGCATAAGGGGACTTGCCCGGCTCTACCATTAACACTTTCATAATTGTATATCCTCCTTCTTTTTCATTGCCGTACCGGGAGTGGTTGGCGTTTTTTCCTGAGTTTTTGCCACAGAGAGCTTCCCCAGGACGGAAGGCTTCTCCTGGTTTTCGGGTGTAAAAATACCGCCCTCCGAAACCTCGGCGGCGGCATGTTCCGTTTTGGCCTGTTCCAGTCCTTCAACCGTATAGCCAGGTAAAAGAGTACCGTGAACCATAAAATGGTGCTCATATTCTTTCGGGATCGGCGGGGAAATTTCCGTGAATAAATGGGAATAGGCTTTCTTTCGCCCGTCCAGGTATTTTATGGCTGCGTTCTTATCTGTATATCGTTTCTGGTTTTGTCCGGCAATCTTTGCTCCATATCCCTGCTTCGGGGAATGAATACGGACTTCCCATGTCACATACCAGGCAATCGGAACACTCTGTTTGGTTTCTCTGTCATATTTCGTATCTTCCCAAATACTGCAGGTCATCTGATAGACCCGGTTGCTGATTTTCTGATCCGCCCTCCAGTTATCGGTGTCTTTCCACTGGTTGCCGGTATGTTCAATCTCCGGTGTACGAAGATATTCCAAAGCCCGGTTGATCGTCTGTGTTGCCGCTGCCTGCTGTTCCCATTGTTTTGCAGCAGCCACCACGATTTCATAGGCTTTCTGCTCCCCGTCGATACTTCCCTGGCGCATGGCTTCCAGGCTATCTATTCCCATTGTGATCAGAGTAGAAATATCCACATTTTCACAAACTACGCTGTGTTCAATTTTAAGCTCTGATCCCGGCGTCAAGTGGTCGCCATACCGGTAGGCATGATAATCTTTATTTTCTTCCAAAATGCTGTTCACCTCCTGCTATATTTCCGGCTCGTGGTTTTTTCTGGAAAACGTCTGTGCCGGTGATTTTTTATCTGCCGGCCTGTTTGCCGCAAGCTGATCCATCACGGAAGGACGGCCGACGCCGAACATGGATAGCTGCCCGTCCGCCGCCTCACGAAGTTCAGAAACAGAGAGGGGAAGCGTTACATCGGCATGGGTCAATAGCTGTTCCCGTTTCAAATCCTGAATGATCTCGTCAAAAACAGCGTTGATTGCACGGCGTTCTTCCCCCACAGGGAAGGCTTTCAATACCTCCATTTCTCCGTCTTTACCGGAAACCAGGGTAAGGGCACAGTCGGCATGGCCTGCCAGATAATCCGATGTGTAGGGCAGTTTGTCCTTGATATAACAGGCAAAGGCTCTGGCTGTCATTTCCACATTGCTGTCCCAATAACCGCCGTCTTTTTCACATTCTTTTCCCATGCGTACCGAATTACGGTAAAAATCAGTTTCCGTCCGTCCAATCTGCGGAGCTTCCTGCGCCTGCATCCCGGAAAGCATACGCTCAAAAATTTCCAGCCGTTCCCGTTCACTTTTGGGAATTACCCGGCCGGTAACATTCTTCTTAAATGCGCTGATCTGTTCCACAGAGCCGGGTTCGCCGGACAAAAATGCTTCCCGCAAGACTGCGTAGGTTTCCATCTGTTCCTCATTGCCATACCGTTTCAGGGAGGCAAGAACCGAGGAATCCAGCCAGCTTGCCGCATTTTTCCGGGTGCGTTCTGTTTGTGCTTCCGTGCGCTTTGCTGCCTGTTCCGGTGTTTCCGGTTTATACTTCATGGTGTCAATGAGTTTTTGGAACGGCGCATAGAGGTGGGGCTGTTCTGACAGCATCCCTTTTGCTCTCATCTTTGTACCAAGATAATCGTCAAGTCCATGCCACCATTCATGTGCCAGGGAACCGGCCCCGTGCATTTTTGTAAGATTGATGACTGTACGCAAAGGTTCATAATGAGCTGCAGCATTGCCGCTGCCTCTTGCACCAAAAGCGATAGCAAGTGTTCCCTGATAAGCAATATCTTTATCGCTGATCTTAAGGGCTGACGCCAGATCCTTTAGTGCTTCAAATCCCATGTTAAGGGAGGTCTGCCGGTCGTTCTGGTTCATCCAGTTTCCAAACTCACCGCCGCGGAACCCAAAGGTATCAAGATAATGCTGTCCGGTGATCTCCACGCCATTCCGATAATCCGGTCCGGTACGTTTGACATATTCAATATTTTCTTTGATGATTTCACGATAGGCTTCTATCAGCTCTATCCGATCCATCCCATCCGTGCGGTTTGCCGCTTCCGGCTCTGCCGGATAGATTGATGGATAAGTTATTGATTTATCTTTTTTTGATTTTTTTGTTTTTAATGGATTAGTATTTAATTGTGCCGGATTTTCCTGTTCAGGTTCCGCCTGTTTAGGTTTTGCCTGTTCTGGTTTTACCTGTCTTGGATTTTCCCGTTTAGGTGAAAGCCCTGTGTTTTCGGTACTTACAGGCTGCTCATGGATCGTATATTCAATGTCTCCCAACTGCCCGTTATCATAGCGGAGGCGCTGTCTGGTGAGATAACCATGCCGCTCCAGTTCCTTCAGGGCAGTAGTGATAGAATCCACACCATCCTTGCAGATATGGGCGAGTCCCTTTGTGGTATAATCCCAATCTTCCGGCAGCGACAACATAAGTGATAAAAGCCCCTTTGCCTTTAAGGACAACTCCGTATTGCGCAGATGGTGATTGCTCATTATCGTAAAGTCCTTTGTTTTCTCTACACGGAATACTGCCATTGTACCGCCTCCTTTCTTCGACTATTCCGTTACAAGGCATGATCCCTGCGGTCATAATGGAGATGACCGTCAGAGACCTTCGCATGGTTTTTCAGTTTCACTTCGCCCCGTTCCTGGCTCTCTAAAAATTTCTGATAGCCGGCATCTGTAAGGAACAAGCGCATCTTATCGCCTTTGTCGCCAACAGGGGAATCGTAAGACAATACATCAAAGACGATCATGTGCTTTACTTCTGGATCAAAGCGTTCAAGTGCCATGATGTCATGCCCCTTCAATTTTTCTGCCCCTGATTGTTGTCTGGCCTCGGCGATCTTTTCTCCAATCGTCCGGGCTGGATAGGGCAGACGGTAATTCTTCTGAATATCTTTTACCAAGTCCATGCACTCTGCATTTGACAGAACACGAAGTTTTGCCATAAGACCTTCTGCCGCCTCCCGCTGTTCGGAATTATTTGAATACCGCACGGTCATATAAAGTTCATTCAGGATCTTTGTCTGATAATCGCCCTCCACTTGAAAGAGCAGCTTTTTTTCCATTTCGTTTAATTCCATGTGGATCTCCTTTCTCTCGAAAATGAGTATGAAAAAAGGGCGTCCACCTATAAAAGTGAAACGCCCACGGCAACCAGCGGTCAGACATAAAGCCGGACCGCTGGCACTATTAAATTTTGTCGTTAATAAAACAGCCTCCTTTTTTCTTTATAGTTTTCGTCAATTTTCAACTTGGAAAAGGAATTGAATAAAAGACGACAAACGCTCAAACCCCTTGAAAATAAAGGCTTTTTCTGTTTGTCGTTATTATACCGTAACGGCATACAGCAGCTACAAATATGCACCAACTGACAGGCGACTTCTACACCGTAGGCGAAGTGTTAGGACATACACTTGCGGGTATCGGCGTATCGCTTGGGCTGTCTATGAACTTTGAAGCTGTTACCGCCCGTTATGTGGACGTGCGGCTTGAACGCAAAAAAGAAGTCTTAGACGCTTATCATGGGGCGGTCAAACAGGCAGACCCGGCAAAGGCAGAGAAAGCCGAGCCGAAGAAAGCAAAGAGCGCGGCAAAGAAAAAGAGCAGCGATTTAGAGCTTTAACCGCTGTATCTCTTTACCGCTTCTTATATCGTTTTATAGCCCCGCGTGGGATTTGGGCACCATTTGGGCACCATTTACCGAAAAAGCACCACTAACACAGGCGATAAAAGAAACGCCGAGAACGCGCAAAAACATAGAGTTTATGCGGGTTTCCGGCGTTTTCTAATCCCTCAACCGACCTAAAATCATCTTGCGGCAGAGAGAAAAATTCTACTATTTTTTATTCGGCAGAAGCTGCTGCCTTTTCTTTCTCCGGGAAAAGCTTTCCGAAAATAAATCTTACGAATGGTCCGGCATAAAATATCTGCCAGAAGAATGCCATCGGAAAGTTCATTGCTGTTGTCTGGAGCCATGTGGGAATGATCTGACTTGCCGGTGCATGTTTGATCAGCACAGTTGCCGCAAAGCTCATACATGGACACATAAATGCAACGGATACTGCTGAGATTGCAAGTACAAGGTGGAACGGATTATCTCTTCTCATATCCACAATACCAAATGCAATCTTCTTTGCAAGACCACCGATGATAAAGAAATCAAGAATAAATGCAATCGGTCCCATGAATGTTAATTCATGAAAAGCTAACAGAAATGTCTCATTTGTCATTGTCCCTGTGTTCAGTACAATGTTGTAGCAGATCATGGCATAAACCATTACAAACACCATGATAATCGTAAAAATAACTTCCTGAAACTTGTTTTTAGGCATAAAAAATCCTCCTTAGATAGTATGAATAACATCAATTAGAGATTTGTGTTGTTCATAACCATCCAGGAGGATGTACCGTTTCCAATAATACCAAATATCTGTTTCTTAAATTTACCGTTGGTTATTATACGGACTGTTTTAAAAAAAGTCAAGGATTTTTTCAGTACCTGCAGTGTGAATCAGGGAACGTTACTGTTCACTCCGTTCACAGTAACGTAGCCAAAATTCATTCCAGATTGCCTGCGGCAATGGAATTTTGGCTTG
>PPYF01024732.1_pt1 | contig 23476 bp, 21 predicted proteins | sample 1559871 | NCBI WGS metagenome assembly PPYF01 (sample SAMN08240021, study PRJNA423297) | Human gut metagenome, whole genome shotgun sequencing project.
CAACATGGCTGTTCTTCTTCGCGATATTATAGCAAATGGGCTTTGTGTTGTCAATGTAAAGAGAAGCGAGAGCGAGAGCGAGAGCGAGAGCAAGTATCGACCAGTGTGCCAAATTTCGCTTTTCGCTCATTTGTCCCCCGGTCAGATACTTGTTGGGGTTGCCACCCCAAACCCGCCTTGTCGTCCTCGCGGACTGCATATCATTCGTTTCCGCATGAGTGCGAAAACTCATTCATTCCGTCGCTCGTCCTCTCCCCACAAAGTCATGCGACTTTGCGGGGCGCCCCATAAGCGCCGCCGAAAAATCCCCCGAAAATATTTTCCCGGATTTTTCAAAAACAGTTCCGCTTTGCACCCTGTTTTTCTCCTATTAGTGAGAGGGCGCAGCACCCCGAAAAAATTTTTTTTGCGGACACTGCCAAGTTTTTTGAAAATCATGTCCGTTGTAGTGTGAAAGGAGGTTCACAGCTATGTCAAAGCAGTACAACACCCCCAAGCGGAAATGTGTTGTCAAAACAAGACTGACCGAGGACGAGCGTAAAGCCTTTGAGGATAAATGTTCTGTCCTCTCCATGAGCCAGTCCGAGTATATCCGGCAGGCTGTCTTTTACAGCCGGATTGCCCCCGTTATCCGGGTGACCGCCCACAGCGAGGAAATGCTTGCCGCCGTATCTTCCCTTGTGGCGCAGTACGGGAAAATCGGCAGCAACCTAAACCAGATCGCCCGGTATCTCAACGAATACGGCGCACCCTACAACGCCTTATCGGGCGAAGTGAGAGCCGCCGTTTCCGACCTTGCCGCCCTCAAATTCGAGGTGCTGAAAGTGGTAGGTGAAGCCTATGGCAACGATAAAGCATATCCCCTCTAAAAATGCCGACTACGGAGCCGCCGAAGCCTACCTGACCTTTGAGCATGACGAGTTTACCATGAAGCCCACCCTTGATGAACAGGGGCGGCTTATCCCCCGGCAGGACTACCGGCTGGACACGCTGAACTGCGATGGGGAAGATTTTGCCCTGTCCTGTATCCGGGCAAATCTGCGATACGGCAAAAACAGCAAACGGGAGGACATCAAGAGCCACCACTATATCATCAGCTTTGACCCAAGGGACGCAGCCGACAATGGGCTGACCGTTGACCGGGCGCAGGCGTTGGGGCTTGCCTACTGCAAAGAGCATTTTCCCGGACACCAAGCCCTTGTCTGCACCCACCCGGACGGACACAACCACAGCGGAAACATTCATGTGCATATCGTTATCAATTCTTTGCGGATTGCCGGGGTGGAGCGCAAGCCCTATATGGACAGGGCAAGCGACACCAGAGCCGGGGACAAGCACCGCTGCACCGCCGCAGCCATGCGGTATTTCCGCAGCGAAGTCATGGAGATGTGCCACCGGGAGGGGCTTTACCAAATCGACCTCTTGAACGGCAGCCGAAACAAAGTGACCGAGCGTGAATACTGGGCGAAGCGCAAGGGGCAAGCCAAGCTGGATAAGGAAAACACTGCTATGCTTGCCGGGGGTATCACGCCGAGGACAACTAAGTTTGAAACCGACAAAGACCGTTTGCGGCAGACCATACGCCAAGACCTTTCCACCGCCGCCAGCTTTGACGAGTTTTCCTCTCTCCTATTGCGGGAGGGCGTGACCGTCAAGGAGAGCCGGGGGCGGCTTAGTTACCTCACGCCGGACAGGACGAAGCCCATCACCGCCCGGAAGCTGGGGACGGATTTTGACAAAGCCGCCGTCCTTGCCGTTTTGGAGCAGAACGCCCATAGAGCGGCCGCAAAGGCGCAGGACAGGCAGGAGCACCAGCCGCAGGTGTCCGGGGGCATACAGCGGACAGAAACCGCAAAAACCGCCCCGAACCCCGACAGCCCGCAGCGGCTTGTGGATATAGCCGCCAAGCGAGCCGAGGGAAAAGGTATCGGCTATGAGCGTTGGGCGAAAATCTTTAACCTCAAACAGATGGCAAAGACCATGACTTTCCTTTCCGAGCATGGCTTTGCCAGCCCCGAAGAAGTGGACGTAGCCCTTGAAGCCGCCATTTCCGGGCAGCATACCGCCGGGGAAAGGCTGAAAGGACTGGAAACGAAAATCACCGCCAACAAGGAACTCATGCGGCAGATCTCCGTTTACCGCAAGACCAGGCCCGCCCATGAGGGGCTGAAAAACGCCAAAAAGCCGGAACAGTACCGGGAGCAGCACCGTTCCGACTTGACGCTGTACGAAGCGGCGGTGCGGTATTTCCGGGAACAGGGCTTGAAGAAGCTGCCCGCCGTTTCCAAGCTGCAAGCGGAAAATGAAACCCTGATTTCCGAAAAAAACGGGCTTTACGCCGAGTATCGGGAACAGAAAGCCAAAGTGGGCGAACTGCTGAAAGTCCAGTCCAACCTTGCCGCCATGCTCCGGCAGGAACGGACAAAAGAGGTGCGCCGGGATTGGGAGCGGTAAGGGTGTTCCGTTTTGTTCCACCGCTACCGGGGAAAGGGTACGCCATTTCACCGACCCCTTTCGCATGGGAAACTGACCGCTGAAACCCGCCCCGAAATGATACCGAACTTTGACAAAACCGCCCCTTATATCTTCCCCTATCCGCAATACCACCCGCCTTTTCCAAGGGGCTTACAGAGGGGAAAATCCCCGAAAATGACACCGAAACCATACACCAAACGCCGCCTATCCCGTTACCCCGATAGAAGCGGCAGAAAGGAGCCGCCATGCCGAGAATGAGCAAGAAGCGCAAGGAAGAATGGGCGTTCTTCCTTAACGAGCGCAACCGTATCACCTACAACCCCCTTTGCCGTAAGTGCCGCCGCACCTGCAAGCAGAGTTTCCGGGCTGTCATCATCGAGTGCCCGCCGTTCCTCTCCAAGCGGGCGAAGCCATGAAGCCGGACAGCACGCAGGAAACGCTCTATGTAGGGCTGGACACAGGCTTGCCGCCCTATCTGCCTTACCCCCGGTTCCTGCTGAAAATGGACATTTCCCAGACCGCCAAGCTGCTCTATGCGCTGTTGTTAGACCGTACCACCCTTTCCCAGAAGAACGGCTGGCAGGACGGCAGCGGCAGGACATTCATCGTCTATCCCATAGCGGAGATTGCCGACACGCTGGATAAGGGGCAGACCGCCATCAAAGCCGCCCTGAACGAACTGGACGCAGCTGGACTACTGGAACGGAAACGGACGGGATTTTCCGCAGCCAACCGCCTGTATGTGAAGCTGCCGCCATTGGTGCGGATTTCCGACCCTGTGACAGCCGGAAAAGCGACCCTCATAAGTGCGGAAAACCGACCCACTGATGGTCGGAAAAGCGACCTTATGACGGTCGGAAAACCGACCCCTAACAACCTTACGATAAACAACCTTACAGAGAGCAAAACAATGGGAGTGAGTGGAGAGCCGCACAAGCCGTTTGGCAGATATGAGAATATTTTTCTGTCAGAAGCCGAGTATGCGGAACTGGAAACCGAATACCCGGACAGGCTGGAACGGTTCATTGAGGAAATGAGCCGCTACCTTGCCGCCAGCGGGAAAACCTACCAGAACTATGCCGCCGCCTTACGGATATGGGCGGAAAATGACAAAAAGGCCGCCCCGAAACAGGGCATACCCGATTACACCTGCAAGGAGGGAGAAAGTTTATGAACAAAATCGAAGATATGAATATTTTACCCGATACCGAGCCGGAAAACGGCGATTACACAGGCGGGGACGGGCTTTTATACTGCGGCAAGTGCCATAAGCCCAAAGAAGCCTACTTCCCGGAGGGCAAAGCATTGTTTGGGCTTGACCGCCACCCGGCAGAGTGCGACTGCCAGAGGGCGCAGCGGATCAAGCGTGAAGCCGCCGAGCAGCGGCGCAGACACCTTGACACCGTAGAGGACTTGAAACGCCGGGGCTTTTCCGATACCGCCATGCGGGACTGGACTTTTGAGAACGACAACGGGCAGAACCCACAGACCGCCATCGCCCGCAGATATACAGAAAAGTGGGAAACCATGAAAGAGAAAAACATGGGGCTGCTTTTCTGGGGCGGCGTTGGGACGGGCAAAAGCTATCTTGCCGCCTGTATCGCCAACGCCCTCATGGAGCAGGAAATCCCCGTCCGCATGACGAATTTTGCCGCAATCCTCAACGACCTTGCCGCCAGCTTTAAGGGGCGCAACGAGTACATTTCCCGCCTTTGCCGCTATCCGCTGCTTGTCCTTGATGATTTTGGCATGGAGCGTGACACCGCCTACGGGCTGGAACAGGTTTACAGCGTGATTGACAGCCGATACCGCAGCCGCAGGCCGCTGATCGTCACCACCAACCTCACCTTGCAGGAAATCCAGAACCCAACCGACACCGCCCACGCCCGTATCTATGACCGATTGCTAGAAATGTGCGCCCCTGTCCGTTTTACGGGCGGGAACTTCCGCAAGGGCATGGCGCAGAGCAAGCTGGAAGAACTGAAAAAACTGATAAACGAGTGAAAGGAGCCGCCTATGACAGAAAAACAGCCAATCCGCACCCCTGACCGCCGCCCCGACTGCGTGACGGAAATCCGCATAGGGAACTCCGTCCTCGTGGTGTCCGGTTTTTTCAAGCAGGACAGCACCGAAACCGCCGCCGACAAAATGGAAAAGGTGCTGCAAGCCGAAGCCGCTACACAAAAACCGGCGATTTGACCGGGCATAAAGAAGCAGATTTGACACTTTTGCCGCTATACAGCCAGCCCCCGCCTGTGGTACAATGAAGCTACGGAATAGTGGGGCTGGCTGTCGGAAACGGAGGATTTTATGATAAGACAAGCCACCCAAAACCTAATCACCGCCCTTTATCCGAGATTGTCCAAAGACGATTTGCAGCAAGGCGAGAGTAATTCCATATCGAACCAGAAACGGATACTCGAAGCCTATGCAAAGCAGAATGGCTTTACCAACCTGCGCTGGTACACTGATGACGGTTATTCTGGGGCAAATTTCCAAAGACCCGGTTTTCAGGCTATGCTTGCGGACATTGAAGCCGGGAAAGTGGGAACAGTCATCGTCAAGGATATGTCGAGGTTGGGGCGTAATTACCTGCAAGTGGGATTTTACACAGAAATGCTTTTTCCGCAGAAAGGCGTCCGCTTTATCGCTGTCAATGACAATGTAGACAGCGAAAATGGCGGCATGGACAACGATTTTACCCCGCTGCGCAACTTATTTAACGAATGGCTGGTAAGAGATACCAGCAAGAAAATCCGGGCAGTAAAGAGGTCGAAAGGAATGAGTGGGAAACCTGTTACCAGCAAAGCCGTCTATGGCTATCTCATGGACGAAAATGAAAACTTCATCATAGACGAGGAAGCCGCCCCGGTGGTACGGCAGATTTATCAGCTCTGCCTTGCCGGGAACGGTCCGACCAAGATTGCCCGTATGCTGACCGAGCAGCAAATCCCCACGCCGGGGACGCTGGAATACCAGCGGACAGGCAGCACCCGCCGCTACCACCCCGGCTATGAGTGCAAATGGGCGACCAATACCGTTGTGCATATCCTTGAGAACAGGGAATATATGGGCTGTCTGGTAAACTTCAAGACGGAAAAGGTGTCCTACAAGGTCAAGCACAGCGTGGAAAATCCCATTGAGAAGCAGGCGATTTTCCCGAACCACCACGAACCTATCATTGACAGGGAAACATGGGAACGGGTGCAGGAACTCCGCAAGCAGCGCAAACGTCCCAACCGCTATGATGAAGTGGGGCTGTTCTCCGGGATTTTGTTCTGCGCCGACTGTGGGCGGGTGATGTACCAGCAGCGATACCAGACGGACAAGCGGAAACAGGACTGCTACATCTGCGGCAGCTACAAGAAGCGCACCGCCGATTGTACGGCGCACTTTATCCGCACCGACCTGTTGACGGCGGGTGTCCTCTCCAATCTCCGGCAGGTGACAGAATACGCCGCCAAACATGAAAGCCGCTTTGTGAAGCTGCTTATCCAGCAGAACGAGATTGGCGGCAAGCGAAAGACCGCCGCAGCCACCAAACAGCTTGAACAGACGCAGGAGCGCATTTCTGAAATCAGCCGTATCATCAAACGGCTGTATGAGGACAATGTGACGGGGAAAATCAGCGATGGGCGTTTCATGGAACTGTCACAGGACTATGAAGCCGAGCAAGCGGAACTGAAAGAGAAAGCCGCCGCCCTGCAAGCCGAACTGGACAAGTCGCAGGCGGCAACGGTCAACGCCGAGAAATTTATGGGGATTGTCCGCAAGCACCTTGCCTTTGAGGAACTGACCCCCACCCTCTTGCGGGAAATGATTGAGAAAATCGTTGTGCATGAGTGCAGCTATGACGAGAACGGCACCCGCAGGCAGGACATTGAGATTTATTACAGCTTTGTAGGCAGGATTGACCTGCCCGAAGCCTAACGCCCGACCTATCCGGCACAGTGCGCAGGTGCCGGATAGCAACGGCAAAATTTTTTACACTTCTATTACTTCTTTATCACACATCAGCAAAGTCACAGGGCATCAAGCAGCTTATGTCCGGCGGTGGCATTATCATTGTGGCGCAGACGGTGATTCCACAGCTCTCCACATTGTTCTCATAAGAGATAGTCCTTCATGGGTGGAATCATTGACAAGATCACTGATTTCATAAAGGAAATGCTGCAAGGGTGGGTGCTGTCCAACCTTGAAACCATGTTTACCGATGTGAATGACAAGGTAGGCACGATTGCAGGGGAGGTCAGCAAGACACCCAGCTCATGGAACTCCGGTATTTTCAGCATGGTGCAGACGTTATCGGAAAATGTCATTGTCCCCATAGCGGGAATGATCATCAGCTTTGTGCTGGTCTATGAGCTGATCACAATGGTTATCGACAAAAACAACATGCACGACTTTGATACGAGCCTGTTCTTCCGTTTTTTATTCAAGGCTTGTATCGCTGTCAGCTTACTTTCTAAGACCTTTGATATTGTCATGGCGGTCTTTGACGTGGGAAGTCATGTAGTGACACAGGCGGCAGCTTCCATATCCGGCTCAACGAGTCTGGATGTGCAGGCTACGCTTACTTCCATGTTCAACAGCCAGATTGACAGCATGGGTATCGGGGAGCTGATAGGACTTGGCATGGAAACCATGATCATCAGCCTGTGTATGAAAATCATGTCCGTCCTTATCACCGTCATTTTATACGGACGTATGATTGAAATATATCTTTATGTATCAGTAGCACCAATTCCGGCGGCAACCGTAACCAACAGGGAATGGGGAACAGTCGGAACAAACTATCTAAAGGGACTTATCGCTTTAGCATTTCAGGGATTTTTCATTATGGTATGTGTGGCGATCTATGCTGTGCTTGTGGCAAGCGTGGCAGTGGCAAGTAACCTTCACAGCGCCTTATGGTCTGTGGCAGCTTATACCGTAATCTTATGCTTCAGCTTATTCAAGACAGGTTCCTTATCAAAATCAATTTTTAACGCTCACTAATTCATGTTGGGCGTTGCCCATATATGGGTATGCACACGAAAGGAGCAGACTATGGCAATATCAGTACCAGTGCCAAAAGACCTGAGTGGCATCAAAACGAAAGTAGCATTGAACCTTACCAAAAGACAGATCATCTGTTTTAGCGGAGCTGCCATTACCGGAGTTCCTTTGTATTTTCTTACAAAGGGAGTTTTAGGAACACAGGCGGCAGCACTTATCATGGTGGGAGTGATGCTGCCATTTTTCTTTTTGGCAATGTATGAAAGGGACGGTTTTCCGGCAGAAAAACTTCTGTACTTTATGATACGGCAGAAGATGCTTACACCGGGGATTCGTCCTTATAAATCGGAAAACCTCTATGAGCAGCTAGAGGAAAGAGAAAAAATAAAGAAGGAGGTGCACTACCTTGAAGAAAAAGCAAAAGGCGCAAGCCGGAAACCGCAGAATGCCGGAAAATAAGAAGGCGGCAAGCAGAGCCGGACTTACTTTTTCGGAAAAGAAGCGGTTAGTGGAGCTTAGACGTATCCTTGCCGGAAACGGGAAGGAACAGGCAAAGCCGGATACTGCACAGAAAACCATTATTTTCAAGAAGATGTTTCGTGATGGTATCTGTCAGGTAACACATAATTTTTACACGAAGATGGTGGAGTTTTACGATATCAACTATGACCTTCTGGAAGTAGAAGACCAGGGAGATATTTTAGAGGAGTACAGCAAGCTCATCAATTACTTTGATCCGTCCATTAAATTTGAACTGTTCTTATTCAACAGGCAGGTCAATGAACAGGCACTTGCGGAGCAGTTTGACATACCTTTGCAGGATGATGATTTTGACGATATTCGTGAGGAATACACACAGATGCTGAAGCATCAGTCGGCAAAGGGAAACAACGGTATCATCAAGTCAAAGTATCTCATTTTTGGTGTGGAAAGCACCGGATACAAGGAAGCAAGGAACAAACTGAATAATATCGAGAAAGATGTTATCCGAAACTTAAATAACATTGGCACGAATGCCCGGTCACTTGACGGAAAGGAAAGACTTCGTATCCTGCATGAGTATTTTAATCAGGGAACGATGGAGCCTTTCCGTTTTTCATTTAAGGAACTGTCAGAGTCCGGCAAGTCAGTCAAGGACTATATTGCACCGCCGGGGTTTGACTTTAGGTATCCGAGCAGATTTAAGTCCGGCAGTATGTACGGAAGTGTTCACTATCTGGATATTATTGCACCGAGATTTAATGACGAGCTGTTAAAGAAGCTCCTTGACATTGATGATAACCTTACCATTACCATGCACATGCAGACGATGGATCCGGTCAAGGCAATCAAGATGTTAAAGGGAGCTTTGACGAACATTCAGAAAATGAAGATCGAGGAGCAGAAAAAGGCTGTCCGCAGCGGTTACGATATGGATATTCTTCCTACGGACATCATCACTTATGAAAAGGATACCTTAGAGCTTTTAGACGATCTGAATACGAGTAATCAGAAGATTGTCAAAATGACCTTCCTGATTACCTGTTACGGAAAGACAAAAAGGGAGCTTGAGAACATCACGCAGAGGGTCTCCGGCATTATCCAGCAGGCAAACTGCAACTTACGATGCTTGCAGTATTTACAGGAACAGGGGCTTATGGCATCTGCACCGATTGGCTGCAACGATACTGGAATTGAGAGAGTACTGACAACCAAAAGTACTGCTATTTTAGTTCCGTTCTGCACACAGGAGCTGTTCATGCCTGCTCCGGCGATTTATTACGGGTTAAATGCCCTTTCAAATAACATGATTATGGCAGACCGCAAAAGGCTCCGTACACCAAACGGTGTCATACTCGGAACACCGGGTTCCGGTAAGTCCTTCAGCGCAAAGAGAGAGATTTTATCCTGTTTCCTTATGACAAGGGATGACATTATTATCTGTGATCCGGAGGGAGAGTATTTCCCGTTGGTACAGGCACTAAAGGGACAGGTCATAAGGCTTGCTACAGACTCCAAAGATTATCTGAACCCGATGGATATTCAGTTATCCCACAAAGGGGACAAAGAAGCTCTGAAATTAAAGAGTGACTTTCTCATTACCCTGTGTGACCTGATTGCCGGAGGAAAGGACGGTCTGGAGAATGATGAGAAGGGTATCATTGACGAATGTATCCGTCATATTTACGATACCTATTTTGAAAACCCTGTGCCGGAGAATATGCCTATCCTTGAGGACTTATACAATGCACTCTTAAAATATGAGCCGAAAAACGTGGAAAAGGAACTTGCCAAGGAAGCAAAGGCAAAGGCGGTCAGAATTGCCAACAGCCTTGTGTTGTATGTAAGCGGTTCGCAGAATTATTTTAACCACCGTACCAACGTGGACTCACAGAACCGTATCATCTGTTTTGACATCAGGGACTTGGGAAAACAGTTAAAAGAGCTTGGTATGCTGATCGTACAGGACGCAGTATGGAACAGGGTGTCGCAGAACAGGGAGCGTAAGATTGCCACCCGTTATTACTGTGATGAGTTCCACCTTCTGTTAAAGGAAAAGCAGACCGCCATTTACTCTGTGGAAATCTGGAAGCGTTTCAGAAAGTGGGGAGGTATCCCGACAGGGCTTACCCAGAACGTGGGTGACTTCTTACGTTCAGAGGAAATCGAGGGTATCTTGGGCAACAGTGACTTTGTGTATCTGTTAAACCAGAATGCAAAGGATCAGGCGATACTTGCAGACAAGTTAGGGCTTTCTGAAAAGCAGCTTTCCCATGTAACCAATTCCGAGCCGGGTTCTGGTCTGATACTGTTTGACAACGTGGTTATTCCGTTTGTTGACAAATATCCGACAAACACCAAAACCTATGCGATTATGAACACCAAGCCGGAGGAAACAGTTAAGAAAGATGAGGCGAGTTAATGGCAGATAAAAAGACAGAAAAAAGTGCCGCTTCCCATAAAAAGGCTGTAAAAGAATTTCAGAAGAAAGAGAGTCCAGACTTTCAAAAAGGCGGCGGTTCAGATTTTCAGCCGAGAGCATCCAATGCTGGAAAGGAGAAAGCCGGAGCTTCACAGAAGCCCATCGCATCGAAAACCCATGCGAAAAAGGTGTATGGGGAAACTTTTGGACAAAATGTCCAGAAGTCCGGTGCCGATAAGGGACAGGAGGAAAAGGCGGCATTTACCAAAGCCGAGAACACGTTTTCTGGACAGGATAATTCCGGTCAGACGGAGGAAAACGGGAAAAGGCAGGAAGAAAAAGAGGATTACCACCGCAGGGATACTTACAGGCAGTCACAGGAAAAGGGAAAATACCATAAAAAGCGTGTGCAGCGAGAGCATAAACACAGGGAAAAAGCCAAAGATACCGTTTTTACGGAAGATGCCGGAAAGTTCTATACAGAGGATCGTGCTTCGGAGTTTACAGGAAGCGAGAAATTAAAAAAGAAACAGAAACAGGCACAGAAAGCCGCAGAGAAGGTCAAAAAGGCAAGAGGAAAACTTCCCAAGAAGCGGGAATATACCTTGCAGAGAGTCTTTGATGAGGAAACGGGCAAAGGGAAATATGTGGTTGTTCCGCTGGATAAGGAGAAGCCTTTTAAGCAGGAGAGCCTTTCCAAGACCGCCATGCGGCGAATGCAGACGGAAAGCAGAAATTTCGTACATGGTAAGATTGCTGAGAACGAGAAGGAAAACTCTGCTGTGGAAGGTGCCCATAAGACGGAGCAGAAAGGTGAGGAGCTGATTGGCTTTGTAAAAAGGCACTATAAGGGAAAGGAAGCAAGACAGCGGGCGAAGATAGCGAAGCTGGAAAAGAAGCAGTTTCAGAAAGAGGTCAACTTCCAGTACCAGAAGTTCCTAGAGGAAAACCCGCAGATGCAGAAAAAAGCATTGCAGAAGCGTTTACAGAAACAGCGCATCAAACGGGAGTACCTGAAAGCAAGACAGAAGGGAGCTGCCACAAAAGCGGCACAGGAAGCAGTGTCAAAGACTGCCAATACCGCAACAGCCATAGCAAAGAAGTTACAGGAGATTGCAAGCAAAAATGTGGGTGTTCTCATAACGGTTGGTATCATGGCGGTGCTTCTTGTTATGATTATGACCTCGGTATCGTCCTGTGGGGCGATGTTTGCAGATACTCAGTCTACGGTGCTTGCGGCAAGCTATTTGAGCGAACCGGCAGAGATTGATGCGACAGACTTGCAGTTTACCAGACTGGAGCTTGACCTTCAGAATGAGATTGACAATATTGAAACTGATTATCCGGGATATGATGAGTATTCCTATAATCTTGGTGAAATCGGGCACAATCCGTTTACGCTGATTGGGTATTTATCGGCTGTCCATACGGAGTTTACCGCAAGTGAGGTGGAAAGCGAGGTACAGGCTCTTTTTGATGAGATGTATACGCTGACTCTTACACCGGATACGGAAACAAGGACAAGGACAGTAACCAAGACAGGCACACGCACTGTTACTGATCCGGTAACAGGAGAGGAGACAGAGGAAGAATACGAATACGAGGAAGAGGAGGAATACGAAGTCAGCATATTAAGGGTGGTGCTTACGGTCAAACCATTGGAAACCATTGTTGCCGGAAAGATGGATGCGGAGCAGACAGAGATTTTTGCCATGTATGCAGAAACAGGCGGGCTTTTACAGCAGTTTGCTTCTCCGCTTGATTTGTACTGGTATAACTATATTTCAAGCTATTACGGATACCGCAAGAACCCGAACACCGGAAATGAGGAACTGCACCGGGGCGTGGATATAGCAGTGCCCACAGGCACAACCGTTTATGCAGCCCATGGCGGTACAGTCACGACAGCAACGTATGACAGCTATTACGGGAATTATGTGGTCATCGAAAAAGACGGTTACACCACAAAATATGCCCACATGGACAGCCTGAGTGTCAGTGCAGGGCAGAGCATAACCAAAGGGACGGTAATCGGAACCATGGGAAACACCGGAAGCAGTACCGGAAGCCATCTGCATATCGAGTGTTTATATAACGGAGAATATTATAATCCGTTATTTTACTTTGATGTAGGCGAGGGAACGCTTTACGGGGAAAGTCCGGGAGGTGGCGGCGGTGCGCCGGGAAATACCATACCACCGGATTCCTATGATGATGCAACCGTACAGGCACTTATGGAGGAAGCAGCCAAGTATTTAGGCTATCCGTATGTATGGGGCGGTTCGTCCCCGTCCACAAGTTTTGACTGTTCCGGTTTTGTGTGTTGGGTATTTACCAACAGCGGCGTACACAATCTGCCACGAACAACCGCACAGGGCATTTATGACCAGTGTACTCCCGTATCGGCAAGCGAAGCGAAAGCGGGAGACATTATCTTTTTCACAGGCACCTATAATTCAGCAGGTGCAGTCAGTCATGTAGGCATCTACTGCGGCAACGGGGTAATGATACACTGTGGCGATCCAATCAAATATGCTTCCATTAACACTCCGTACTGGCAGAGACACTTTTACAGTTTTGGAAGATTGAATTAGAGGGAGTGAGATATTATGACAAAAAGCCAGAGAATAGAAAAGGAAATCACAAAGACAAAAGAACAGCTTGCCACCATACAGGCAAAGTTAAAGAACCTGGAAGAAGAAAAACGTATGGCGGAAAGAGCCGAAAAACTGGATATTATCGAAAAGCATAAAATCTCGTCCGAGAAGCTGCAATTACTTATCAAGTTCAGCGAGGACGAGATTTTGCAGTTATTAGCACAAAAAGAAAAGGAGAGAACAGGAAATGAAGAAAAAGTTATCAGTTAAGGTGATCATGTCCCTTATCTTATCGGCAGTATTGTTCTGTATGCCGATTGGGGCATTTATGGCAAACAGCGATAATACCGTATCGGTACAGGCACAGGATACGGAAGCAGAGGAAAATGAGAGTGAAGCAGAAACATCGTCTACAGAAACGGAAGAAGAATGTGAACAGGAAAGCTCAACGGTGTCCGGCAATGACATTCCCACACCGGAATGTACCTGTAAGGAAAAATGCTCACAGTATTCGGTGGATAAGGAATGTGAGGTCTGCAAAGAGGATTACAGCCTTTGTGAGTATGTGAATCCTAACGTGAAAATCACAATCAATACACCGACAGGGTGGCACAATGATACCACAAAGGTACATATTTTAGTTGAAGATGTGGCAAAGTCCGGCAACTTTACCGTAAAAAGCGTACAGGCGAAAGTTGCACAGAACGGAAGCTGGACGGACATCACAGAGGATATGTATGTGGAGATTTCGGAAAACTGCACCGTCTATGTGCTTGTGACAGACCAGAAGGGCAATACCTATGAGAAAAACCGTTACATCAAGTGCTTTGATTTTACCAAGCCAACCTTAAATGCGGCGGTCAGCGATGGTCTGTTAAGCGTACAAGCACACGATACGGATTCCGGTATCAAGGCAGTCTATGTGAATGGTTATGAATTTACCGAGCTGACGAATGGCGTTTTGAATATCCGTCTGCAACAGTTTGATGCAGGGTATCAGTATTTTACCATTTCCGCAATGGATAATGCCGGAAATATGTCAGAGGTCTATAAGACAGCCAATCCGTATTACACCGATCCGGAAGCGGAGGACAGTAACGAAAGCGATCCTGCTAAGCAGCTCCCGGTCAGTGCGCAAGCTTCCAAGCCTTCCTCAGCAACCGGACAGGTAACGGAGCATACGAAAACGGACAGTGAGGGCAATACCACATCGGAAACCAGTCTTGCAGAACAGAAAAAAGCTGCCATGCAGGAAGCAGATGCTTCGGAGCAGGCAGAAAATAATGCAGAACAGTCGGAGAAAGGGAAAGAGTTTTATACCATTCAGACTGCAAGTGATAAGGTGTTTTATCTGATTATCGACAGGGACGGAGATGAGGAAATGGTCTACTTCCTTACAGAGATCAGTGAAAATGACCTGTTAAATACGACAACGGATAACAGCGAGACACTGCCGAAAAATTCCGCAGCACTGGAGTCTGCAATCCCGGTAAGTGACAGCGCACTGCCAAACAATAATGCAGAAACGGATAGTGAGGAAACAGAAGAATTACCAGAGGATGGCGAGGAAAGTACGGAAGAAAGTACCGAGGAACCGGAAGAACAGCCCGCAAAGACCGACAATCCGATGGGAACCTATATCGTGCTTGGCATCATTGCAGTCATTGGCATCGGAGCAGGCTACTATTTCAAGGTAGTAAAGAAAAAGAAAGAGCAGTTTATTGATGAAGATGATGAGGAGGACGAGGAAGAAGAAGTCTTGGAAGATGAGGACGAAACCGAGGACACAGAGGACGATTTCTTTGAAAAAGACGATGAGGAGGACGAATAAATGCAGTTAGTAATCGCAGAAAAGCCGAGTGTGGCGAAAAGCATAGCAGATGTATTGGGAGCCTTAGACAGACAGGACGGATATTTTGAGGGCGGCGGTTATCTTGTAAGCTGGTGCGTGGGACATTTAATCGAGCTTGCAGAACCGGAAAGCTATGGAGAACAGTGGAAGAAATGGACTTACGAGAGCCTTCCGGTCAACCCGGAGCATTGGCAGTATGAGATCAAGGAGGATACCAGAGAGCAGTATGATGTGCTTTATGGTCTTTTGCATGACAGCAGAGTGGATGAGGTAGTGTGTGCCACCGATGCAGGGCGAGAAGGAGAGCTTATCTTCCGTCTGGTGTATGAACAGGCGGGATGCAGCAAACCGATGAAACGCTTATGGATTTCTTCTATGGAGGAAAGTGCCATAAGGGAAGGCTTTGAGAACTTAAAGCCGGGAAGTGACTATGAGCATTTATACCATTCTGCACTTTGCAGACAGGAAGCGGACTGGCTTGTGGGTATCAACGGTACAAGGCTTTTTACCGTTTTATATGGCGGCAAGGTGTTAAAGGTGGGCAGAGTACAGACACCTACCCTTGCAATGCTTGTGGAACGTGAGAGCAAGATTATGAATTTCAAGAAAGAGCAGTATTTCATGGCTCATATCCTCTGTGGCGGCGTGGATGCGGTCACAGAGAGGATTGACAATAAAACAGAAGCGGAAAATGTTGCAGGAGCTTGTCTGAACGGACAGGCTCTTGTTACGTCTGTGGCAAAGGAAGAAAAGACGGTGGCACCACCGAAGCTTTATGACCTTACCACGCTCCAGAGGGATGCCAACCGCTTATTTGGTTTTACTGCAAAGCAGACTTTGGAGTACATGCAGAGTCTTTATGAAAAGAAGCTGTGTACCTATCCCAGAACGGACAGTCAGTATTTGTCTGACGATATGGAGCAGACAGCTGGAAATGTAATTGAAGCAATTTTTAGTTCCATTCTGTTTGAGGAAAATATGATGTTCAATCCGGATATTAAGCGTGTTTTAAACAGCAAAAAGGTTACAGATCACCATGCGATTATTCCTACCATGGAGATTGCAAAAGCTGACCTTGCAGCACTGCCGGAAACGGAGCGAAAGATTTTATCCCTTGTGGCCAACAGACTGCTGTGTGCTACGGGGGAGAAACATCTTTATGAAACGGTTAAAGCAGAGCTTGCCTGTGGTGGTTACACCTTTGCCACTTCCGGCAAGTCGGTTTTAAAAAACGGGTGGAAAGATTTTGAAGATGCCTTTAAGCGCTCTTTTAAGACACTGGAAGATAAGGAGCAGGAGGATAAGAAACTGCCGGAGCTTTCCGAGGGGCAGACCTTTGACGGGGTGCAGACGAAGATCAGCGAGCATTACACCACACCGCCGAAGCACTATACGGAAGATTCCCTTTTGTCTGCAATGGAGCGAGCCGGAAACGAGGACATGAGTGACGATGTGGAGCGCAAAGGACTCGGCACACCTGCCACTAGAGCAGACATTATTGAGAAATTAGTCAAGGACGGTTTCGTGAAGCGTGAGAAAAAGCAGATGATCCCCACAGAGGACGGAATGAAGCTGATTACGGTGCTTCCCGATGTGGTGAAGTCACCGAAACTTACCGCTGATTGGGAAAATGCCCTTACCCTTGTTGCAAAGGGAGAGATGGAGCGTGAGGACTTTATGGCAGATATTGAAACAATGGTATCTGACTTAATCCACACCTACCACGAAGTCAGTGACGAGCAGAAAAAGATGTTTGCACAGGAGCAGAAGGTACTTGGTAAATGTCCGAATTGCGGCGGAGAAGTAGTAAAGGGAAAATACGGAGCTTTCTGTAAGAATAAGTGCGGCATGAATGTAAGCCGGATCATGGGCGTTGCCCTGTCGGATGAACAGGTGGAAAGCCTGCTTGCCGGGAAAAAGACACTGTTAAAGGGGCTGACGAGCAAGGCGGGCAAGAAATACGATGCCTATATCATTCCGAGCGGTACGGAAGAATACCACTACACAAAGGACGGAGAAGAAAAGTCCGGTGTACAGTTTAAGTTTGTCATGGAGTTTCCCAAAAGGAAATTTACAGGAAAGAAAAAATAAAAGGAGGACGTAACAATGGGAGCAGAAGAAACAAAGAAAGTACAGGACAATGAGAGCAAGGCGGACAAGTTTGTCCGTCTTGGGGAGTATCGTGTGAACAAGGTCATTGATGCAATCGGCAGGCTGGAGAACCTTTCCAACCGCACCAATTATGAGTATACACAGGAGCAGGTGGAAGCCATGTTTTCCATTATGGAAAAAAGGCTTTTGGAAGTCAAAGGCAGATTTGCCCCGAAAAAGGAAAAAGAAGATACATTTTCATTTGGAAGAAAAGCAGAGTAGGGAGGAAAGCCAGAATGAAGCAGTTAGAAAAAGAAATCAATGTAACAAGCCAGAGAAACATGATGAAAAGGTACAAAATGTATGGTGCCACAGTATCAAAGCTGACAGAGAAATCACAGAATGACACCAAGAAGGGAGAGAGAAAGTAATGGAATACAGAGATTTTGTAGAACAGGTAAAAGAACAGATACAGGATTTTCTTCCTGAAAAGTTTGCAGATGCTGCAGTTGAGGTCAATCAGATTGTAAAGAATAATGACTGTGTTCTGGACGGTCTGATGGTAAGAACAGAAGAAAGTAATATTGCACCTACCATTTATCTGAATCCATATTTTGAGCAGATACAGGATGGTGCTGAATTGGATGATGTGCTAGCTCAGATTGCAAGTGTGTATCAGTCACATTATATAGATCATGATATAGATGTATCGGCAGTTACCGATTTTGACAAGATTAAGGATAAAATTGTATGTAAGCTGATCAACGAAGAAGCAAATCAGCAGTTCCTTCAGGACAAACCGTACTCCAAGCTGGAAGATTTAGCAGTTGTGTATCAGATTTTAATGGATAAAACAGGAGAAGGAACTGCGACCATTACCATAACAGATAATCTGATGGATGGATATGGAATCACACTTGAAGAACTGCATGACCAGGCATTGCAGAATATGGATACTTTGCAGCCACATAGTTTCAAAGGAATGAATGAGACGGTTGCGGAGATGATTGCAGTTGATATTGCAAGAGAACAAAATGTGGGTATGGATGAAGCAAAAGAAATGGCAATGCAGATGATGCCGGATATTCCCGATACCATGTTTGTGCTGACAAATGATACAAAAGTAAATGGGGCGGCTGCAATTTTAAACGATGATATCAGACAGGAGATCGCTGAGAAGGTAGGAGATTTTTACATGCTGCCTTCCTCAATCCATGAAACGCTGATTGTACCGAAAGATGCGGGAATGGAGTTTAAAGAACTTGAGCAAATGGTACAGGAAGTAAATCAGACACAGGTGGCGCCGGGAGAACGTCTTTCGGATCATGTGTATGAGTATGATGCCAAAGAACATGAATTGTTCCGCAGTGACCGGGCAGAGGAACGTGCCAAGCAAAAAGAGGAAAAAAGAGATAACCGCCATGAGCGTGTTTCAGTAAAGGAGAAACTTGCGGAGAAGAAGGATGCTGTTATTAAGATGAATGCCGGGAAAGAGCATTCTGCACCGGAAAAGAAAAAGGAAGCCGTAATATAGGAGGAGTGGGATATGTATACAACAGGAGATAAGTTATTAAACGTGATGAAAGAGGAAGAAATCGGGATTGCGGAGCTTGCTAGAATTTCCGGTGTGCCGGAGAGAACAATTCTTGACATTATGGCAGGGGTTAAGGAGCCAGAACTTGGTGTTATGTGCAAGATTGCAGAGGGACTTGGCATCTGTGTCCATGAGCTTCGAGCAGATGAGGAGCGTTATGCGGTATCCGTTTCGAAGGATACCCTTGCAAAGCTGATCGTTGTCAGCGAGATTAACAACGTGGAGCTTGAGGAACTGATTAACTGTATTCTGGAAAAAGGTATTGAGGAGCATGGTTTTTATGCCTGATGCCAATAAGTAACTGATCATATGCTGCAAAGGAATATTACCCTTTGCAGCATGGTAAAAACATTGCGATGATTGGAGAAGAAATCTTGACCATTTAATAAACATTATTTATAATAGTTATTAACAACGTTGTTAGGAGAATAAATATATGAATGTGAACCAATTATTAGAATATGCTATACAAGAGGTAAAGGAACTGAATAGCGGTGAAGTTTTCTTAGTTAGAGAACTTTTTAAAGGATATTTATGGAACAGAATTCCAAGAAAAGATAGGTTGTTATTGGGCACATTATTTTTGAATTGGACGCAACAGAAGGCTAATATTGTTACACCAATAAATAAAACATCCTCGGGGCAACAAAAATATCAAAAGATTTGATATATGTTTTCGCAAAGCTATTTGTTAAATATTAAATTTTATTGAAAGGATGTATTGTGAGATGACAACAGGAGAATTGCTTGTAGCTTTGTTTGAGGCATACAGGAATAATGATGATAGTGCCTTTATGAAAGCAGGAATGACTTTAATTGAAGAAGAAAAAGCAAAAAATCATTATGTATTAGCGAATAAATTGAAGAAAACGTTATCTTCGGTACCTGAAGTAAATTATAATAAATCATCTTTTACAAATAAATTAAATCGGTTTATGGATTTACCTAAAGATAAGGATGATGGTACAGAATTAGTAAAAATCATTTATCCACAAAAGAACTTTAATGATATTGTTTTGCCAGAGGAGATAAAGAAACAATTAGATAATGTTATTGTGGAATATGAGAAAAAAGAGATTTTAAAGGCATATGGCTTAGTTCCCAAAAAGAAACTTTTGTTTTGCGGACCTCCAGGATGTGGGAAAACAATATGTGCAGAAGCTGTTGCAAATGCATTAGATTTGCCCATACTTTATGTTTGCTTTGATGGTCTTATATCCTCATATTTAGGTGAAACATCTTCAAATATAAGAAAAGTTTTTGATTATGCAAGTAAAAATAATTGGGTTTTATTTTTTGATGAATTTGATGCTATTGGAAAGAGTAGGGATACAGTTGAAGAACATAGCGAATTGAAACGAGTTGTAAATTCGTTTTTGCAAATTTTAGATGGTTTTACTTGTGACTCTGTGGTAATTGCAGCAACAAACCACGAAAAAGCAATTGATACTGCGTTATGGAGAAGGTTTGATGAAATTGTAATATTTGAGAAGCCTAATTATGAACAGATTATATTGTTGATTAAAAAGAAATTGCGAGCTTTTCAGGTTGAATGCTTAGATGTACAAAAATTTGCAAAAGAATTACAGGGATGTTCATATGCTGACATAGAAAGAGTGTGTTTGGCTTCAATTAAAAAATGTATTATAAATGGAAACAGACCAATAACGAATGAGGTGTTTGCGGAGAATGTTCAGATGGAGTTGAAACGTGCTAATTTGATTCAAAAAATAGGGGAATAATTATGGAACATTTATACTTTACGAAAGTTGACAAACCGCCACAGGATAGAAGAAAGAAAAAGGGGTTTGTGCCTAGAGGCGATAGAAAAAGTAATATACAGCATGGTGAAGAACTTTTGTCCCAGGTCAAGAATCAGGTGACTGAGAATAACGATGATATTCGACGTTTTCGTTTTGAACCTCATTTAGTAATGAAGGTGGAACTTGAAAAGGATGCAATTCTTAGTGAAGCGAATATAAGTAAACTGGAATCAATGGGATTAAAAGTAATTGATACAGAAGAAAAAGAACTTATGGTGCTTTTTGCGGATGATTATGAATTAAAAGAGTTTAATAAAGCAATTAATGATTATAAGCAAGGAGTGATAGCTCGCACTAAAATAGAAAATGAGGACCTTTTTTGTGCGATTAAAGGTGTTTCTAGATGGGATGAAGAGGATAGAAAGGGACAAGATATTGATGAATTGTCAGAAGTAGATTATATTGATTGTTATCTTTGGATTTTTGACTCACTTAATGAAACGCAGAAAAAAGCAGATGAATTTATAAAGAATACAGAGGGTAATTGTGTAAAATATTGCGATAAGTATATATCTCAAACAGTTGCAGTAGTCCGCTTGAAAATTCAGAAAAATCAGTTACCCTATTTCCTTAAACATCCATTGGTATACAAAATTGATAGAATACCTAGTTACCATATAAAGCGAACAGAACGAACGTATATCAACAATATAAGCTTAAGTGATATAAAATATAATAGTGACTTTTTAACAGAAAAATCTTCTAGTATTTGTGTAATAGATAGTGGAATATTATCAGGACATCCTTTACTTAAAGATGCAATAGGTGATTCTAAGACATTTTATGTTACGGATGGGTATACGGCAAATGAGAATGATATAGCAGGTCATGGAACAATGGTTGCCGGAATTTGTGAATATGGAATCATTCACCCTGAAGATACTTTTGTGCCTCGTATTTATCTTTATAGTGCAAAAATACATGATGGGGAATATATAGGTGACTTTGCATTATGTAAGCAGGAGTTGGATGATGAAAAAATAGAAATAAATATGGAACAGGAAGAAATTCTATATAACTATTTTTCAGGAAAAATCACACAGGAACAACTGTTTGAAAAGTTAGAGCTAAAAACCAGAGTGCCTGAGACAAAAAGTATTATAAAAAAGTATACGCATATGCATGAAAAACTCATAGTTAATCAAATGAGAGAAATTGTTGCATATTTCAATAGTAACTATGGATGCCGTATTTTTAATTTATCACAAGGTGATTTGAATTATCCATATGATGATAAGAAACCAAGAGCATGGACATGTGTGTTAGATGAATTACAGAGAGAGTATGATATTTTATTTATTGTTTCATCTGGAAATTATGATTATGCAAAAGAACATGATGAAAAAGGCATATTAAAAGATTATCCTAAATATTTTTATACAGATGAACAAGCAAGAGTTATTGATCCTGCTGCTTCAAGTATTTCAATTACCGTGGGAGGGATGGCAAGTTCTTCAGTTCCTTTTGCATTACGTGATGAGACACTCAATGTTTTACCAATATCATTGAAAAATCAAATATCCTCTGGTACACGTATTGGACCAGGAATACAAAAGGCAATAAAACCTGAGTTTGTTGCGTATGGGGGAGATGATGCATTTAATACAATACTTTCCAAAACAAGTAAAAATGTGGGAACTTGCATAATGTCTCTTTCTAATAAGTTAACAGAAGGTATATTTAGTCAGGATGCAGGGACAAGCTATGCTGCTCCATATGTATCTCATATTGCAGCTTTAATATTGGAACGATATCCAGAAGCTTCTAATAATTTATTAAGAGCTATTTTAGTAAGTTCTTCCGATGTTCCAAGAGAAATTGAATTGCAGGTAGAAAAACTCGAAGATACAGAAACATTTATTGATATGCTTCAGCCGAGTTTTCGATTAAATGCTAAAGGACAAATAAAAAGTAATAAAAAGAAAATGCTACACTATTTAGCTGGATATGGGTATCCAAATCAGGAGGTGGCGACAGACTCTTTTGAACAGAGGGTCATGTTACTTGCAGATATGAGACAAGAAAATGCAATCGAAGTTGATAAAACCCATATTTTTGAGCTCCCTATTCCAAGAGAATTTGAGTCTGCAAAAGGGAAAAAAAGAATAACAGTATCATTGGCATATAATCCGGATGTTAGAAAAACAAGAATGGATTACTTGGGAAAAACTATGTCCTTTGAATTAATTAGAGGAAAAAGTTTGGAAGAAGTATATCAAGTATGTGCTTCACAAGCAGGACGTGATGAAGCGGATAAAGCAGAACGATTTGAAGCTAAGTATGTTTGTAATATGGAAGACTGTGGTAAAGCTTTGAGAGAACATGGCACTTTACAAAAAGGGACATTTGAGTTTACAAGGTCTTCATATGGAGACAATTATTATCTAGTTGTTGATTGTAAAAAGAATTGGTCAACAGAAAAGCAAGATTATGCGTTAGTAGTTACATATCAAGTGGAGGATAAATCTGTAAAATTATACGAATTATTAAAGAACAGGATTCGTGCTCCACGTAGTAGAGGTCGAGTGTAGAAACGGGCATAATTGAAATAGTTGCTATGGAGAGAAAGGCACTTAGGAGAAATCTTAAGTGCTATTTTCATATGTGAGAAAGGAGCGGACAAAAATTGAATAAAGTACATCGTCACTGGTGGCAATGGCTCATGAACGAACCATAGCCACCTTTTTTGTTGCAGAAAATCAAATAAGAATGGAGGTTTACCATGAGAAAATATAAATTGATTTCCGCACTGGCAGAGGAAACAGCAAAAGAAGTCGTGCGGAATGAAGAAAGCTGGAGGAGATACCTAAATACTGCTTCCAAATTGTATAAATATCCATTTAAGGAACAGCTTTTAATCTATGCCCAAAGACCGGATGCAACCGCCTGTGCTTCCATAGAGATATGGAATGAAAAGATGCACTGCTGGGTAAACAAAGGTGCAAAGGGCATTGCACTGATTGATGAGGATAGTTTTTCCGGTTTGAAATACGTCTTTGATATTTCAGATGTGCATAAGGCAAGAAGAATCGGACAATTCCCTAACCTTTGGGAAATGTGTGAGGTGTTTTTTGCAAGCCTTTTTTGCATAAAATTGCAAAAAGTTTTTGTAGGTTGTTGCACCTGCATTTTGTAGGTAATTGC
>PPYF01208703.1_pt1 | contig 23476 bp, 29 predicted proteins | sample 1559871 | NCBI WGS metagenome assembly PPYF01 (sample SAMN08240021, study PRJNA423297) | Human gut metagenome, whole genome shotgun sequencing project.
GCAGGGGTGTGTTCCCGAAGAGAGGCAGACCGGCTGACGGAAGAAGGGCTGGTGACGGTCAATGGAGAGAGGGCAGCGCTGGGAATGAAGATTGAACCGGGAGCGGAAGTCTGTATTCGCGGGAAGAGGATTACGCGGCAGGAGGAAAAAGTGCTGCTGGCGTTTCATAAGCCGGCGGGGATCGTATGTACGGCGGAGAAAAGAGAAAAGAACAATGTGATTGATTTTCTGAACTATCCCATCAGGATTTTTCCGGTGGGGAGACTGGATAAGGATTCTACAGGTTTGCTTTTGATGACGAACGACGGGGAACTGGTGAATAAAATTATGAGAGCCGGGAATTATCATGAGAAGGAGTATCTCGTAAAAGTAAACCGTCCCATCGATGAAGCTTTCTGCAGGAAGATGGCAGCGGGGGTTCCGATTCTGGACACAGTGACGAGACCATGTAAGGTGGAAAAACTGGATGAGCGGGCGTTTCGGATCATTCTTACGCAGGGGCTGAACCGTCAGATTCGAAGAATGTGCGAAGCGTTAGGATATCGGGTGACGGAGCTGAAGCGGGTGCGTATTATGAATATTTTGCTGGGAAATCTGAAAGAAGGGACATATCGGAAGATTCAGGGAAAAGAAAAGCAGGAATTGGAGAGGCTTTTGCAGTCCTCTACTTCCTTATCGGTAAAAGAGCGGACAAAGAAAAATGGCAGGGAGGAAAAGCATGGAAACAGGAAATAAGGCAGGAAAGATCGAGAGAATGAAGGAACTGGCAGAGCTTTTGCAGCGTGCCTCCAAAGCATATTATCAGGAAGATCGGGAAATCATGAGCAACCGGGAATATGACGAGTTGTACGATGAACTGGTGCGCCTGGAGGAAGAAAGCGGAACCGTACTGACAGGAAGCCCTACGGTTACAGTGGGATATGAGGCGGTGGATGAGCTTCCTAAGGAAGCCCATGAATCACCCATGCTGTCCCTGGATAAAACGAAGGAGAGAGAAGCTTTGCGAAGTTTTATCGGAGACAGAAAAACGCTGCTTTCCTGGAAAATGGATGGTCTTACGATTGTTCTTACTTATCGGGAGGGGGAACTTTACAAGGCGGTTACCAGGGGAAACGGCGTGATCGGGGAGGTAGTGACTAATAATGCCAGAGTGTTTGATAACATTCCGCTGAAAATTCCGTATAAAGGGGAACTGATTCTAAGGGGAGAAGCGATCATTACCTATTCGGAATTTGAGAAAATTAACCGACAGATTGAGGATGTGGATGCAAAATATAAGAATCCCCGGAATCTGTGCAGTGGTTCGGTGCGTCAGTTAAACAATCAGATTACTGCGAACCGCCATGTGAGGTTTTATGCATTTGCGTTGGTAAGGGCAGAACAGGTGGACTTTGAAAATTCCAATCAAAAGAAGATGGAATGGTTGCGGGATCAGGGATTTGAAGTGACGGAATATCGGGTGGTTACAGGGGAGACTCTGGATGAAGCGATGGAATATTTTGCTGATAAAGTAAAGGAAAATGATTTTCCATCCGATGGACTGGTGGCTCTGTATGATGATATTGCCTACGGGGAATCGCTGGGAAGAACTGCAAAATTCCCAAGAAATGCGTATGCGTTTAAATGGGCGGATGAAATGGCGGATACTACGCTGGAAGCCATCGAATGGAGTCCTTCCCGTACAGGACTGATCAATCCAGTGGCAATTTTTACTCCGGTGGAGCTGGAAGGAACGACTGTGAGCAGAGCCAGTGTCCACAATATTAGTATTATGCGGAAGCTGGAACTTGGTATCGGAGATAAAATTCGTGTATACAAGGCAAATATGATCATTCCCCAGATTGAGGAAAATCTTACAAGAAGCGGCGTGAAAGATATTCCCACCTGCTGTCCGGCATGCGGCGGCGCTACAAAAATTGAGATGGTAAATGATGTGGAATCCTTATATTGCAGAAATCAGGATTGTCCGGCGAAGGCAATCAAGGGATTTACGCTCTTTGTGAGTCGGGACGCCATGAATATTGACGGGTTGTCGGAGGCTACGCTGGAAAAGTTTATTGGGAAAGGTTTTATCCACAATCTGGGAGATATTTTCGAGATTGGAAAATATAAGGACGAGATTGTGACGATGGAAGGATTCGGAGAAAAATCTTTTCAGAATCTGATGGAAAGTCTGGAAAAAGCGAAAAAGACAGAATTGCCCCGGGTGATCTATGCGCTGGGGATTCCTAATATCGGACTTGCCAATGCGAAAATGATCTGCAAAGAATTTGCTTATGATATGGAAAAAATCCGTCATCTCACCGAAGAAGAGCTGGCCAGGGTGGACGGCATCGGACCGGTGATTGCGAAAAGTTTTGTAGACTATTTTGCAAAAGAGGGACGACAGGAGAAAATCGATCGTCTTTTGTCTCATCTGGAACTGCCGGAGCCTCCCAAAACAGAGGCAGAGCAGGATATGCAGGGGTTAATCTTTGTGATTACAGGAAGCGTGGAGCATTTTGCCAATCGGAACGAGGTAAAAGCAGAGATTGAAAAAAGAGGGGGGAAGGTGACGGGAAGCGTTACATCCAAAACCTCCTATCTGATCAATAACGATACAACGTCTAATTCTTCAAAGAATAAAAAAGCCAGAGAGCTGGGGATTCCCGTATTGTCTGAAGAAACATTTATGGAAATGTGGAAGATTGAAAGATAAGCATTCTGTTTGGTAGCGTTGACATTCCCGGGAAATTTGATTAGAATAGGTATGTTATATTTTACAGGAAGAAGAATAGGTGAATTATGGGAAAAGTTCAGGAAATCAGAGAGTCTGAAAAAGGGCAGAAGATTGTACAGAAAGGAAAAAATGGTATTTTTCATATCATATTCGGGCGAACAGGAATTATATTTCTGCTGCTTTTGATTCAGCTTGGTATTTTATTTGTCGTTTTCGGAAAATTGCAGGAATATGCGGTCTATGCATACTGGGCATTTGGGCTTTTATCGGCGATCACGGTTATTGTGATCATCAACCGGCCGGGAAATCCCGGATTTAAGCTGGCATGGATGGTGCCGCTTACCTTGATTCCTGTTTTTGGAGTTTTGATGTACATCTTTGTGGAAATGCAGGTGGGCGTGAGGATCATGAATAAAAAGTTAAATGATACCTCAAGAAAAATCAGAAAGTACCAGGTGCAGGAGCCGCAGGTGACAGAACAGCTGAACCGGCAGGATCGTCAGATGGGAAATCTGTCCCGTTATATTTATACGAAAGGGGGATTCCCCACGTACCAGAATTCCTCCGTGAAGTATTTTCCTTTGGGGGAAGATAAATTTAAGACATTGGTGGAAGAGCTGGAAAAAGCAGAAAAATTTATCTTTATGGAGTATTTCATTGTGGCAGAGGGCCGTATGTGGGATACCATACGGGATATTTTGGCGCGCAAGGTAAAGGAAGGTGTAGAAGTACGGTTTATGTACGATGGCACCTGTACCGTATCTTTGCTTCCCCACAACTATCCGGAAAAATTGCAGAGTATGGGTATCCAGTGTAAGGTATTTAACTCTATCAAACCGGCGTTGTCTACTACGCAGAATAACCGGGATCATCGGAAAATTGTGGTGATTGACGGCCATACGGCATTTACCGGGGGCGTGAATCTGGCAGATGAGTATATCAATGAAAAAGAGCGGTTTGGTCACTGGAAAGATACAGCGGTGATGGTTAAAGGTGAAGCAGTGCGAAGCTTTACCTGGATGTTCCTTCAGTTGTGGGATATCGAAGTGAAGGAAGAGGATTTTGGAAAGTATCTGAATGTGAAACAGCCGGCAATCGCTTCTGACGGATATGTGATCCCTTATGGGGACAGTCCTCTGGACAAGGAAAATGTGGGCGAGCTGGTGTATATGGATATTTTGAATACCGCCAAAGATTACGTACATATTATGACACCGTATCTGATCATTGATAATGAGATGATTACTGCGTTGACATATGCGGCGAAGAGGGGCGTGGACGTGAAAATTATTATGCCAGATATTCCAGACAAACCGTATGCTTTTGCGCTGGCAAAAACGTATTATCCCGAACTGATCCGGGCTGGGGTAAAAATCTATCAGTATGTTCCTGGATTTGTTCATGCAAAGGTATTTACTTCAGACGATACGAAGGCAGTGGTGGGTACGATCAATCTGGACTATCGAAGCCTGTACCTGCATTTTGAGTGTGCTGCTATGATGTATCAGGTGAAAGAAGTTGAAAAAATAGAAGAAGATTTTCAGGATACGCTCAAACAGTGCAGAGAGATCACGCTGGAAACCCTGAAAAAAGAAAAATTCTGGACAAAAATTTATGGAAGATTTCTTCGTTTATTCGCACCATTGATGTAGAGACAGGAGAGAAAGACTATGCCGATCAAGATTCAAAAAGATTTGCCTGCCAGAGAAATTCTGGAAAAAGAAAATATATTTGTTATGGATGAGGGACGCGCCATGCATCAGGATATCCGTCCTATTCGGATTCTGATCCTGAATCTGATGCCCCTAAAAGAAGAGACGGAACTGCAACTGTTGCGCTCCCTGTCTAATACTCCTCTGCAGGTGGACGTAACTTTTATGGCGGCAAAAAGCCATGTGTCAAAAAATACATCCACCAGCCATTTGAATAAGTTCTATTTAGAATTTTCTCAGGTACGGGACAAAAACTTTGACGGAATGATCATTACCGGAGCTCCTGTAGAGCAGATGGAATTTGAAGAGGTGGATTACTGGGAAGAACTGAAGGAAATTATGGAATGGTCCAAGATACATGTGACTTCCACTCTTCATCTGTGCTGGGGAGCGCAGGCGGGACTGTATTATCACTATGGTTTGCAGAAGAAAATGCTGCCGGAGAAGATGTTTGGATTGTTCTGGCATCGGGTAAAAAACAGAAAAATACCGTTGGTACGCGGATTTGACGATGCATTTCTTGCGCCGCATTCCCGCCATACAGAAGTTTCGGCGGAAGATATTCATAACTGCGATGCGCTGACTGTCCTTGCAGAATCCCAGGAAGCGGGCGTATTTTTGTGCATGGCTATGGATGGACGGCAGATTTTTGTGATGGGACATCCCGAATACGACCGGGTAACCCTGGATGGAGAATACAAACGGGATAAAGGGAAAGGTCTGGATATTCAGCTTCCCAAAAACTATTATCCGGAGAATGATCCAGAGAACAGACCATTGTTATTGTGGAGAGCCCATGCCAATAACTTGTATACAAATTGGTTGAATTATTACGTGTACCAGTGTACGCCATATGATTTGGATGGAACGCCGTTTTGACAGGAGGGATTCAGGTGAGAAAACGACTTACCATGGGATTATGAAAGGATCGTCAGAGAGTATTTAACTGCAGATATGCAAATGATGGATTATGATACGGGTGGTGGCGAGTTCTTGCTATCGCTGAATCATCCCTTTGATAAAACATCCGCAACAGAAGGGTATGCTCCAAATGTTTCCTTGTGTAAAGAAAGGTTGTTGCCTCTTGGCATTGATTTTAGAGAATGCAAAAATCCTCATGATATACCATTTCAAAACCATTCCTTTGATCTTATGATTAATAGACATGGGGACTTCGCACCAATGGAAATATATCGGTTATTGCGAAAAAACGGCTTATTCATTACGGAGCAGGTTGGAGAAGATAATGAAAGAGATCTGGTTGAAATGGTATTGCCAGGTACAAAAAAGCCGTTTCCAGAGTTTTCTGTAGATAAGTGTTTTAAACAATTACTGAAAATGCAGGAAGAAATCGAAAGAAAAGAATTTGTTCAGGGGACAATACATAGATATTTAATTGTAGCAACGAAGTAATTCATGCAGGGGCTGTCGGGAAAGCGACAGCCCCTTTTTGATATGTAAATTGTGTTGTTTTACTAATTAGATCCATTGGATTCAGAAAATCATAGTGCATTTTTGTTGATGAAAGAATATAGGGATGATACAATGTGATTAATAAGTTCGGGAAAATTTTAAATGTAAGTATGTTTTTGTATTCGTCTTTTGACTATTTGCATGCGAGAGGAGAATCAGAAAATGAGAAAAACGGATATGGAAGAACTTACATCTTTTGAGATTGATACTACTTTTACACACATTACAACCTTGGAGGATTTGAAAAAGTTTCCGGATTTGTCAACCTTAGAAATTTTATTTACGGTGGATCTTCAGTCCGAAGAGGAGAGACAAGATTTTAAAAATTTAGCTTCAAAAAGTGAAAAATTACATCAAAGAGAGCAAAAAATGTTAGCAGATACACTTCCAGAATTGAAAAATCTGAAAAAGATATTTTTAGGTTCAGGGGTTGTTTGTTATGATTTGACAGCATTTGAAAATTGCAACCAGATAGAAGAACTATGGATTTCCAATAATTTTGTTGAAAATATAGAAGGGATGGAGGGAATGAAAAAGCTGCGGATTTTGGATATTAGTGATAATTTGGTACAAGATATTTCTGAATTAAATGAAGTAGAAAATTTAGAAGCGGTTTGTTTAACAGGAACACCTATTGAAAATCTGGAAGTTTTACTGGAGTTGCCATCTTTGAAAGTTGTATGTTATGAAACGGAAGAAGAGGAACAAATGGAAATTTTGGAAGCATTGAAAGAAAAAGGAGAATTTGCAGAAGCACTGGAAAACGTAGGAATAGAGTATGGGGATTATAAAAAATTCTAGGAAAGGAAAAAGCATATGGAAGATCAAAGAAAGAATGAATTGGCGGCGGTAATCATTGCAACGGTTGTGTTTGGAATATTAGGCAGGTTATTAGTACGAATCCCCTATATGGTATTTGGCGATTTTTCAAGTGGTTTTTTTATATCAATCGTATTATGGTGGATTTACAATTCTGTTTTATTTTATGTAGCAGAGCAGATGTATATGGATAAAGGAAATAAGAAGTACATAACGAAAAGTATACTTTTCGGTTTTCTTGCAACGTTAATCAAGGCTGGAATTGACACTTGTATGGACCTGACAATAGCTCGCCAACCGAATATGTTAATACTTGTAGCAGTGATGGAAATTTCCATGATACTTTATATCATAGGATTGGATTGTTTCTTGTTTGTAAAAGTAGGAAAAAGAAAGATACAAAAGGAAAAAAAGGGAATAACTGCGTTAGTTTCAGTATTTTGTTCTTTATTAATTCTTTATGCAGGAACTTTATTTTACTATAAGGAACAAGTACAATACGCAGTTGAGAAGTATGGAAATATGCAGGAAGTTCAGGAATTAGGATTGGATCGCGCCATTTGGAATCTTACCACTGTGCTTGGCAGACGATCAACAACAGTGGGAACGATCGTGTATGTGGGGTGTTTTATAATCGTCTGGTGGATATTGGAGAAAATTACTGTTGAAGAATAAATTACAGTACGAGAAGGAGTAAATAAATATGTTGTTGGTTGTTATGATTTTAGGGGTGTTATTGATTCAGAAGGTTCCTGAGAAGTGGTTTCGCTTTCTATTTCTGGCTTGTATTTTGCTGAACGTGATTTATAGAATTGAATTTCTTCCTTTTGCATTAGCAGGGGGAGTACGTTTGGTGTGCAAGGGCATGGAACTGGTTCTTTTAATAGTTGCGTGTAAGGTATTTGATAAGCGTCCAGTTTATTTGAGTATAGGTGTGCTTTCGCTTCTTTTTTTGGGGATTTACATGATTCCAGCTAATGTGATCCTAGAAAATGGAGGAATGCGTACTATATATTCTGCTTACGAAACTAGTGGAGAGGGAGTTGCAGTGGGGATGAGAATGATAGAAAGTGTGAAAACTTTATGCTTGTCTCTGGTGTATCTTTCTTTGGATGTGAGAATTTTTTTGCGTATGAAGAGAAAGGACACGAAAGAATGAGAAAAAAGCAATTTATATCGGAATAGCAGTTGCGATGATTCTGGCGGTAGGAGGTATGGCGGCATATGGATATTATGATATTGTGTATCCTTTGGCTCTCGCACTATTTTCTATGATTTAGATGCCTTTGCAGAATGTACTCAAATAGAAAAACTGGGTGGGGTACGACGATATCAAAGATATGAATTAAAGAAGCGTTTTAATAAAATTAGGGAGAGATGAAAATGAATTATTTATTGATGCCATGGGAATTGGAACTTGATATAGACGCTACGAAAGTATTATATGAAACGAATAATTATGCAACAGATCAAAGGGCAAATGATGAATTCATAAGTAAATTATCAGCGGAGCAGAAGGAGTTTTTTGAATCACTGGGAGTTTCCTTAGAGAAAATCAAAGTAGAGAAAAAAACATATGATATTCCGGCAGATGGGGAAATGCCCGCATTAAAAATGCATAGCAAGGCGGTGGATTTTTTACTGTGTGGAAAGTTTCTTGCAGTACCTTCTTTTCAAAAAGAACTATACAGTGATGAAGAAATATTTGGAAAAGAGTTTCCAGAACACATAAAAGTGTATGGTTCAGCAGAAGAGATTTTGTCGTACGATATAGGCATTGGAGCTGGCATTGTTTTTAAACATCCCAAGATGCGATTGGAGGATGAAAAATTTCAGAAGTGGGATTGCGGATATATTTTGGGGTCGCTGTTGATAGTTACAGAAGAGAAATAGAAAAATCCATTTTTTAGTTCTTGTTAGTTTACTTTTTCGCTATTAATAAAAAAGTGTCACCACTTTTCAAGGAAATTCAGGTGATTTTTCTCTGAAAATCCTTTATTTTACCGTTAAAAAGATACTTTTTTCCTGCTTTCAAAAAGTATATTTTCTCGTTTCTATCAGCAAGAATCATCATTGTGGTTGTGAAAAATAATATTCTCAGAGAGAGGCTTGTTATTTTTGGGGGATAGTTATTGACAAATTCTCATAAGTAAAGTATGTTAGAAATAACTTAAATACTTAAATGATGGAGGATATTATGGGAAAAGCAAAGAAGATTGCGCGCATAGGAAAAGAATGTGTTGCCTGCGGTTGCTGCGAAAAGGTTTGTCCAAGAAATGCAATACAGATTTGGCTTGGCGTTGTGGCACAGGTGGATGGAGAAAAGTGTGTCGGCTGCGGTAAGTGTGAAAAAGTATGTCCGGCTGCCGTGATTACTATCTCAGAACGAGAGGTAGTGAGGTGAAGAAAAAATGGTATGAATATCTTTGGATCGCAGAGATTCTTTATTGGGTGCTGGGATTGACAAATATTTTTTTTGCCTGGCTTGGTCTTGTGTTTTTTGCAGCGCCGCTTATGGTTGTGTTTATTGGAGGAAACAAAGCTTATTGTAATCGTTATTGCGGAAGAGGGCAGCTTTTTGGTTTGCTGGGGGAAAAACTGAAATTGTCTCTGAATCGGAAACCGCCGAAGTTTCTCAAAAATAAGTGGTTCCGTTACGGATTTCTGGCATTTTTTATGACGATGTTCGGATTGATGCTTTTCAGTACCTATAAAGTATTTACGGGAGCGCCGTTGAAACAGACAGTTACGCTTTTATGGACAATTAAGCTGCCATGGCAGTGGGCAGAGGTCAGCATGGTTGCTCCGTGGATCGCTCAGTTTGCTTTCGGATTCTTTGGTGTAATGATGACGTCCACAGTTTTGGGATTACTGACGATGGTATTTTTCCGTCCGCGTTCCTGGTGCGTTTATTGTCCCATGGGAACGATGACTCAGGGAATTTGTCAGTTGAAACACAGAAAGGAGGCGCTTCGTCATGGAGGAGAAAGCGAAAAAAATAGCGGAAGTACTGAAACTGCTGGCAAATGAGCATCGCCTGTTGATTTTATGTGCGCTGATACAAAAACCAATGAGTGTGGGTGAGATTCACCAGTTTACGCCGGGGATTTCTTCCTCTGCATTATCGCAACATCTGGCACAGTTGAAAATGGCGGGAATTTTGGAATCTGAAAAACAGGGCATGAAAGTTATTTATCAGATTCAGGATGACAAGGTAATAGGCTTGATAGATTTTTTGAAAAAAACATATTGCGGATAAAGGGAGAGGTTATTCTAAAAGAAATAGGAGAAAAACAGGAGGTGGTGTCCCATGTGGTTTGTATTCGCATTGCTGTCGGCGATATTTGCGGCACTGACATCTATATTGGCGAAGATTGGAATTGAAGGTGTAAATTCGAATCTTGCCACCGCGATTCGGACGGTTGTTGTGGTCGTGATGGCGTGGGGAATGGTTTTTCTTACTCATGTGCAGAGTGGTATTTCGGAAATCAGCAGAAAGAGTTGGGTATTTTTGATTTTATCTGGTCTGGCGACAGGGGCATCCTGGCTTTGTTATTACCGGGCATTACAGCTTGGAGAAGCATCAAAAGTAGTTCCTGTTGATAAACTTAGTGTGGTAATCACACTGATTCTGGCATTTGTATTTTTACATGAGCAATTTACGGTAAAATCGCTGATCGGATGTATTCTCATAGGGGCAGGAACCTTAATTATGGTGTTGTAAGTTGGAGGAAAGCTATGGATGATTTTAGTATTATGGAAGCAATTTGTGGCGCAGATTGCTGCGGCGTATGTGACAGAAAGGAAGAATGTGGCGGCTGTACAACAGTGCGGGACATCCTTTCGGCGGAACTTATGTTGCTGCGGAATGCATAAAAAAAGGTGGTTTTGAAGAATTTCAGAGAGAAAAGGCGGCAGTGATCGGAGAATTTAATGCATTGGGAATCGAGCATCTGGAAATTAAAGATTTGAATTTGTTAAATGGTTTCTTTGTGAATTTGGAGTATCCTTTGGGAAATGGGCAGTCTGTAAAGTTTCTGGAAGATCGTAATGTATACTGGGGAAATCAGATTGAAATACCGGAGAATGACAGATGTTACGGGATTGTCACAGATGCTGAGTATATGCTGGTATGTGAATACGGCTGCAATGGAGCAGATCCGGAGATTATTCTCTATAAAAAACGTTTCCACTAGAAAGAAAGGAGAACGACGAATGGTGATTGTAGGAGAGAAAAAAATGGATTCAGTATGGATTCGTTTATATGAAGAAGCAAAGAAAGTTTTACATCCGAGAAAAGTTTCTGAATGGATGGAAGTTGGCGGTGTAGCTGCGGCAATCGAAACAACTTCTGGAAATATCTATACGGGGATTTGTGTGGATGGCGCCTGTACCCTTGGCATCTGTGCAGAGCGAAATGCGATTTTCAATATGCTGACGAATGGTGAAAATGAAATCAAAAAAGTGATTGCCATCAACTGGGAAGGAAAAGCAATGCCGCCCTGTGGCGCATGTCGCGAACTTATGACACAGCTTATGCCAAAAGATTATCCTGCGATTGAAGTAATGTTAGACTGGGAAAAGAAGGAAATCGTAACGTTGGGAGAACTGACACCGAAATGGTGGATATAAAACACGAGGAATAAGGATATGGCATATATCGATGAAATAACGATTCTGGAAAAATGCACAGAAGGTTTGTCTCCGGCAGAGGTATATAAGTGCCAGTCAGGCGGTAATATCTGCTATTTAAAAAAGATTGATAACAAATTTTCAGAAACGACATACAGTGTCAAAAGAGAGGCAGAAAGGTCAGGAAAATTGGAATGACAAATCAGGAAATATTTCAAATTGCCTTGCAGCAGTCAGCATATGACTGCAACTGCAAAGCGGAGGATTTTTTATCTATGGAAAACAAGGTGGTTCTATCCAGAAAAAATGAAAAAGCAAGAGCTTATCTGGAACTGCCTTTTGCGTGTGATCTGGTTTCATATGGAAACAATATTGTTGCGCAGGTCAGCCCCGAAACGAAGGAATGTGTGGAATGGTACATAAATAAATATCCGGTGGAGCATTGCTTTGAATCACCGCATCTGATTGCGCTTCATGAACGGCTGGCAGAATTTGGATATAAAGTTTGTTATATGGCGGAATATTTTTTGCCAGATATAGATAAAATCAAAGAATTGCCATGCGATTACGAGATAAAGGTTTTACTCCCGCAGGATTTTGAACCTTATTATACAGAAGAGTGGGAAAATGCCCTATGCAAAGAGAGAAAACATCTGGATAAGCTTGCGGTGGGGGCATTTGACCAGGGAAAATTGATAGGATTGGCAGGGTGTTCTGCTGATTGCGAAACGATGTACCAGATTGGCGTGGATGTACTTCCAGAATACAGGAAAAGAGGAATTGCTTCGGCAATTACCAGCAGACTTGCCATAGAAACATTTAAGATTGGGAAAGTGCCGTTTTATTGTGCGGCATGGTCCAATATCAAATCCGTTCGCAACGCGATAAAATGTGGATTTCGACCGGCGTGGGTGGAACTTACCGCCAGAAAAAAGGAATATGTGGATAAAGTAAATAAACTTTCGGTTACTGAAATGGAAAACATGTAATGCGTGTATCATGCCATTTCCAGGGCTGGGTATATAGAGAACGAATGAACCTGTATACCCAGATTTTAGGTGAAAACTGGCATAAAATACGGCGTTTTGGGTGGATACCGTTGACTGATCTCATTTACACCCACGAAATTCTCATTTTTTGGGATGGATTCACATGGATGTTTGGTATATACCCAAAAGATGCGAAAAAGGCAAGTTAAAATTGGGAGGTGAAGGAAGAATTGACTGAAAAAGTTAGGAAGGTTAAAAGAGTAGGAATTGTTAGTTTGTCCAGTGGGATATTAGGCGAGGACTTCGTGAAACATGAACTGGAGATTGGAGTGTCAAGATTAAGAGAATATGGCATAGAGGTTCAGTTTTTGAATCATGCATTAAAAGGAATGGAATTTATAAAAGAAAACCCGGAAAAGAGAGCGGAAGATTTGTTAATGGCTTTTAAAGATGATTCCATTGATATGATTTTATGTGCCATTGGAGGGGAGGATAGCTATAGGTTGCTTCCTTATTTATTTGGAAATGACGAGTTGAAAAAGGCTGTCAGACAAAAAATTTTTTTGGGTTTTTCAGATACGACCATGAATCATTTTATGCTGAATAAGGTGGGGATAAAAACTTTTTATGGACAGGCATTCTTGCCGGATGTATGTGAACTTTCAAAAGAAATGCTTCCATATACCAAAAATTACTTTGAAGAATTAATTTTGACTGGCAGAATACAAAAAATATATCCAAGTGATGTTTGGTATAAAGGGCGAGAGGATTTTAGTAGAAAATCTATTGGAATTTCAATGAAGAGTTATACAAATAACGGATTCGAAGTGATAAATGGTAATGGTGTTTTTGAGGGGAAGATATTAGGCGGATGTTTAGAAACCATTTTTGATATGTTTGATAATTCAAGATTTGAAGATACCGTTCGTTTATGTGAAAAATATGAGCTATTTCCCAAGTTGGAAGAATGGAAGAATAAAATTCTGTTACTTGAAACCAGTGAGGAAATGTCTTCGCCAGATTTATACAGAAAGATGATCCGGACATTGCAAACCTTTGGAATATTTGAAGTTATATCAGGACTTTTGATAGGAAAGCCCCTGAATGAAATTTATTTTAAAGAATATAAAGCGATTTTGTTGCAAGAAATTACAAATAAAAATTTACCAATCGTATGTAATGTGAATGTTGGTCATGCGACACCCCGATGTATTATTCCGTTTGGAGTTCATGCAAGGGTAGATGTTAACAGGCAAATGATAGAATTTGATTACGACTAATTTGTAGGAGGTACGACATGATAGTATTTTGGATCATAGGATTTTCATTTTTGGTAGTAGGATTGTTGGTAAGTATTCCGGCTTATCTGAAGATTTCATCTTGTAAGGAGCATGCGATGGGGAAGATTCTTCATGTAGATAGTACAGGAAAAAGCGCCAGAGCGGAGTATGAGTATTGGGTAGATGGTAAGCGATATGAAGGCAGAACAAACTGGACGTCTAATTATGTCTTCATTACCGAAGGGGAGTGTTATGTACGCTATGACGCTAAACGACCGGAATATTCTTATATTAAAAAAAGTGGGCTGCATATGAACGCCACGATAGGTACTATTTTTGCCGTTCTGGGGTGCGTTGTACTCTTGATGGGAGTATTTTTGCAGGGCACACTATAAGGAAAATGCACCGGAGCCCTTGTTATACGGATAAGCAAGAGTTTCGGTGCAATCGTTACGCTGTTTCTTCCAATAAAATTTCTCGAATGGTAAAATGTGCGTTTTCCCGGGGAATTGGATTTTCATCGTTGTATGTGATAAGAGCTTTCCATAAAGCCCAGCCTCTGGCGCGATCCACCATATCTTCTTTCAACTCGTCTAAGAATATTTTCCTGGCTTTTTTATCAAAATAGGTCCATGCCATTGCGTAGTCGCAGGCAGGATCGCCAACTGCCATAACCCCAAAGTCGATGAGAGCATGAAAATGGTTGTTTTTCAGCCATGGATGAAAATCTGTCAAAATATCTTCTGTCATGTCATGATAGATCATCCGTTGGGAAATGACAGTATCGAGAAGCTGCACATTTTTATCCATACCTCCGGCAGTGCCGCCGTTGATGAGCGCGTCCACATGAAACGTATCGATCAAAACCTGGGCGGCAATGGCAGCATTTACTTTGCAGACGCCGCTGTATGCCGCAATAATCTGAACATCCCGGAATTGGGAAATATAAAATTTGAGCATAGCGGTTTCTTTGATCTCAAAATCTTTAAGATACGAGAAGAAGGGTTCCAGTTCGGTATCACTAGCACACAGGATTCCAATTTTTTTCATAAGAATACCGTCCTTTCCATAAAATATGATGTTGAGGTCAAAAGATGCCTGGCGAATTGTTTCGTGCTGCGTACTCCCACAATTCTGCCCCAAATTCGGATATCGTGAGGCATACGCCCCACTTTGTTCTACACTCCGTTGCGGTCGGTGCTAAACGCGTGCCATCGGCACGCAGCACCCTCATATCGGGGCGAGTCATAAAGTCATAAAACCACTTATGTGCAAGCACAACGTAGTTTATGATTTTTGACCCTGGCATCTAAAATATTAGCTTTATTATAACAAAAAATGGAATATTGTACACAAAAAATTGAATTACCCCTTGCAAATCCTGGATTTTCATGTACAATAGTAAGCGACAGCCTCTGTCTTTTGGCAGACGGAGGCAGCGGATTTTTTGTTACTGAGGACAGTAACACTTTTAACAAATGATAAAAGCCGGCGGTCTGTAAAGTCCACCGGTTTTACTATGGAAACAAAGGGTGTGTCCTGGGACACTCACAAAAAGAAAAGGATTGATGATATGATTGCAGCAAATAATGTAACATTGAGAATTGGAAAAAAAGCTTTATTTGAAGATGTAAATATCAAATTTACAGAAGGAAACTGTTATGGTCTGATCGGAGCCAACGGCGCAGGGAAATCTACCTTTTTGAAGATTTTATCCGGTCAGTTGGAGACCACTCATGGAGATATCACCATTACTCCAGGGCAGAGACTGTCTTTTCTGCAGCAGGATCATTTTAAATATGATGCATTTTCTGTATTAGATACGGTAATCATGGGAAATGCCCGTCTGTATGAGATTATGAAGGAAAAGGAAGCTATTTATTCGAAAGAAGACTTTACAGAGGAAGATGGTATCCGCGCCAGCGAACTGGAAGCGGAATTTGCAGAGATGGACGGCTGGAATGCAGAATCTGACGCAGAGCAGCTTTTGAATGGTCTGGGTATTTCCACAGAACTGCACTATGCGCAGATGGCAGACCTGAACGGCAGCGAGAAGGTGAAAGTACTTCTGGCGCAGGCATTGTTCGGTAATCCGGATATTTTGCTTCTGGATGAGCCGACCAACCATTTAGATCTGGATGCCATCGCATGGCTGGAAGAATTTTTGATCAATTTTGAAAATACGGTTATCGTGGTTTCCCATGACCGTTATTTCCTGAATAAGGTTTGTACGCATACAGCGGATATCGATTATGGTAAGATTCAGTTGTATGCAGGTAACTATGACTTCTGGTTTGAATCCAGTCAGCTGTTGGTAAAACAGATGAAAGAAGCGAACAAGAAGAAAGAAGAGAAGATCAAGGAGCTGCAGGAATTTATTTCCCGTTTCAGCGCCAATGCTTCCAAGTCCAAGCAGGCGACTTCCCGTAAGAAAGCGCTGGAGAAGATTCAGTTGGAAGAGATTCGTCCATCCAGTAGAAAATATCCATATATTGATTTCCGTCCTAATCGTGAGATCGGAAATGAAGTGCTGATGGTAGAAAATCTTTCCAAGACCATTGATGGAGTGAAGATTCTGGATAATCTTACTTTCACATTGGGAAGAGAAGATAAAGTAGCTTTTGTAGGCGGAAATGAGTTGGCAAAAACGACATTGTTCAAGATTCTCATGGGTGAGATGGAGCCGGATGAAGGAAATTATAAATGGGGCGTTACCACTTCTCAGGCTTATTTCCCGAAGGACAGTACCGAAGAATTTAACAATGATCTGACCATCGTGGACTGGCTGACTCAGTATTCGGAGATCAAAGATGTGACTTACGTTCGTGGGTTCCTGGGAAGAATGTTGTTTGCCGGAGAAGACGGTGTGAAGAAGGTAAAAGTACTTTCCGGTGGTGAGAAGGTGCGCTGCCTGCTGTCCAAGATGATGATTTCCGGGGCAAATATCCTGCTTCTGGATGAGCCAACGAACCATTTGGATATGGAATCGATTACAGCTTTGAACAACGGACTGATCAAATTTCCGGGTGTTCTGCTGTTTGCTTCCCATGACCATCAGTTTGTGGAGACGACAGCCAACCGTATTATGGAAATTATGCCGAACGGTTCTCTGATCGATAAGATTACCACATATGACGAATATCTGGCAAGCGATGAGATGGCAAGAAAACGTCAGGTATATTTGATGGACGAAGAAGATAACTAAATAGTAGTAGTAAGAAAGGGGGTCTGTCTGGAGTTTTCCGGCAGTCCCCTGTTGTGTTTTTGTAGGAAATGAAAGTCCGTTCATATGTTCATGAAAACAGAAAGGGGATTTTTTATATGACAGAATGGTTAAATGTTTTAGCGGATATGATTCAAAAGTATATGTGGGTGGCTCCGATTCTGGCGTTGCTGGCGGGGGTTCTGACGTCGCTTACGCCTTGCTCCCTGTCCAGTGTTCCCATGGTGATCGCCTATATCGGGGGTTCTGCAAAAAAGGATACAAAAAAAGCATTTCGACTGTCCCTTACCATGGCGGCAGGGCTGGCGATTACTTTTCTTGCTTTTGGTTCTGTCGCATCAGTGGTGGGACACTTTATGCATGAGATTGGTACCTGGTGGTTTGTATTTTTGGGAATCGTCATGATTCTGATGGCATTGCAGATCTGGGATGTGATCCATATTCTTCCCAATCATCCTCATGATCATGGAAATGGGGAGGAACATGCAGAGCATGGCTGTGAGTGCCATGACCATCACCATCATCACGAGGAGGAGCATCACCATCCGGTTCACTGTGAAGAGGGAGACGGGAAGTGCCACTGTGGTCCGAAAGTAAGTAAGAAAGGATATTTGGGGGCTTTAGGGGCTGGGATGATCAGCGGTGCGGTGGCTTCTCACTGTTCCACACCGGTGATGATCGCGCTGCTTGCCATGGCAGCTCAGTCGGGAAGCGCTCTGTGGGGGATGTTCCTTCTTGCCATGTTTGCCGTGGGACACAGCATCCTTCTGGTAGCGGCGGGAACCAGCTACAGTGTGGTAGAGCGGTGGATGTATGATCCGAAATATGAAAAAATCAGCAGAACCCTCCGCGCCGTGATGGGCATTGTGATTCTGCTGATCGGTATCGCGATGATAGGACTGGCATTCTTTGGAGAATGATCTCCAAAGAAAATCAGCCCTGAAAATCCTTGCAGCATGCTTACAATTCCCGGAAGAACATTTCTGCATGGTAGCCGTCATTGACGGCGTGGTGAAACTCTACAGTTACCGGCATTTTCATTCGGTCTTTGTCAGGATGGTACTTTCCGATCATGATAAAAGGAATGAAACTGGTATTGGGAGTTCCATATTTTGTAAAAGAATTCGGCTTGGAATAGCTGAGTCCGGTAAAGCTGGTATTTGGCATGATGGAAATATGGACGTTATCCATGGTATCGCTCTTGTCAAAATACAGGCTGTCGCCGTTCTCGGCTTTTTCTTTATCCTCCAGAAAACGGGTATAAAAATCAGAAAAATCTTCTGTATAAAGGGTTTTCTGATGGGTAAAAAGGTGATCCGTGTTCTTTCGGAGAACGGTATAATGGGCATGCACCTGATTCCAGTACCCGATCGTGTTATTTACCCGGGCAAAGCGGAAATTACGGTTTTCATTTACCGTTTTCGCAATGCAGTAACAGATGGACGGATAAAACTTTCGCCCTTTCTTATGTAGAGTCTGTAAAAATTCTGTCACATCCAGTTCTACCGTCATACAATAAAGATAGCCCTCGAAAGCTGTAAAAATCTCCTGTCTGTCCCAGTTTTCAGATGCAATGGGATGAAACATAAACTGTCACTCCTTTTGTGTCTTACAGAAGAGAAGCCGCATCCTCGTCTACAACGATGGTTACGTCAGGATGGAACTGCAGGATAGATGCAGGCACCTGAGGAACTACAGGTCCGAAGAACGCTTTTTTCACGATCTCTGCTTTGTCTTTTCCGCTGGCTACCAGAAGAATCTTTTTCGCTTTCATGATCGTTCCGATTCCCATGGTGTAAGCCTGAGTAGGAACGTCTTCGATCTTTTCAAAGAAACGGGCATTTGCCTGAATCGTACTTTCTGTCAGATCGACACAGTTTGTAGTTTTTGAAAATTCATCGGCAGGCTCGTTAAATCCGATGTGACCGTTGTGCCCAAGACCAAGAAGCTGCAGATCTACGCCGTTGTAGCTTTCTACGATCGCTTCGTAATCGCTGCAGGCTTTGTCGGAATCCGGTTCGGTACCGTCCGGTACATGGGTTTTTTCTACATCGATATTTACATGTTTAAACAGATGGTTCATCATGAAATAGTAATAACTCTGATCGTTTTCATGATCCAGACCACGATACTCGTCCAGATTAACAGTAGAAACCTGAGAAAAATCCAGATCGCCCTTCTGATATCTGTCAATCAGATTGTCGTAAGTTCCGATAGGAGTGGAACCGGTAGCAAGACCCAGTACGCAATTTGGTTTGCTGATAATCTGTGCGGAAATAATATTTGCTGCTTTTCTGCTCATATCGTCGTAATTCTTTGTTACAATGATTTTCATTGGAAAATCCCCCTTTGTTTTTATTCATAACTGCTCAGCACCTTCACAGTTACCTTTTATTTATAAAGTAGCCTATTTACAGGCAAAAAGCAAGAGTTAATTGGAAAATCCTCTGTTCAGTCAGAAAGTGCCTTGATGGAAGAGGCGTATTCAGAAGGGGACATTCCGGTGATTTTTTTAAATTGCCGGGAGAAGTAATGAATGGAAGTATAGCCCAGATGATTCGATATCTGGGTGAAATTTTCCTGATTCTCCCGGATCATCTGCTTGGCAGATTCGATTTTCAGATGAGAAAAATAGTCGATCACACCGCAGTGATTTTTTTCCCGGAATAATTTTTGCAGTTGGGAGCGTCCCACCAGATTTGCCCGGCAGATCTCTTCGATCGTCAGTTGTTCTCCCACATGTTCTGCCAGATAAGAGGCAACCCGGTCATATAGTAGCGCATCGTTCTTTTTCTTGATGGATTTTACCGTGGGCGAAGGTCGTTCACCATTTTCCAGACGGCGGATAAGAGACAGGATCAGAAGTTCCAGATGCAGACGGATCATCTGTTCACAGCCGAAAGGCGCATTTTCCGAACGCTCCATTTTTTCCGTATAGGGATTGTCCAGAGGAGTGGAAATACATTTTTTTGCCTCGTGGATGATTTTTGCCAGCAGTGTCCGTTCATTTTCTCCAATGGAGGTGATGAGATTCTCCAGTTTTTTCATGCAGGGAGAATCGCAGCGGAAGGAGATCACCACCAGATTAGGGGCGATTTTGCCGTTGGACTGAACACTGTGAAATTCGTTGGGTTTGTGAAAAATCATCTGTCCACGTTTTAAAGTGTACTGCTGATTTTCGGCAGTGACTTCCACTTCACCCTTGTCTACACAGAGAAATTCCCAGAAATTATGAGATTCCCCAGGAAAATGATAGGTGCTGGTATATTCGAAATAGTGGATGGTAATGATTTCAGGTATATGTACTTCTTCTTGAAGTTTCAGACCTTCAAATGCCATAAAAAAGTCCTCCTTTGTAACGGATCTTCCACCAATTATACAAGAGAAAGTACATTTGTGCAAAGAAAAATCAAAATTGTCTAAATCAAAACCATTCAAAACGTGGTAATCTTAGACCATAGAAGAACGAACAAGAACTCAGAAAGGCGGAGATTATATGAAAAAACCGGTATTAGTAATTATGGCAGCAGGAATGGGAAGCCGCTACGGCGGATTAAAGCAGATCGATCCGATTGATCCGCAGGGACATATTATTATGGACTTCTCTATTTTTGATGCAAAAAAAGCGGGATTTGAAGAAGTGATTTTCATTATCAAAAAAGAAAATGAGCAGGATTTTAAGGAGTGTATCGGTGATCGTATCAGCAAGATCATGAAGGTTTCCTATGTATATCAGGATATCAATAATCTTCCGGAAGGATATCAGGTGCCGGAGGGAAGAGTGAAACCCTGGGGAACCGGTCATGCAGTATTGAGCTGCCTGGGTACGCTGGATGCTCCATTTGCGGTGATCAATGCCGATGATTACTATGGAAGTCATGCGTTTGAAATGATTTATAATTTTCTGACTACCCATGAGGATGATGAAAAATACCATTACACGATGGTGGGGTACGTGTTGGAAAATACTCTGACAGAGAACGGTCATGTGGCAAGAGGCGTGTGCGTGACAGACGAGGAGGGCTATCTACAGGGAATTCATGAGAGAACACGGATTGAAAAAAGAGGCGATGAGACAGCTTATACAGAAGATGACGGAGCTACATGGATCACGATTCCAGAAGGCAGCACCGTATCTATGAATATGTGGGGATTTTCCGCAAGCCTGTTGAAAGAACTGGCTGACCGTTTCCCGGCATTTTTGGATGAAGCTTTAAAGACCAATCCGATGAAGGGAGAATATTTCCTGCCGTCCGTAGTGGGAGAACTTTTGGCAGAAAATAAGGCAGATGTAAAAGTACTGAAATCTCTGGATAAATGGTACGGTGTGACTTATAAAGAGGATAAACCGGTGGTTGTAAATGCAATCCAGAACATGAAAGAAGAAGGAAAATATCCACTGAAACTTTGGGAGGAATAAAAAATGGGAACATTTACGCAGGAAAGACTGCAGAAAGTAATTGACGGATTTGTTTTGAACGGTCAGACTGTCAGTGTGGAGCCTTATGGCAACGGTCATATCAACGATACCTTTCTTCTTATCATGAAGGAAGATGGTACGGAAAAAAAATATATTTTGCAGAGAATGAACGGCGATATTTTCAAAAACAGTGAAGAATTGATGGAAAATATCATGCGGGTTACTTCTTTTTTGAAAGAAAAAATCACAGAACAGGGAGGAAATCCTGACAGAGAGACTTTGCAGGTCATTCCTACAAAAGAAGGAAAAACATATTATAAAGAAGTAACGGGAGACGGTTGGAGAATCTATCCGTTTATTACAGATACCGTAAGCTATGATGCCGGCGGTCGAGAAGAACTGAATAAAAGCGGTATCGCTTTTGGAAACTTCCAGTATCTGCTGTCCGATTTTCCTGCAAAAGAGCTTCATGAGACGATTCCCAATTTCCATAATACGGTAAATCGCTTTGCAAACTTTAAAAAAGCGCTGGAAGCAGATGTGATGGGAAGAGCAAAAGAAGTGGAGGCGGAAGTACAGTTTATTCTGAAACGGGAGGCAGACTGCCATTTCTTCGGAGATTTGTTGGAAAAAGGGGAACTTCCTCTCCGCGTAACCCACAACGATACGAAACTGAACAATGTACTGTTTGATAAAGATACGGGAAAAGCCATTTGCGTGATCGATCTGGATACGGTAATGCCGGGATTTGCAGCTCATGATTTTGGCGATACGATTCGTTTCGGAGCCAGTACAGCGGCGGAAGATGAAAAAGATCTTACAAAAGTTGCCTGCGATATGGGACTTTTCGAAGCATACTTTGACGGATTTATGGAAGGATGCCGGGGCAGCCTGACAAAAAGAGAAGTGGAAACTCTTCCTATGGGAGCGAAAATCATGACCTTTGAATGCGGTATGCGTTTTCTCACAGATTATCTGGAGGGAGATACCTATTTTAAAACCCATTATCCGGGACAGAATCTGGATCGCTCCAGAACACAGTTGAAACTGGTAAAAGATATGGAAGAAAAATGGGATATCATGGAAAAAATCGTGAATAAATAAAGAAAGTAGAGAGACACCCTCGGGGTACGATCTGGGAAAGAGCGTATTCCGGGGGTGTTTTAGAGAGAATGAAATCATCTGGCGCTGTCATCATGCTCCAGATCTATAGTATCTTTCTTATTTCCAGCATCCTTTTGCTCATGCAAAGTTGTTTCTTCAAATTTCATTTTTTTATACGTATATCTAAGCTGCCAGATTAAAATTGCAATAAGAATGATATCGTACACAAACCAAAAACTTCCCATAAATACGGGGGTTAAAAAGCACAGAATAACAACAAGGGGAATAAACCATAGGGTTCTTCGGAATTTACCTTTATAGTTCATATTCCAATAAATAATGGATTTATCTTTTCCCCTCGAGGTATCTGCCTCTTCAGCTTTTTCAATGACCTCCGGTGATATTTTATGGAGTACTTGCGATATTTCTGTTTGACGCATTGCATTTGCAGACCATCTTTCACTGGATAAATGAAATTCTTCATCGTTAAAATAGATAAATTTTATTTGTTCATAGTTTACAATCGGACTTTCGTGTAAATAATAGATCTTCTTAACTGCATTTCGTGAGATAAGATATCCGTCAATAATCACCCAATTTTCACTAATCAATACATGAAAATACTTTCGCAATATAGAATGTTGAAAGAATACTTTTTCAAAGCATTCTCCTTGTAATGATTTTTTTAATTTTTCTTTTGTGTAAAGATGATTTAATACAGGAATACAATGGTAAGGTAATTTGACATACCTCCACACTTTACGAACTGTCAAAAGTGTTATAACCCACAGTATGACTGTAAGCCATAAAAAAGATGTACGATAATCGCTTATAGTAAGAAAAATACCTCTAATGGAATAGAATAAACAAACGAACCATAACGCTGTAATAACCACTTTTTTTAGCGGATATAGACGCAGCCATTCAATCTTTGACAGCTGATTTAATTGTGATAACTGAAAATGATCTCTGGCTTTTTCACTCTCTTCAGCGATTGTTTGCGTAAGTTGTTTTCTGATATAGCCAGGCAAATTAACGATTAAAAATAATATTGCAACAAAAATAATACCATACATCATTTTCCTCTCCCATCTGATAAATAATC
>PPYF01525419.1_pt1 | contig 23468 bp, 18 predicted proteins | sample 1559871 | NCBI WGS metagenome assembly PPYF01 (sample SAMN08240021, study PRJNA423297) | Human gut metagenome, whole genome shotgun sequencing project.
ATAAACATAATTATAAGGTAAAGGCTGCCCTTCTTTTGTAGAACAGGCAGCCTTTCTTATCGGATATTTTTCAAAGATTTAGTTTGTTTCTTCCTCGTCATTCTTGAACAACACATCCTTTAGTTTCTGATAGAGGAATGAAAGGATCAGCAATATCAGTCCTAAAATGATGAATACGATAATCTTGCCGATAGTTGGCATAGCCCATAAATCGTCAAAGACGAGTTTGAGTAGGACTATTCCGAAAGTCGCAAGGCTCACCATGCGGAGTACTTTTTGATGCAGGCGCATTCCTAATCCCATTTGGACGAAACCGGCGATGCTTAATGAAAGCGATAGTCCGGCACTAAATTCGTCTACCCCCACTTGCCAAAGGAAAGAGCGTACCATTGTCACCCAAATGAGTGTGGCAAGGATATTGATATATACGGTAAATCGGGGCTTTATGCCGATGGTTGTATAGTACAAGCGTGCTACATAATACAAATTCGCTATTACGAACGCAGCTGTCAGCCATGGTAGTACAACAGGAGGAGAAGTCCATATTCTCTGGTCGTCCCATATATTTATGATATATACAAGTACGTTTGCCCCGATAGCCAAGATATAAGAAGTGAGATGTTTCGTTATCGGGAATCGTTTTCTGAAAGCATAGCAAACACTCGAAATGGAAACGGCAGTAAACAAGAACATTGCTCCGCTTCGCGTCGCTCCTTCAAAATACAGTTTGAATTCCATCATAAATGTATAATAAAGGATGGCTACGGAAACTATAAGCATAAAAGGATTCCAGAAACTATATTTCAACCGACGTGCCGTAGAGAAGAATTGATAATAATATCCCATCAATAAAGCAAATGCTCCCGTGGCTAATCCTACAAACAAAGAGGTTGCAAATGAACTATTCAGGAAAATAGCACCTGAAGAACGGTATCCATGTGACATTACATCATATACATCCATCAGATAAGAGACAAAAGTGAGACCTACCAGCACCTTCGCCGCATATTCATAGACTCTGACCTTCGACTTCACATAAAGCCACAACAGCAATACCATTTCCGACGCCCAAAGCAATGTGATATAGTTTCCGTCCAACTGAATCGGAATGGTGATAGAAACAAAGGTCAATACAAGTCCCAACGTGGTATAAGCCAAGAATTTATAATCTTTTCTATTCTTCCACAACCAAATTACCAGCCCCAGATTGACGAGTGCTATAAAGAGGCTCAACAGACCGCTTGCTTTGAAAGACAACCCCATGTTCTGCAGGAACAGGATTCCCGAAAGTAAATAGACAAAATTATTAGTGATGATGACAAATACCAGCCCGCGGCTCATTGCCTGTATCTTCTCTCCACGGAGAATGGAAAACACAGGAAGCAAAAAGATAAAATAGAACAGGGTAGCAAACATCAACAAATGTCCCGATATGACCGTAGAACGGGAAGAATAGCTCAACAATAAGAAACTAGCCATTATCAGGCAAGTAAAGACAAAGGAGATAATCGGAAGCTCGCTCCACTTTTTATAGATGGAAAGCCCGAACATTCCCAAATTCAATATACTCACATAAGTAAACAGAACTTGATAACTACCTTCTCCGCTACTCACAATGAAAGGTGCTAAAAATCCGCCTACAAGCGCAATAATAGCCAACTCACGCCTGTCATATATCACAGAGAGAACAGACATAAATACAGTAATAGCTATCAGAATGATAAACGCCACAGTCTGCGAGAAGATATGATAATAATGGAATGCGATAGCAACCGTAAGATAGAACACGGCAAAAGCACCGCCTGCAAGCAATGAACTGAATGTACGATATTTCTTCTGTAAACGTTCGGCAACAATCAGCAATGCGGCTCCGGTCAGGAAACCAAGCACGGTACGGAAAGTCTCGTTTATCCAGTTCTTGTCAATGGCGTACTTCACAAAGAAGCCCACCCCTATCACAAATATGAGAATACCAATCTTGCCAAACAGGTTTTCGCCGATAAACTTCTCGTAATTGATTTGTTTCTTTGATGGTTTCGGAGTAGTCGGTGCCACATGAATCGGTTCTGGAGACATTGCAGACTCTTCCCGAACCGTATCCATAACTGGGATACTTTCAATAATTTCTTCCTGAACAGATTCTTGAACTGATTCCGGAGCGTCTTGCAATTTATCAGCAGCCACAACCTCAACAATTGTACTTGGTTCTTGAACAACCAACTCTTCTTCAACCAATTTTTCTTTTGACAGGACTTCTATTACTACTTTCTCAGACGTCTCCTCACTTGATTTCATATCACCAGCAACCATTTTCGCCTGCCCCTTCAGAAGAGCGTCCATCTGTTTTCTTATCGCGTCAAGCTCTTTCTCTATCTTCGTAAACCGACCATCAAACCGGCATAGCAAAACAATAAGTATCACTATACCAAGTAGCAGATATACACTATTCAAATCGCCCATAGTATTTTGTATTTGATTCAATATCACAAATATAAAATATATAATAACACTATGGAGCAATTCCAGCAAAAAGTTTTATTTCTTCTATTTGCTATAAGGAGTAAATATTAATTTCAAACAGGTGATAAAAAAACTTTGTGTATCATTCTCTTTTATTTTCAGTAAATCTTTGATGATTGAATTTATAACCGTATGTTTGCAACATCAAGTGCCCTTGTTGGCTATGTCCCAACATACTGCACTCTAAAAAAGAGAAATGAAGTTCACTCCATGTCGAGTGAACTTTTTTTATATCAGAGTAGTTTTTATAGCTCACTCCAACAGTACAACTTTCGGTTGTATTGTCTCCAAATCTGCCGGACACCACCCTATCGGCGCATAACCTGTACATGTAGGTTCGCAATAAGTGAACTTCTTGCCATGAACCAGAAACGACTTCCCGCCAACATTTTCGCGAAAACAAACAGCCATAGCCAAATGCCCCGGATAATACAATAATACAGTTTCCAAATGCAAGAGGTCACGAACTAAGCGCGAATACAATATAGCCCTATCTTCACAGTCGCTATAAGGATAGTAAAGTGTTTCATCCGCAAAGAAAGGACGATCACCTCCCCATATTTCATCATCATATCCATAAATCAGTGCCGTTTGGACAAAGTTAATCAGAATATTAGCTGCATCACGTTCACTTTTCCCAGCGATAGCAGCTTGTAAAACCGGATATAGTTTTGTACGGACACTTCCGCTTAAAGGTGTGTTAGCATAGAAAACCCATTTAGTAGTACCATCATTATTTATAGATGACTGGGGATAAGTATTATAAAAATCAATCAGGTTCTTATTAAAAGAAACAGTCGTTTTCAGTCCATATTCTCCTTTTGAACATAGTGTGCGATTTTCAGCCTTAGTATTCGCAAACAATTGTTCCTGCCTTACTTCCAATGACATTTGTTGCTCTTTCGGATATGTATTATCATAGACATACAATCCATCTTCTTTATAGTTGAGCGGATAAAAACAATCTCCTCTTATAGTAAAATAATTCATATTATATATCTGATGCCGACTAGCCACCATTACATACAGACGATTCGTTTCCGACCGTCCCAGTCTCACCTTATACCCTGATTGATTGAAAAGAAAAGCCTGTAACAATACCGCTTCCGGGCTTTGTTTTCCAAAGAACTCTTCTGCCAGCCGCCCCAATACATTCAAATAAGCCCAATCACATAATTTATATTGAATACGTAACGCCAAGCAATCATGCAACAAGTTATTATAGTCCGGTTTTGAAAGCCGCATCCACAAATTAGCGACTTCGTTTTCATTCGTATTTTTCAAGTTAAAACGCAGTTCATTATTCAAACGAACTTTCAATTCCGTTCCATACGCTTTGAAATGAAACCATTCTTCAGTCTCGGGTATTTCTTCCACCGGAACTATTGGCTCAGGCTGTTCAATAAAAGGTGGAGCCGTAATCACAGTTTCAAATGGAAGCAATTTGTCAGGGATACCCTGTACCTCTTCTTGCTTGGGCGGAGCAGGGGCAGGAAGCGGTGGGTCCGGACGAAGCGGAAGCGGAAAGCCGGGTTCAGCTTGATACCAAACCCAAGCTTTACGCATGAATTCTGCATATTCCTTATTCGCTTTCTGACGAAAATCATTATACTCGGTACACTTTTGTTTTTTAAAGGCTTCGTATTGCTTTCGAAAAGCATCTTGCTGTGCCAGACAAAACGCCGAGCGGAAAATAAACAATAATAGAAAAATCAAATATTTCATATCAAAGATTTATTATAACCTATTTCAACCTCATTATTTCCCAATTTCCTCTTAGGCTCACAGAAGACACAACAGTCGGTGTTTGACTCTTATGATTGACTACGACAGATTGCTGTTTCACGTTCGTTGTTATATAATCTCCCAACTCTCCCAAAGCGACTTCCCCTTTCGATTCTTGTAACTTCTTCAATAAGAAATAGGTAAACATACCATGTCCTTTTTCTTTATAAGGAAAAGCCGTCTCATCCCCACTTGCAGCACTAAAAACTACTATATTTCCTTGCGGTACTTCCGTGTTAACCTTCAATGCTACCCCACGTGCAGAAGCTAGCATTCCTTCTCCACGTTGCGCACCACTAAAACAAGCATCCATAAATACAACGACAGAACGAGCATGCAATGCTTCCAATTCCTGATACAAACGACTGGTAGCAAGGCAGACTTCCGGTTGAGTACCATCAGCGTCAACGGGAAGCAAGTAAGCATTCTTGTTCGCTTCATTTGGTACACCGTGTCCGGCATAATAGAAGATAACATTAATATCACCATTATAAGCATTTGCAATATTCTTTATATCTTTCAATGCGGAAAGCATTGTTCCATACGTGGCGTCTTTATAACTACGAATATTAGTAGTAGGAATCCCCAATGTCTTTTGGCAATAAATGGAAAAGATTTGCGCATCATGGAGCGCATAGTTCACTTTGGAAACTCGCTGATAGTTTTCGTTACCGATAATTACAGCAAAGACCTTCTTATTCGTACTCGCAGTAGTAGGAATATTACGGTCTATTTCATTATCAACCACAAGCGATGCTGGTGATGAATTACCATTAGATGAGTCCCCCTGCCCTGCACTCAAGTCAATCTCTAAAGGAGAGAGATTGATTGCAAGATTAGCAGAATTATCATTTGAGTAATTTTTCGTGCTCTGATAGATTTTATTTCCAAGCTTAAAAGTGCATGACAGAACACCGATATTATCATCAACAACACCATATTGAGGCTGAAGTACTACACTTTTCCAATTATTCTTAAATGCTAGAGCATCACTGAGAGGCACTTGGACATAGAACGTATTTAAGCCATTTACTTTTATAGGATAAGCTTCATAATCAGCATCAAATGTCCCCAATTCTCCTTTTAATTCTATCGGTGCACGTTCCACAATGTAGTCTTTCCGCACTTGCTCTATTATTTCGGGAAGTTTTTGTTTTCGGGTTGTTTCTGTAACCCGCTCTCGCCATTGGGTGGTTGTTTCGTATTCTTTTTTCTGTTGCCATTCGGTTATACGATTTTCGACTTTATCATAGGCGTAGTAACTGAACGTTTTTTGAATAAGAGGCAGAGTCTCTCTAAAACAACTATATTCGCTTAACTCTTTATAAATATATTCAGGATAAGGATTAGTATTACCACAAACCTGCTTAACATTTAAACAATTCCCAAAAATAGGACTTGGTATCCCATAACTAAATTTTATCGGTTTATCTGGCACTATTATGCTTTGTAATGACACACAATTATAAAAAGCACCTACTCCTATTGATGTCACAGAATTGGGAATTGTCATACTTTGTAATGACACACAATTAAGAAAAGCACATTTACCTATTGATGTCACTGAATTAGAAATTGTCACACTTTGCAATGACTCACAATCAGAAAAAGCAGATTCGCCTATTGATGTCACCGAATTAGGAATTACCACACTTTGTAATGACTTACAAGTATAAAAAGCCCATTCACCTATTGATGTCACAGAATTGGGAATTATCACACTTTGTAATGACACACAATTATAAAAAGCACTTACTCCTATTGATGTCACAGAATTGGGAATTGCCACACTTTGCAATGACTTACAATTATGAAAAGCAGATGTGCCTATTGCCGTAATCCTATAAACCTTTCCTTTTATCTTCACCGACTCCGGAATAAAAACAGTACCTTTTAAATTCATTCCCTCATAGACTTCTGCCTCAGACCTTGAAATTACTGTATACTTTATTCCATCTATCTTCGCTGTCTGACCAAAAGCACTGAAGGATATCGTAATCATTAAAAATAAGAAATATAGTTTACTCATGCTACTCTAATTTAAAATCGTGCTAAAAAGTAAAACAGCTGAAGAATAACGATTAAAACCAATAGTATCAATTTCACTTGCATAATAATAAAAGAAATACCACTAGTCTTATTCATTTTATCGACAATAGAATTATAATGATCAGCATCAGCTTGTGAGCAGCTATTATAGTTCACCTCATCATGTAACTTACGTGCGTTATGTGCACTCATATAATAATGTAATATTTCACATGACAAATATATAACTGAGAATATACACGTAATAATCACTAGCATATTACAATCTTCACCTTTGCGTAAAAACAAGGTAAAATTAGCCCCAAAAATAGCATAAACAATATAGCGACTTGTTGCATTGCACTTATCAGTTTGGGTACTATTGATTTCATTCAAACGTTTCAATAATTCTTTTCTTTCCATAATCTGACATTTTCAAATATAAACGTACAACTATTTCTTTTTCTTCCCACAATTGACAGATGCACTAACAGGATCTATAATTTCTATGTCCGAACTACTACAGTTTTGAACACTATCAGCCTTCGTTAGAAGTTGGTTATTATTAGGCTTTTTAATTACAATTGGTTTTAGCAGTTCCTGAAGAATCTCTTCTTTGTTATTTAGACTCTCAGGGATTTCTATTGAAACGGTTAAAACACTTTCCTGTTTTTTAGGAGTTTCCTCTTTTTTTCGCTTAGAGCAAACTTGATGCGTTCTATTTCTTCTATTTTTCTTCATAAGCATATTTTCATCCAATTCATTTTCATTTACCTATTTAGCTTCATACTCTTCCAACCTTCTCCCATATTTACAGAAGAAATCACTGTAGGTGTCTGACTCTTGCCATTCACTACCACAGACTGTTGGGCTACTTGTTCACTCACGTAACTTCCTATCTCACCCAAAGTAGCTCCGCCTTTTGTTTCTTGCAGTTTCTTAAGCAAAAAATAGGTAAACATACCATGACCTTTCTCTAGAAATGGATAAGCGGTTTGATCACCAGTAGCAGCAGTAAAGACTACCATGTTCCCTTGCGGTATGTCATTCTTTACTTTCAGGGCTACACCACGGGCAGAAGCCAACATACCTTCTCCACGCTGCGAACCGCTGAAACAAGCATCCATAAATACGACTACACTGCGGGCATTAAGCGAGTTAAGTTCTTGATAAAGTTTGTTCACGCCAAGACACAGGTCTGTTTGAGAACCATCCACATCAACAGGCAGTAAGAAAGCATTACGGTTTGTTTCATTCGGCACACCGTGTCCGGCATAATAGAAAATAATATTAATATTCCCTTTATACGCTTCTGCAATCTGCTTAATATCTTTCAGAGCAGACATCATTGAACCGTAGGTGGCATCTTTATAGATACGAATATTATTAAACGGCATTCCCAAGGTCTTTTGACAATAAGCAGCAAATATTTTAGCATCATTAATCGCAAAGTCAACTTTAGATACTCTTTGGTAGTTTTCATTGCCAATAATGACAGCAAAAGTTTTTTTATTAATCAAGGAAGAAACTGGAATATTAATATCCACGTTTATATCTGGAATCACCTTCGGACTATCATGGTGCTCTGATATATTAACAGGTACAGAAATCTCTTTAATAGAAGGTATATTGGCATACCACGCTTCAAAAGAATTATATTTTGAAGCATCTGCATCTCCAGATTTATAAATGGTGACCATAGATGATTCCGCCACATCATCTCCTTGTAATGCAGCCTGACGATACCATGATACTGCCTTATTAATATCTTTAATAGTACCTTTTCCTGTAGCATAACATTCTGCCAACATACGCTCTCCATCTTTATCACCTTGCACAGCAGCCCGTTGAAACCATAAAAAGGCATCGCCATATAGTTCTTGCTTTAGCTTAATCAGTCCCGCCTCATATTGTGCAGCAGCATAACCTTTCTTCGCTGATTTTTCAAACCATTCCTCACCTTGTTTTTTATACATTCCATATCCCGGGTAATCTATAGTTGCATACCACCACCCTAACATATATTGCGCTTTAGGATCTCCCTTCTGTGCTGCATCAATATACCATTTACAAGCTGTATCCACGATCCATTTTGCCTCATCTTCATACCCCTTTCTTTGTCGAATGATAAAACGACATGTGTCGAATATACCCCTCGCTTGCTCAATGCCATACCCTATAAGTGTATGATAATACTCTATAGTTTCAAACATTGCATTTTGGGGATATGCATATAAATGTTTATAAGAATAATCATTGAGTACTTCTTGCATCAACTCATCTCCTTTTTTCAGCGACTTGTTTTCGTCTTCTAAACGCTCATTTTTTATTTTCTCCAGCACATCCCTAGGAATAGGATATCCCTTATTTTGAGCCCTTTCTAAATATGCAAAAACAGCAGGATAAAATTGGCCTAATCGCTTACTACTATCAGGTTCCGATAAACTCCACAAATAATATATATAAGCAATAGCATAATCAGAATACCCAGTGCCTTCTCTTACAAAAATTTCAGTAGCCTTTTCCCCATATTTATACAAACCTGAAGGAATGACATTTGGAAAACATCGTAGCAAAATCAGACAAGCATCCGCCGCATTATTATCATACCCTTCGGAAACTTTAAGAAGCCACTTCTTTGCCTTTGTACTATTACTATATCTCATATAAAACCCTAAACTCAATTGAGCTTGAGAATCGCCTTTTTTTGCTTTCTTCTCAAACAGTTTGAGTTCTTTAGTGTTTCTTATCTCCAAAACTTGCTGCGGTTTTAGCTTCCATATTTCCATTGACTGTCCCAACGTTGTTTGAGAAAACAAGTATAAAATCAAAAATATCCAATATCTTCTTATATTCATTATTTCTTTGTTCATTATTTCACTTCTTTTTTATTGTTATATATTTCGTCTCTACCCTCATCTCCTTATCCCGTTTCCGACAATTCACCAACCATTTTTGGAAATCCTCATAGTCCAGTTCTCGAGGTAACAGAGAACTAGCACTATTATCCAATGCCTTAGTAAAAAGATTAGGAGAAAAGATGATAAAAATTTGGTTGAATTCTCCGCCACTACGACTGCAAGTCAAAGTATACTCATCTACGATAGGAGCTTCAGTTGCAGGCACATGATGAGTTGAAAAGAAGACATAAGGCGTACTATGTTGGACACGAACTTTTCCTTCTGCATTATTCCGATAAGGCAATAAGCAATATGCATGACGAGTATTATCTAACAAGTACACAGCTAAATAACCATCTACAGGCGATTGGAAAGAGAGATACAAATCATCTCCCTCCTTAAAATCATCCCGTTCAAACTTATCTTCCGTACCATTACACAGTATTTTAGCCTTAAAGTCAATCGGAGCACTGACAATCTCTCGAATACGCCCCTCGACAATAGCTTTCATGATAAACATGCCTTTCTCAAAAGAAGGAGTACATTCAGGAGCGCCAATCGTCTCCAACCATTCACCTTTTACTTCACTTCCCCCTAACGAAAAGAAATCCACTTGTGACTTACCGCCGTTGTTAGCAACAAATGTCGAGTTATTCTGAGACACTATTGTACCGAAAGCATCGGCTATAGCGGCTATTTTTGCACGTTCTATGGCAACACGTTCCGCCTCTTCCGGAGATATATTCTTCGGCACATTATAAATGTACTCTCCCCGGACTGTCATTTCACGTTGAGTGAAAGCTTTATGTGAGAAAGAAAGGAAGAGCAAGAGAAACAAGAAAAAGTTTCTCATCTTATCATTGTAATAATTGGTCTAATTTCTTTGATAGCTCCTCGCCCTTTTGCTGCAGTTCTTCCCGTATAGCATTCTTTGCCGCTTCTTTCGCCATCTTTGCATTATAACCAATACGAACCAGGACTTCTTTATTTCCATTACTCTTAGTACGGTACATTTCCACAACCGGAACTACCCGACCTATATTTTGGGAAATCAGATTCTTTCCGGCCCTAACAGTTTGTGTAATAGATGCCGCTTCATCTTTGGATAGTTGTTTATTCGCCCCTTGATTGTCAACCAGTGCAGTGATTTCTGATTGAATCTGTCCGGCAAGCTCCAATTTTGCCAGTTCCATTGCCTGCATTTTAGCAGCATCATAATGCTCACCGATACTCATCGCTTCTCCCATAATAAACAGAGGAAACATATTCTCATCGTACTGTTGCAACATCATGTACGATTTATCCATCTGCTTCACAATAGGCAAAGCACCGGGAGCTACTTCCCAACCTTCTTTCTCATACTTTTTGGCTTCCTTCTTTGCCGCTTTAGACGCTTTTTCATTCAATGCGGACTTTGACATTTTCATTAATTCACGACGCTCTTTATAAACATCAGAGGATTGAGCGAACATAGTAGCAGCTGTAAACAACAGCGCACATACAAAAATAAAATGCTTCATAATAATTGTGTGTTTGTTCTGTCTGCAGTTCCTTATGGCAGAAGTTTATATATACGAAACGTGGAACTGCGTGCCATTCCGTTGTCGAAGGTCCTGAGAAAACCCGATACACCAAATGGACAGCAGACCCACGCTATACAACGTGAGAACCGCTCATGCCATTCTTATGTATCTTGAAAATTTCTCAGGTTTTCGACAACAAGAATGAAGCACAACGCTTCTTACAAATACTTCTTAACAAATAATTTATCTCCTGACACAACAGGAAACGACGATACAAATATATACATTTTTTCCATATATCCTTTTATCAGGCAGTAAAAATAATACAATTAATGCTCCCCAAAAGCAGAATATTCATTCATTTGCCAGCAGCAAACGAAATCGTTTGCTGATAAACTACGAAATCGTTTGCCGGTAACAAATAAAATCATATATTTGTAGCAAACAACTCTGAATAAGATGATTAGACAAGAAGAAATGTCGGCAGTACTGGATGCACAAGCCGAAATGTTCCGCAAAAAAGAAAATGGTCTGACACGGGAAGTGCTGGAATCCGTGCCTGCTATCTCATCGTTTGCTACCATTATTACCGGTATCCGCCGTTGTGGTAAAAGTACTCTCTTGCGCCAACTTATGTCCCAGAAGTACGACTCTGCACTTTATCTAAACTTCGAAGACATACGTCTCGCCGACTTTGATACCAATGATTTCATCCGCCTGCAAAAGGAAATCGAACGACGCAACACCCACGTGCTTTTCTTTGATGAAATACAGATTATCCCCAAATGGGAAATTTTCATCCATCAGATGCTAAATGAAGAATATACCATATTCATCACAGGCTCCAATGCCTCTCTCTTAAGTAGCGAAATGGGTACTCACCTCACCGGTAGACACATCCCCATGGAGCTTTTTCCTTTCTCTTACTCAGAGTTTCTCTCTTTCAGGGGTTTAAAAGCGAATGAAAACTCCGTTTCAGCTTATCTGCATGACGGTGGTATCCCTGAATATGTAAAAAGTCAGACTGAAATCATCCTAAACACTCTGATTGACGATATTCTGATACGAGATATTGCAATTCGCAACTCCATAAAAGATGTAAATTCGCTGAGAGCGCTAGCCGTATATCTGTTATCAAATGTAGGGAATCTGGTATCAGCCGGAAAACTGGTAGGCATGTTTGATATTAAAGCAACATCCACTTTCCTCGATTATTTTTCTTTCTATCAGCGCTCCTATTTGCTGGAGTTCGTCCCTATATTCAGCTACTCGCTGAAAGTGCAGTCACGCAATCCCAAGAAAGTGTATGCTATGGACTTGGGACTGGTGAACGAAGCCTCTGCCAACTTTTCAGATGCGACCGGACATAAACTGGAGAATCTTATTTTCCTGCACCTGCGCAGGACATCAAAAAACATTTGCTATTATAAAGACAAGGGCGAATGTGATTTCGTCATTATCGAAAAAGGTAAAGTAATCCGCGCCATCCAAGTCTGTCATCAAATAACCGATCAAAACTTCAAGCGTGAATACAACGGACTACTGGAAGCCATGAAAGCATTTAATCTATCAGAAGGCATTATCGTCACCACTAGCCAAGCTGACAGTTTTGAAGAAGATGGAAAAATAATCCGGATGATACCTGCCAGCCAATACCTCTGCTCTCCTTAAATCATCGATGAGATAAGAGCACAAAAGAAACATATTCGGCAGCTTGCGATACCGTACTTTCGGCTTTCGCTTTCAGCCGTTTCAGCATATAAGAACATTGATGATGCCTTAAAATATATCACCAAAAGGATGGAAGACAAAGGCGTTATCATTAGTTACAACAGTGTCGTTGGATTTAATAATTCCCGTCCCATTCCGGTAAAAGCTTGTCGTGGCTTCACGCTATTCTTCTTTGTCAGAATATCTTGCGAATAGACACTCATTGTCGAGAATAATAACCCGGTTAGTACACAAACTTTTCTCATTAATCTGATTTTTGTATTCATGTTCATCAGTATCGCCTAACCAGTCCTTTCTCGGCTTTATTCATTATATAAAGAAACGCAGGACTACGTGCCATTTTGTTGTCGAAGGTCCTGAGAAAACCCGATACACTAAATGGACAGCAGACCCACGCTATACAACGTGAGAACCGCTCATGCCATTCTCATGTATCTTGAAAATTTCTCAGGTTTTCGACAACAAGAATGAAGCACAACGCTTCTTACAAATACTTCTTAAAAAATGATTTATCGCCTGACACTACAGGAAACGATGATACAAATATCATACATTTTTTCTGTTTTTCCATTTTTTCTGTTGGTAAAAACTAAAAGAATCAATGTTTTAGCTTTGTCTTTCCCGATAGTATACGTATTTTTGCAATAAAGAAACTCTTTACTTAAAAACAAGATACATATATGGAACAAGATATACGCTGGCTGCAACGATATGATAGCTTTCATCGTGCAAATAAAAGAATCCTGGATATAACAGAATCCGGTAATCAACCGGATAGTTTATCAGAATTGGAAATGGAAGGGTTAATCCAACGATTTGAATATACTTTTGAACTTGGGTGGAAAGTTCTTCAGGATTTCTTAAAATATAAAGGGTATGAATTTGTACAAGGCCCCAACGGCACTCTCCAACAAGCTTTCGAAGACGGGTTAATTTTCGATCACGACGGTTGGCGACGTATGGCAAAAGCACGAGTCACGACCTCGCATACTTATAATGAAGGAGATGCCATACAAATTGCGCGAAAAATATACGAGGAATACTCTCATCTTTTAAAACAACTGGACACCAAACTGAATGAAGAAAAATTAAGAACGGAAATGAATACACTATTTTAATCATGTACGGACTAAGCAATACTGTCATATCGGATATTTGCAGTGTGTTTCGCAAACATACTAATATAGAAAAAGTTCTAATCTTTGGTTCCAGAGCTAAAGGTACATATTCGGAAGGTTCTGATATAGATTTGGCTGCGATAGGTAATGATATTTCTTTTGACCAGCTAATGGACATTAATATTCAAATAGAAGATTTGGGACTATTATATAAAGTAGATGTTATTGATTACAATAAAAATATGGATACTCCAATAGGTGAACATATAGTACGGATAGGACTGCCTTTCTACAACAAGAATGATAGTTGCAGTTGAAAACGACTTCTTCTGCAAGATTTCGCTTCCAGCCTCTTCAGGCACTCTGAAACCTCTTATCCATCGGCATTCCGGCTGAAAGCAAACCTCAAAAGTAAAAAATATTGCTTTCAGCCGTTTCATGCTTACGAATCCAATCGGTCAATCAGCGGCGTATCACCGAATATACATTTCCATACTCCGTATGCTTCCGCCCCACTCCCATTTTCGTCAAGACTTGTGCAAACTGATTCGGATTAAAGCCTCTCAATGCGGCTGAATTCATATTCTTCAATTCCTTATATATCTCCGCTGCGGATAGATGTAAACATTCTTCTTCCGGCAAAGCTACACGAAAACAGCAGTTAAAAACATCCTCAGCAGGGCAAGCATGATAAAAAGACACGTTGTGCCGTTGCAGTTCGCGTTCCTGTTCTTTAGTGAACCAATAAGGAATTCCCTGTTCCAGTTCAGCTTTCAGTTGGGCAAAAAGTTGTGCATGTTCGATACCCTCGCAATCAATAGGTTTTATTACTTCCACGCAAAGATAACGACGGCTCCCCGTAGGGTCATTCAACAAATCATAGCGGTTGGAAGTGCCTATAAATGAAGCGACACGCGGCAAATCACGATAGTTTTTCTGATACGCCTTGCAGATATGCAGGCTCGACATTTGCATCAGATTTTTCAATAGAGGCATCTTACCCGCAGCATATTTGTCAAATTCATCAAGATTAATCAGTCCCATCTCCGACATAAGACGCTCTGCCTTCCCTTCCGAAGTCAGTTTGAGATTATCCATATAGTAATGCTGCAAAGCCGCAGGCATCAACGACTTGCAGAAAGTAGACTTCAACCGCCCCTGTTCCGAACTTACGAGGATGGGAGCTACACTATTGGCATGAATCCCTGTTTTTCCCGACCATTGGGCGGCAACTCCCAAAAGCCATGTATGAAAGCCGCGCACCCACAGAGGCAAATCGGAAACGCGCAATGCCAACGGAGTGATGCGATCAATGCCATCCCAAATGGGTAATTCATCCATATAGAGCCGGAAAGGATGGTATTCGGCAATACGGGTAGAGTAAATATAGCGACTCACGTCCTTATCCCAGCAACTAATCCCCTTTGCATGAGCTTCCATACAAAAGGTGTTCAAATCACGTTTGCTCACCGGTTGAAAAATACCGCTTGCTTTACCTGTATCATCCAACGGGCGGAATTCCGTTTCTTCTGTCAGGAGATTATAGCGGAAATCATACTGTGTACGTAAAAAAGCGTTCACCTGCTCCGTCAGGCAGGTAGAGCCAGTTTTCTTACTATCCGGTTTAGATAGTGACAAATCCGACACCCCTGATAATTCAGAACACTCCGGTTGTTCCACTGATTCTAGTTGTTCCACTGATTCTAGTTGTTCCATTGCTTCCGGCTGTATTTCTTCCGGGACAGGCAGTCCTGCTTCTACTTTTTTCGTCCCGGCCATTTTCAGCCCGTTCGTTTCCGCTTCTGCAAAAGCAGTCTCTTTTTTCATTCCAGTTCTCCACACCTTCATCAACATAGAGAACATTTTTGTTACTTTTTCCATCATATTTCGTTGTTATTTTAATGTTTTCGTATGCCAAATATACAACCGTCCGATAGCGGTTTGCAAGCTGATTGCAAGTTTGTCCTTAACTAATTGCATTTATGAAATAAAGCCTTTATTATTAGGTTAGCAAGCCTTTGTGTTGTATCTTTGCAATAAGAAACTGCATAAGCTAATTAAGGTTAGCCGATAGGCTAGCTAGCGTTATCTTATACGCTAACAAAGGTTGGCGTATAAGCTGATTAAGATTAGCTGATGCATTTAAAGGAAGAACAACCTAAAGGAACTATAGGAAAAACAGAACAGAAGTACATCAATAAAAGAAAGGAACTATGGCTATATTATTTGACTGGTACGAGAATCCGGTATCACCGGACAAACCCAAGAAGAAAAGATTCCATCCGCGCATCATCGCCAACGGACAGGTAGATACGGATGAACTCAGAAGCAGAATCCAGTCGCGATGCACACTGAACGAAGTAGACGTGACCGCCGTATTGGACGCTCTCTCGCAAGTAATGGGAGAAGAACTTGGAGAAGGCAGACAGGTGCACCTGGATGGCATCGGCTATTTCTACCCTACGCTGACTGCCACCGAAGAAATATCCGCAAATACTCCCCGCAAGAATTCGAAAGTGAAATTGAAAGCTATACAATTCCGCTCGGACAAAAGGTTGAAACGATCTGTCGGAACTATAAAAATAAAGCAAATGAAGCGGGTCAGACATTCCGCCAAATTATCGGAAGTAGAGATAGACATGCGACTGAAAGAGTATTTCACCGACCATCAGATTATGCAACGTTTCGACTTTCAAGGTATCACAGGGATGGTACGCTCCACAGCCATGATCCATATCCGCCGACTCCGCAAGGAAGGCAAGCTGCTGAATATCGGTATACCCAATCAGCCGATATACGTGCCTGCTCCCGGATTTTATGGAAAATCCAGGGATTATCAACCTGTAAGATAAGTACGAATGAAGCAAAAGCTCCGGAGCAGAAACCATTTGCTAATAGGCTACGAATGAAAACAGGTGAAGTTCACAAACTTGTGGACCACAAGTTTGTGAACTTCACCTGTTTTCATTATATATGACTTCTACAACAAATTCGCCGCTTTAGTTTTGCAAGAGACAGCCAGCAAAATGTAACAGGTTGTTCTTTCCTCTATTGAATCAATAAAAAAAGGCGGCTGAAAGCGCAAACCTCTCATTTCAGGGTTCGCTTTCAGCCGCTTTTCCTTTCCAGCAAGCGATTACAGAGAATCGCTGAATGCTGAAATCACTTTATCACTTTGCTGTTTCTACCAGTACAACACGGTTCAGAATCGGTTGACCGAACTTATCGACGCCACCACCGGCAGCAACTTTCAAGTTATCAGCAGGAATTCCATACTTCTTTACCAGCAAGTCTTTAACAACTTGTGCACGTTCCAAACTCAACTTCTGGTTGAAAGCCGGAGTACCTGTTGCAGAGTCTGCATATCCGTTGATAGTATAAGTAGTGCCCGGGAATTCTTTAATCCGACTGGCAAGGTAAGACAAGTTCATCTCTTCTTGCGGAGACAGTTTGTCAGAACCAATCTTGAAGAATACTGTACGCGGAGCGATGTTAGGATCTGTGATGACTACTTCTTCAGCTTCTTCTACTTCAACCGGCTGTTGTGCATTAGCCAACTGCTGTTGCAACTGCATATTGGCGGCTGCCATTGCATTCATCTGGTTACGCATCTGATTCAATTCGAGTTCAGAGATAATCTGTGGTACAGGACGTTGGAATCCACGAGTCGGGAAATAATAAGTTACACCGACAGTAGCACCGAGAATACCGTCGTAATCACGTTTACCACCATGTTCACCGTCAAATTTACCTTCAAGGCCGGTCGCACTCAACTCAATGTTCAAGTCAACAGCACTGGACAGGCGGAAACGGTTGATGATACCTGCATTGAAAGTAGCGGCATTGGTGTGAGGCTTTGAGTAAGAATGAGCCCATCCGGCACCGATATAAGGGATAATTTCATATACACGGTTCGGGTTGTATCCACCGAAGAGCGCATTCAGGTTAATCATCAAATCACCGTGAAGGTTCATGTAATCCCATCTCTGTTTGTAAGAACCGTCTTCTCTCGGACCACCGACTACATAATTAGCAGTTTCATTCATTGTGAATCCTTTAGCTTGCAGTCCGCTGTATTGCATACGCAATCCGAAGCCCGGAGTTACCCATTTGCCGACAGATACGTTGAATGTAGGAGCAACGCGATCTCTGAATTTACCGATATGGTCATTATTACCATACAATACCTGAGCACCGCCTCCTACTGAGAAGAACCAGTTACTCCAAAATGGGTTCGTTATTACTTGATATTTATCTTGTACCTGAATCACTTCGTATTCAGTTACCGTCATAGTCTGCTGCGCAGAAGCGACAGACGCAACGCCGGCAAAAGCCAGCAACATCAGAATCTTTTTCATATACCTAATAGTTAAGTGGTTATTTAAATCTTTTTCTTTGTTGAACTAATTAAATAACACGAACTGAACTAAAAGGTTTTAGAAATAGATGAAATTATTTGCTTTATTTGAATAAACGTTCGATATCTTCTTCCTTGATTGTCGTCAAAACAGTCTTCCCGTCCGGAGTGTAATTCGGTGAGGGACAGGCGAAAAGATTATCGACCAGGCTGACCATTTCTTCGTTGCTCAACACTTGTCCGTAAACGATTGCTGCTGCACGCGCCAATGTCAATGCCAGTATATTTTGGATTTCTTCCTTCACATCGTTTCCTTTTTCCATCGCCGTATGTAGCATATTGCGCACCAATTCGACCGGATTCAGCCCTTCGATACCCGACGGAATTCCATTAATGGCATAGCTTCCGCCACCCAAATTACTCAAATCGAAACCTACTGCGGATAAATCATCCATAATGCTTTGCAACACAGCAGCTTCCGAAGCCGGCAATTGCAATATTTCGGGAAAAAGAACACCTTGCGATACTCCCTGCTTCTGCTGAATCTGAATCATGTAGCGGTCGAATAGCACCCGGATATGCGCCCGGTGCTGGTCGATAAGCATCAAACCGGATTTTACGGAAGTCAGAATAAACCGTCCTTTGAACTGCAAATGCTGGTTCCCTTTTTCTATCACAGGCTCGCTGGCATATAAAGTGGAAGAAGCCATAGAGGTCACTGTCTCCACCTTTTCTTCCATAACCGCCGTTTCTTCGCTGACAGCAGAGTCTTCCCACTCCATTTCAGGCTCCGGCATCGGATTATTCATCTTGCTGGCTTTCGTCAAGCCACCGTACAAATCTTCCCATTCCACTTTTGAACGGCTATACGAACCGCCGCCACTACCGCCTGCAGACACTTTGAACGGATTATAATCCGAATTATAATGTACCTTAGGTGGCTCGGAAGCTGTCTTTTGTTCGAATACGGGAATATCAGGCATATCTTCCGTATCAAAATCAATGGAAGGAATAGCGCTGAACTTACCCAACGACTCCTTGACCGATGCCGAAAGTATCTGCCAGATGGCCTGTTCATTCTCAAACTTGATTTCGGTCTTGGTCGGATGGATATTCACATCAATATTAGCCGGGTCTACTTCGAAATAGATAAAGTAAGAAATCTGTTCGCCGGCAGGAATCAACTGCTCATAAGCTTCCATCACTGCCCTGTGAAAGTAAGGATGGCGCATATAGCGTCCGTTGACGAAGAAGTATTGATGAGCACCTTTCTTGCGGGCCGTCTCCGGTTTGGCTACGTAGCCGGAGATTTTCACCATGGTGGTATTCACCTCTATATTAAGTAACTGCTGATTCAGCTTTTTACCGAAGATAGCCATAATACGCTGCCGCAACGGAGATACCGGGAGATTAAAGAGTTCGGAATCATTGCTATACAGTGAAAAGGCAACTTCAGGATGAACCAGAGCAATCCGCTCGAATTCGGCAAGGATATTACTCAATTCGGTTGAGTTTGCTTTCAGGAATTTACGGCGTGCAGGGACGTTGAAGAACAGGTTCTTGATGGAGAAATTACTCCCTTTAGAACAGGATACAGCCTCCTGGCTCTCTACCGTAGAGCCCGCTATCACCAGTTTCGTTCCCAATTCTTCCGATTCGGGGCGTGTCTTCAGTTCCACCTGTGCCACTGCTGCGATGGAAGCCAAGGCTTCTCCGCGAAATCCCATCGTACGCAAAGCAAACAAATCAGCAGCTTCACGTATTTTGGAAGTAGCATGACGCTCGAAGGAAAGACGGGCATCCGTTTCGGACATTCCCTTTCCATCGTCAATGACCTGTATGCTGGTTTTCCCCGCATCAGTCACCAATACATGTATATTTTGCGCATCTGCATCAATCGCATTCTCCACCAGTTCCTTGATAACAGATGCCGGACGTTGTATCACTTCACCGGCAGCAATCTGGTTAGCTACCGAATCAGGTAACAAATGAATAATATCGCTCATAGTTCAAGTTAAAAATTAAAACGACCAGCTTCCTGTCGCCAAATAATGCCATATAAACAGAAGGAAAGCAATGATAACCAATATGACTCCGAAGGAAACCGGTTTGCGGCCACTTGCCTTTCTTCTTTTCAGATGGGTCGTTCCCTCGACAAACTTGCCACGGATATCTTCCGGATCAAATTCTTTCTCCGGCAGCATACCCAGGTCGCGCTTTGCCTTTTCTTCCATCTTGTCGAGCTTTTCCTTGCGCTCGTTTACGTAAATGTATTGATGATTAAAACCACGAGGTTTCCTCATCGAATTAAACATTCCCATACTACTTCATATTAATTAAGTTTCGCTTTTCTGTTTTCGGTCGCCGGTCGGTGGTAGGTTTCAGGGTTTCTCCCGCCCGTTTGCTTCTCCAATTGAAAATATCGTCTTTATTCAGCGGACGGACATAGTCGAACCAGGCAAAAGTAGGAAGACGCAGTTTGTCGGGCGGTATTTGATCCATCGGATACATGGTTCCGTTGGACTTGCCGATAAACAGTCCTTTTTCCATTTTCTTATCTTTCATATAAAGATGAAGCACACTACCTTCCAGGCAATTGAATCCGGTCATTGTACTGTCTTTTTCTTCGGGATAGAAAGCGGTCTGCACATTACCGATTACTTCGATATGCCGCATATCTCCATTTTCAAAATAGGCTTTCATCTCCTTGCCGGACACTTGATTGTAGTGGATGGAGTCTTTCATCTCCACCGTCAATGCCTGGTTGATGATATGCGCCCAGTCAATGGTACTGTCGTTCATATAAATCTTAATCTGCTCGCCAAGTAGCTGCTGACCGTCATTCCAGAGAATCGGGTCGGTGTACATCGTCATGCAGGAATCTTTCGAGTTATAAACCAGTGAGTCACATACTCCCTGCACATCGGTGCGGTACATACGTACTTTATGGTAAGCCTTCATCAGGCGGAACAAAGAATCGGTGTTCAGATTATAAGATACCATCTGCAAAGTATCGCCATGCATAAAGAGACTATCGCCTTGTGAATAATCAATGGCAACAGCCCGTTTGGTAGCAAAGGCGGAGTCTGTCAATTCATTATAGAAACAGTAATCGCCTGTCAGCATATTCTTGTTGATGCTATCCGTCATTCTCACATTATCAAAGGCTTCGCCATAACCGATGACGCGGTCATAGAACAAACTGTCACCCACCAGTTTCTTCCCTTGATTGGTCAGGACGGAACGGTCGAGCAGTTCGGCTTGCTCGGTCAATGTGTTATAGAATCCACGCTCGGAGTAGATGTGATTATTATCACTCACGATATTGGAAGGACCGAGGATAACGGCAATTTTATTATCCGTATTGTACCGCAGTGTATCGGAAGTCAATACGAACTTGGGATTCACGAGTTTCACGTCATGGTTGAATACAGATTGCTTTGTCGCAGGACTGTATTCCCCCCAGTCGGAAGTCAGCACGTTTTCTTCATCCATCAAAGTTCCGCCTTCGAAGTAATATCCGAGGTCGTAGAGACGGTCGTAGTTCAGGCTATCCGTCAGCAGGGTGGTGTTGCGGTTAATCATCTTCACGTTTTCACGGAGTTGGGCAATCTGCGTCATTCCGTCATAGTAAAGGTAATCACCGTATATAAATAAGGTGTCTCCCTGCTCCATACGCACATTGCTAAAGGCTTCCACCGAATTCGTTTTCTCGAAAATCAATGCACTGTCACAGTACATATACATACTGTCATGGCGCATTTTCACGTTGCCAATCAGCACTTGCACATCCGGACGAGCCAGTTTATCCGCCTGTCCTTCGTCAGCATGGAGCAAATAAACTTTCGTCTTTTTGTTCTCCGGCTGCTTCTTATTGTCCGACTGCTTCTGTGCTGTCCGGGCTGTTTTAGATGTATCCGTAGCCGACTTCGTTGAAGTCCCCGTAGTTGCAGGTTTCTGTCCGGTAGGCCTTACTTGCGCCACAAGACATACACCAAACAGGCATAGAAAGCCTATAAGGAGCCATCTATGCCTGTCTTGTTGTTTATCTTTCTTATTTTGTTTCAGCATATAATATCAAGCTGTTAAACATCAATCCTTCTTCACCCAACCCGGGTACTTGAAGTCACACTTCTGCCAGTTTTCGTTGATACGTACATACGTATGTTTCTGTTTGTCAAGAATCCACTTATGCAGCATCTCTTCGCGGCGCTTGTCCATTACGATTTCTTTCAAGTCCTGATAATCTTCTGCGATAGTAGCCTTATGACCGTTGATTTTCGCTTTCAACTTCACGATAGCACAGACTTCTTTTCCGTCCTTTTCGTTTATCATTGTAAAGGCTTTTGATATCTCACCTACGTTCATCTTATCTACTACCTTAGCCACATCCTGCGGAAGATCCTGCATCTGGAACTTGGAAGTAGTAACACCTGAGTTCTCGTTGATGTTCACCATGATACCGTGATTGTTGCGGGTATCCTTATCTTGTGAGATAACGGCAGCCGCTTCGTCGAACGTAAATTTGCTGGCGCGGATATCATCCGCAATAGAGTCCAGACGTGCACAAGCCTCGGTCAGTTCTTTTTCAGATACTTTCGGACGCAACAGGATGTGACGGGTATTCACACGGTCACCACGTTTCTCAATCAACTGGATGATGTGATAGCCGAATTCCGATTCTACAATCTTGGAAACTTTCTTCGGGTCTTGCAAGCTGAATGCCACATTCGCGTAAGATGGGTCCATCATACCACGTCCCATAAATCCGCACTCACCACCTTTGATGGCAGATGCCTTATCTTCGGAATACAGACGCGCTAATGTAGAGAAGTCAATCTCTCCTTTAGTCACACGGTCGGTATAGTCACGCAAGGTCTTTTTTACATCTTCGATTTCGGAGATAGGAATCTTCGGTTGCAAGGTGATAATCTGTACTTCCACTTGTGTCGGGATATACGGAATACTGTCCTGCGGAAGGTCTTTGAAGTAACGGCGTACTTCTGCCGGAGTCACCTTGATTTCCCCTACCAGTTTCTGCTGCATCTTCTGTACCGTCAAACCGTCACGCGCATTGTCACGCAATGTTTCACGAATCTGTGTCGCGGTTTTATTGAAGTACTCCTCCATTTTTTCTTTAGAGCCAATCTGCTGGATATACATATTGGTCATCATATCTACACGTTGTATGATTTCCGCTTCGGAAACTTCGATACTATCCAACTTTGCCTGGTGCAAAAACAGCTTCTGCACTGCAATTTCTTCAGGAATTACACAATAAGGGTCGCCTTCGAATCTGCGCCCGTTATACAGGGCATCCATACGTGCCTCTTCTACGTCTGATTTTAAAATAGCTTCGTCACCTACTACCCAAACTACTTCATCAACCACATTGTCCTGTGCATAAGTTGCCACATTAGCAAATACTGCCAGGACAAGGGTAACAACAAATCTAAAGTTCACAAACTTCTTCATTCTTTGTATTTAATAATTATATATAATCTTC
>PPYF01027419.1_pt1 | contig 23464 bp, 16 predicted proteins | sample 1559871 | NCBI WGS metagenome assembly PPYF01 (sample SAMN08240021, study PRJNA423297) | Human gut metagenome, whole genome shotgun sequencing project.
GAACTCCTCGACATGGAATGCGATGTCTATATGGGTAAAGAAGATACCGACAGGCAGGCGCTCAACGTCTACAAGATGAAGCTCTTAGGCGCGCGCGTCCATCCGGTTACGAGCGGCACCGCAACACTGAAGGATGCCGTGTCGGAAACCATGCGCGAGTGGACTAACCGCATCGCCGATACACATTATTGCCTTGGCTCCACCATGGGTCCGCACCCCTTCCCTATGATCGTGCGCGATTTCCAATCCGTCATTTCCGCCGAGATCAAAGAGCAGTGCTTAGCGCTTGAAGGCCGTCTTCCTGATGTGGTTATGGCCTGCGTTGGTGGCGGATCAAACGCGATGGGCACGTTCTACAACTTTATTGATGATCCTGAGGTGCGCCTCATTGGATGCGAGGCAGCCGGTCGCGGCATTGATACATTTGAGACTGCGGCCACTATTTCAACAGGATCGGTCGGTATTTTCCACGGCATGAAGTCCTATTTCTGTCAGGACGAATACGGCCAGATCGCACCTGTCTACTCCATCTCCGCCGGCCTTGATTACCCCGGCGTAGGACCTGAGCACGCACATCTCTATGACACCGGTCGTGCTGAATATGTAGGAATTACTGACGATGAGGCAGTTGAGGCCTTCGAGTATTTATCCCGATTGGAAGGCATTATTCCTGCCATCGAATCATCCCATGCTCTGGCGCACGCTATGAAGATTGCGCCCACCATGGACAAAGATCAAATCATTGTTGTCACGCTTTCTGGCCGCGGCGATAAAGACTGCGTCGCCATCGCCCGTTATCGAGGAGAAGATATTCATGAGTAATGCACCTATGGACACCAACTTGCAGTCCAATCAGCCCGGTCAGCCTCTCCAGCCTGACCAACCTAGCCAGCTTGGTCAGCAGCCCAAAGACCGCATCGCCCAAGCCTTTGCCAACCACAAAGCCTTCATCCCCTTTATCACCTGCGGAGATCCAACCCTTGAGATGACCAAAGTGTTTGTCCGTGCGCTCGCTGATGAGGGCGCTGATCTTATCGAGCTAGGCATCCCCTTTTCCGATCCCACCGCAGAAGGCGTGGTCATCCAGGATGCCAACTTACGCGCACTCACCGGCGGCGTAGATACCGACAAGATCATGAACATGGTTAAAGAGTTGCGCACCGGTTCTGACAGCGGTGAGCCCGTAACTATTCCTTTTGCGTTTATGACTTACGCTAACGTGGTCTACCATTACGGAACGGAGCGCTTCTGCAAAAAGGCCGCCGAGGTAGGCGTCAACGCGCTCATCTTGCCCGACGTTCCCTTTGAGGAAAAGCAGGGGTTTGCTGCCGCGTGTGCTGAGGCAGGCATCGCACTCGTGCCGCTGATTGCCCCCACCTCCGAGGAGCGCATCGCCCGTATTGCGGCCGATTCCGAAGGCTTCATCTACCTCGTATCGTCCCTCGGTGTTACCGGCATGCGTTCTGAAATCACCACAGACCTCGACGCCATTGTTGCAAAGATTCGCGAGGCAACTGACACGCCCTGCGCAATTGGATTTGGCGTTTCAACTCCTGAACAAGCGCATCGTATGGCTCAAACTGCCGATGGGGCTATCGTAGGTTCAGCGTTCATCAATATTATTGCTGAGCATGGCGACAACGCAGAAGAAGCACTACGCTCCTATGCACGCACAATGATTGAAGCAGCACATAGTGCCTCATAATCAGACAGGATGGCTCTTTCGTTCTCAAAAACACCCCACTGCAACCCGGCAGCTTCGAACTACAACATCAAGCAGCCCTTCTCACTGCAACCCGGCAGCTTTCTATGGTGATGGTTGTCGGGTTGTATAGCGTCAAACTATCTGCGAAAGCTTATAGCTGACATTATCCCAGTCACCTTATCTAAGTCGTTCAATTCTCTTAATTACCGCTGCTTCATGACGGCGTGCTGCTTGAGGCCAGGTCATCATTCAACCAAACTTCAAGTTTTCTCATTCATTCACCTTGATTTGCGCCGTCTTGGGAACAACAACCACGCGAAATCCAAGCATTTGCATATATCGTTCAATCTTGGCACTTGATACACTCTTGCCCGTCTCAATCGCAGAAAGCGTAACAGGTGAAAACCCTAAAGTTTTTGCCATCTCAGCCTGCGTAATACCTTGTTCTTTTCTAGCAGAAGCAAGAAATTCTCCTAGTGTTTTAAAAGAATACGCATTCGTCCACATAGCAGATCTCTACTCAAAATGCTTAATATTTATCCAAAAGGCAACAATATACAAAATACTTAATATCTGAGTTTCAGGAAAAAGGATTGTAAATTATTCAACATCCACAACCATGTCCGTGTATAAGCTTTTAGGCTTGCTTTTGATATAGCTCTTTAGAGAGCGCAAAGCCTTCTAAGGGATCAAGATAGCCTTGCTCATCTGCATCAAGTCCAGCACGAGCAAGATCAAAAAGATGCGCAATCCACTGATCAAGCGACTTGCCATAGACATGAGCACCATAGCCCTGCTTCTTAATGGCGGCAATCACTGATTCAACCGAATCAGTGGTGAGTGGCCAAACCCCATCGACAACTCCTAAATCAGACTCAATAGCAGAAAGAGCGTTTTCGGAGTAAAAAAGACCTTTGATTAACGCAGCGTAGCCCAACACAAGCTCTTGGGGCATGGAGTCTGCCGGACGAATCTCGACAAAACGCTTGAGGCGAACATCGGGCCAATACATCGAAAGTAAATGCTCAATATCAGCCTGCGTCATAGGCGCATCACCGTAGGCTTGCGCTGCCGGCACAGCACCGACCGGGCGCGGCGTTGCGTCTTCTAGCTCACCAGCAGGTGCACGCGTCACAAAAATGGGAGAAGCGCCGAGCACCCAATCGGCATAGTTTGCAAAGGTGAAATCCTTGTCAAAGATACCGGGAATCACGCCAGCACGCGCAGGATCAACGTTGCGCCACACAGTCAAACGAACGAGCGGCTCGTTGGTAGGCGCACCTTCAAACACGGGCGAATTGTCCGTGACAGCAGACAGGATGGGGACGAGCGCTGAAGCGATGCGCATCTTGCGGATGGCATCAGCCTCATCGACATAATCAATACTTACCTGCGTCGAAGCTGAACCGCGCATCATGCGTTCTGCTTTGGTACCAAGCTGCTTGAACCAGGCATCCATGTATTGATAGCGCTTTTTGGGAATCAACTCAAGGTCAGCCGCTTTGTGAGTTGGATGATAACCCAGTGCATACACATGCGCATTGTGCTGATCGAGATAAGCATCCAACTGCGCACGAAAGTCAGAATAAACCTCACCAATCTTTTGTATCGAGGCAAAAGGAGCAATGGAGATCTCTATTTGCGAAGCAGGCTCGAGCGTAATGGAAGCGTCTTCATTCGCGCAACCAATGATTTCACCCTCATTGTTGAGAAAGATTGCAGGATAGTGATCGGTAAGCGCATTGAGTACATCCGAGATACCAATACGCCCGCCTTTTGGATCGTACGTGATGGGTTCGTCTGCATCGGAAACTAAAATGAAGTGCTCAACTTCTACCCCTAGCACCTTATGGGCAATGGGGTGGCCGCTTTTTTCAAAGTACGAGATAAGCGCTTCTCTGTTCTGCTCCTCAATATTCAAAACTGCCCCTTTTCTTACATCTTTCTCAGTGAGCTGTTGGTTGGTGCACGCTTAGTCCTCAAAGTCAAACATAGCGGATGAGAGATAACGCTCGCCCGTATCCGGCAGCAGCACCACAATAAGTTTGCCTTCATTCTCCGGACGCTTGGCTAACTTTGCGGCAGCAGCTACCGCAGCACCTGACGAGATACCTACCAGCAGGCCATCTTTTGCTGCCAGTTCGCGGCCAGTTTCAAACGCCTCATCATCCGTGATGTCAATAACCTCATCGTAAATATGCGTATCAAGCGTTTCAGGAATAAAGCCTGCACCAATACCCTGAATCTTATGCGCGCCACCATGGCCTTCGGAAAGTACGGGTGATCCTGCTGGCTCGACAGCGACCACCTGTATAGCAGGATTTTTGCTCTTGAGGTACTCGCCAGTACCGCTGAGTGTTCCGCCTGTGCCGACGCCCGCAACAAAGATGTCGACCTCACCATCAGTCGCTTCCCACACCTCAGGACCAGTGGTTGCACGATGAATGGCTGGGTTAGCGGGGTTGGTGAATTGCGAAGGGATAAACGAATTGGGAATCTCTTGTGAGAGCTCCTCGGCCTTATCAATAGCACCCTGCATCCCTTGCGCACCAGGCGTTAAGACTACCTCTGCCCCGTAAGCACGCATCAAACGACGACGTTCAATACTCATGGTATCAGGCATCACAATAATGGTGCGATTACCCCGTGTTGCTGCAATAGCGGCAAGCCCAATACCAGTGTTTCCGGAAGTTGGTTCAATAATGACCGTCTCATTGTCAACAATACCCTCATCGACCGCACGATCAATCATAGCTTGCGCAATACGATCCTTAGCTGATCCCGTCGGATTGAAGTACTCAACTTTAGCAACCAGACGCGCCTTCAAATCATGATTGCGCTCGTAATTTGTCAGTTCAACCAGCGGTGTATTGCCAATCAATTCAGTAACGCGTGCGTGTATGGTCATATTTCTACCTGCTTCCTTGCAATGCGCATGCGGATAATTCTTCGTGCTTTTCGAGTCGTTCGAGTCATTCGAGTCGTTCGAGTCATTCATGCTCTTCATGCTGTGCTACTTAGTGTAGCGATACTTATCGTGCGCGTCTTGCTCTTTATCTGAGTTGCAAGGTTTTTGTTTTGTTTTGGGTACAAGTAAACAACCGCTCAAAAAGCTGCCCTAAAAGAACGTCTGCGACACGCGATTCATCTCCTCCTGCAGGTTTTTGCAAGATGCGGCACGCACAGAACAATTTTGAACTGAAAATCCATCTTTTTGGAAATTTTTTCAAGCTACGACACTTCTAGGCTTCATGCCCACATAAATCTTAAAGTCAAAAAGGAGCGCTTAGTTTGATCGTGACATATAACGCCTGGTTGATAACCAATTAATCCTAGTCAAAGAAACCTCTACTCGCATCTAGCTTGAACCGCATAATTTCTTGAGTTCAAAATAACAAAATCAGTGTCATAGCGTGCATTTTTCTACAAACGAGGCTCCAGTCTAACAGACACAAGAAATAGAAAAGACATAAAGAAAAAAGCTTCAAATCGGGATAAGACTTATATCAGATCTCGCTCAGACCACCTGCAAATCCCGTTAAGAATCGCCTTTCATGATTGTCGTATGGCGTAAACCACTCAGCCAAAACGGAGGCGTATGAGGAGGAAGCCCGAATCCTTCTTGCGCCTCCAAAGCAATCAACTGAAAGGAGATTTATGCAGGTACTCACCAAACACAAAACGCTAGCTATTGCGCTCGCGTGTGCGTTGGTGGCGGCTGCGTTTGCGTTTTTTACCCACGAGACGCAGGCCGCCGCGCCAAACCAGCCCGCCTACTCAGGGCATCACTCTACGCTCGCGGCCAATCGCGGATTCTTGTCCGCTCAAACGCCCAGTGCTGAGGATGCTCTCGCGGACGCAGGCGCGACAACACCCGCGAGCAATGCTGCAGACGCGTCCGATTCAGGAACCGATTTGCCTGATGGCGCTACTAATCAAGACTCTCTGGGCGATGAGGTTCAAGGAGATGCACTTCCGCCGGCACCTGAGAACACCCCCGGCACCAACGTCCAAGCTCCCGGAGATAACCGCGGCCCACCCAACACTTCCAATCCCGAAAATCCAAATCCCGATAATCCCCAAACAGGCTATGCGAATGACAACGCTCCTGCAAATGGCGCCGACGGATCTGACAACTCCGACAACCCTGGTAACAACAACGGCGACGGCTCCGATTCCGACAACCCCGACAATCCCGATACCAACCCAGATGATCCCGCAGAAGATCCTGTTGAAGAACCCGTCCGCGTGATAGCTACCGTTGATGGGTTCGACAAAGAACTTCCCATTCTCTATGTGGATGAAGACTTCGTTTTAGGCAAGCCCATCGGCATTAGTCCTAATCAAATTGCTGACGCAGATGGCACTCCCATCTTGACTGATCTTGTTGAGTCCAAAGAGAGCGAAGGATACACGCTTGTGTGGCATGACCAAAATGACAACGAGTTCGACTGGATGACCACCCCTATCAACGAAACTATGACAGTCACGGGCACGTTTGAAGTACGCCCAGTGCAAGTGCGCGTGGTATTTAACGATGACGCACAAACTCCTGACCTTATCACGAACGTTGACGTTGGATCGAGCTTTGCAGATCATGAGAGCATTCCTGCAGAACCCACCAAAAAGGGCTATGCCTTTGATGGTTGGATTGATGATCGCACCTATGAACCGTTTGATTTCAACGCCGCCGTCAAGGTTCCCACTACGGTGCGCGCAACCTACAAACTGATTGATTCAGCAGAAGCGCCCCGTGTTGATCCCGCCAAAGACCTTCCCAAAACCATTACGGGAAGCTGCTATATTGGTGCTACCTGGGGTGTTCACCCTGCCAAATTTAGCGTATCTGGCTTCTCCGGTGATCTGGCAGGCGTATCAGGAACCGGCGTCTGTTCTCTTCCTTCAGCAGCAGCACCATCTTATACGCATGCCCAGTATCGCGCTACGTTAAGCTCTGTTGACACTAACACCGGCACCGTTGTATACGACGTAACCATCACGCCACCTGGTGTTGCAAGTCCTGATGGACCACGCAACAAGTTTGGTCTCATTGGTTATCAGACGGTATCACTCCAAGCAGTAATCCATAAAAACTTTGGTGGATACGTAGACGTTACTAAAACCAGTGCTGCTCCAAACATTTCTGACAACACCAAAACGTACTCGCTTGAAGGCGCCGTCTTTGGTTTGTACGACAAGAACAATAATCGCGTGCAAGAATTCCGCACCGATTCACAAGGCAACACCAACACGAGCAGCCTTTTGCCAGTAGGAACTTACACGCTTAAAGAAGAGCAAGCTCCCCGTGGCTTTGCTCTTGCGGCTGACAAAACCGTCACCGTTACATCAGGTAAAACCACTTCTGCCACCGTTGTCGATATGCCACAGCATACCCCGCCTGACTCTCTTATCCAAAAGAATGATAAAGAAACCGACTCGAATCATCCTCTTGGATCAGCAACCCTTGCCAATGCTCAGTTCAAAGTGAACTATTATGATGCCTATTTTGACTCTATTGACCAAGCTATTGCTTCAGGAAAACCCCATCGCCAATGGATTTTCAAAAGTGATGCTGAAGGCAAAGTGACACTTGACAAAGAACACCTCGTTTCAGGCGATCCATTCTTTACGGACGCGCAAGGCAAGCCTGTTTTGGCGCTCGATACCTATGTTTTTGAGGAGATCGCCGCACCCACAGGGTATCTGCGTGATCACGACAAGCAGCTCCGTACCATAAAGCCAAATGAGACTGATAAAACGACCGCGCTCGCTTCTGCCTACGACGTGCCCGTGTTCAAAAACCAGGTCATTCGCGGAGATCTATCCTTCATCAAGATTGCCGCTCACACGACCACGCACTTACCCAACGTGCCCTTCACCATCACGTCTAAGACTACCGGTGAGACCCATCGCGTCATGACAGATGAAAATGGCATGATCAATACGTCTGCTGCATGGGTTGAGCACACTAACAATACCAATGGAGGTAATAAAGGCGATGGGGTGTGGTTTGGTCAGCACGCTTCCGGTGATTTGACTGAACCACAAAACCACTTAGGTGCGCTGCCGTATGACACCTACAGGATTGCTGAAGAGCGCTGTGCAGAAAATGAAGGACTCACGCTCGTTGATTTTGTCGTCACAATCACCCGTCATGGCGCCACCCTTGATATGGGCACCATCGAGAACAATCCCGCCCCACGCATGGTAATTAGCAAAGTTGATGCCACCACGGCAGAACAAGTCATTGGCGCTGAGCTTATTTTAGAAAAGCGTATCCAAAATGAGCCCGAAACTTGGGAAGAAGTCGCGCGTACCATCACGACTGAGGAGCCTTGGGTGGTAGAAGCAACGCCGGGAACCTATCGCTTGACTGAAATTCTAGCTCCCCCCACCTACCTTGTCGCAGAGCCGATTGTTTTCGAGCTCTACGAAAACACTACCGTCAAAGAAGTCATTATGAAAGATGAGCCCATCGAGATCACGGGCGATGTCGACAAAAAGCAAACGGCGCTCAATCCGCTTGATTTGAGCTATCGCTACACGCTCGACTTCCGCTCAACCGCACCCACTCATGCTGACGAATACACCGTTGTTGATGATCTCACCTGTGCTCGCGACAATCACGCTTATCTTGAAACGCTTACGACGCCTGTGGTTCAGCATGATGACGATGGGCTCTTCAGTCTCTGGTATTTCACCAATTATTCGCCCGTCTCGCCCGAAGACGTGACGCGCACGCCCGAGGATCTGGAAGAGATTGCCCAAGATAAAGCTGAGGAGGTGCGTCTGACTAACTTGGAAGGCTGGAATCTCTGGCAGGCAGACCTCTCTACCACCGAGCCAACAACGCTTTTTGTTACTGACCTCAATTTGGCGAAAGATGAGTATATTACCGCTTTTGCATTTGCCTTCGACCGCGTCAATCCCGGATTTGGAACGCTTCCGCTTGATGATGCGCAATGGCTTGAGGCTGATCGCTATGCGCTCGATGATTTTTGCACCGATGAGCATGCTGACATCACCAATAGCAGCGAAGAAAATAATGAAACAGGCGATGGAACTGACAACCCTGAAAAGTCCTCTCTTGAAGACGGGGTTGACACTCCAACAACTCCTACAACTCCCGTTGACTATGCTCCCGCCATTCTTGTTATGAAAGCAGAACCTCATGTTCTAACGCAAGCTGAACCACTGCCTTTGCAGAATCGCACGTTTATCGAGACCTTCCGCAATGGCGGCATTGACGAGAAACTGCGCGATTACGACTCTGACCAAGTAGAACAAATCATTGAGCCAGATTCTCCTGTTTCCACCTTTGATGATCCCGAAGACCCTAAAGAGCCCGAGCCCGAAACTCCAGCACCTGAGTCCGAACCAGACGATAAGGCACCAGTCTCGGGAACGCCTAAAACAGGTACCGGACTTCTCATAGGGCTATTTATTCTCTGCGCAATAACCCTCATCAGTGGCATCGTAGTCTTTGTGCAGCACCGTAAGAAACAAGCGTTGCAAGCAGAAAATACGTTTGCAACACGCCTTGGGTTGAGCCAAAGCCTCTCAAGCGCCACACCGACAAAACGAGCCACCCAAGACAAACCACACCGACGACCCCATCAAGCAAAGCGAATTATTCCGTGGTAGCCCCTTAGAGAACCATCACCTTATTCGTCAACGACGAGATCAACGACCTGAACTGGAATAACCCGTTGGAGCCCAGCGAGCGATGTCTCGATCTGGGCTCCAATGCGCCCCGCCGAGAAAATAATCGTGTCAAACAAAATGGACGTCTCATCAATTGAGGTCGTAAACAGTTTTTTCATTCCTAAAGGAGAGCAGCCGCCGTGAATATAGCCCGTCAAAGGCAGAAGTTCGCGTGATTTAATCATTGCGATGGATTTCTCGCCCACCGCACGTGCAGCCTTTTTCAGGTCAAGCTCCTGCGCAACCGGAATCATGAACACATAGTGCTCGCCACTTTTGCCAACGGTGACAAGCGTTTTGAAAACATGATCAGGATCTTCTCCGAGAAGCGTTGCTACTTCAACACCAGAAAGAGACCCATCAGTCTCAAACGTATGGAATTCAAACGGCACGCCCGCTGCTTCAAGCTCACGCACCGCATTAGTCTTTTTATTCTGTTCATCTTTATGACGTGTCATACCTAGTTATCCAATGCGCGTCTATCTCCCCGCGGATCGATAAAGTTCGTCATGGGACGACCCGTTGGATGGGGCACCTCAATACCAGCAGCACGTGCCGCTTCCAAGGACTTCATCATCCACACCATATTGCTCGCAAGCAATCGCACAGTGTAGACACCTTCTTCATCCTGAAAGATTTGCTCTGCATCTTCACCGTGAACCATCGGCCAATAACATGAGGTCACCACCGGCATGTTATAGATCGTAAAATACTTCAGAATTTCATCAATCGCCGTCGTTGCCCCAGCACGACGCACCGAAACTAACGCAGCTGCGGGCTTGTACATAAACTTATGGCCCGCAGCATAAAACATCCTGTCAAGAACGGCTTTAAGCGCACCGTTCATGCCGGCATAGTACACAGGACTTCCCACTAAAAATGCATCGGCTGCAGCCACACGTTCAATCAAATCATTGGTGAGATCATCGCTAAAAATACAACAGCCCAGTTTTTGAGTTCTGCATTTCTCGCATGCAATACACCCGCGCACGGGTTTGGTGCCCAGATTGACAAAATCAACGTCAATACCTGCATCAGCAAAAACTGCCGCGGCCTCTTGCAACGCCGTATACGTGCATTCCTTACGCGGCGATCCGTTCAAAATGACAATCTTCATGACACCTTCAACCCTCTCGCTTACATCTGCGCGCATCTGCTCAGCCAGCCACGGCAGTCAGGTAAGTAACTTATGCGCCTGCAACCTCGCTTACCGCATCAAGCGCTTGAGCAATATCATTAATCAAATCTTGGGTATCTTCAATACCACAAGAAAAACGAATCAAATCGGCACTAATACCAGCTGCTTCAAGTTCTTCATCATTCATCTGGCGATGGGTCGCATTCGCAGGATGCAAAACACACGTACGAGCATCAGCAACATGTGTTGCAATTTGAGCAAGCTTCAAGTGTGACATAAACTGCTCAGCAGCAGAACGGCCGCCCTTAACGCCAAAGCTCACCACGCCACAGGATCCGTTAGGCAGATACTTTTGTGCAACCTCGTAGTACTCATCGTCAGGAAGACCACAATAGCGCACCCAAGAAACTTTGGGATGATCATGCAAGAACTCAGCAACTGCTTGACCATTCTCGCAGTGACGTTTCATGCGCAAGTGCAAATCTTCAAGACCAAAGTTGAGCAAGAAAGCATTCTGAGGGGATTGGATTGAACCAAAATCACGCATCAACTGTGCCGTAGCCTTGGTGATAAAGGCACCACCCAAACCAAAACGCTCCGTGTAAGTCACGCCATGATAGGTCTCGTCAGGAGTTGTAAGACCCGGGAACTTATCTGCATGGGCATCCCAGTCAAAGTTGCCCGAATCGACAATTGCTCCACCAACAGCAGCACCATGGCCATCCATGTACTTAGTGGTTGAGTGCGTCACAATATCAGCGCCCCACTCAATAGGACGGCAGTTAATAGGAGTAGGAAACGTGTTGTCAATGATCAGTGGCACGCCGTGTGCGTGAGCAGCCTTAGCAAAACGCTCAATATCCAACACCGCAAGTGCTGGATTAGCAATAGTCTCACCAAACACTGCTTTGGTGTTGGGCTTAAAGGCTGCCTCAAGTTCCTCGTCCGTGCAATCTGGCGTTACAAACGTAGTTTCAATACCCATGCGTGCCATGGTATGAGCAAACAAATTGTAGGTACCGCCATAGATAGCAGAGGAAGAAACCACGTGGTCACCTGCACCTGCAATATTAAAGACTGCATAAAAGTTGGCAGCCTGACCCGATGAGGTCAACATAGCTGCCGTACCGCCTTCAAGAGCAGCAATCTTTGCGGCAACTGCATCATTAGTAGGATTTTGGAGACGCGTATAGAAATAGCCCTCTTCCTCTAGGTCAAAGAGTTTTCCCATATGCTCAGATGTATCATATTTAAAGGTAGTTGATTGAATAATAGGCACTTGGCGTGGCTCGCCACTTTGGGGTTGATAACCAGCTTGTACACATTCAGTTCCAATACCAGGCATTCTTTTTCCTTTCCATAATGGTCTGGTTTTCTATCCTAATCAAACTTGCTCGCGTCCGCCGTCACGACTAAATGAACGGATTATCCATCTTACCGATATCTCATTACCGATCTAATCTATAACCCCTTAAACAGAAGCATCGCGCACCTCTCTTGTCACAACATACAAAAGACCAGTACAATGCACTAATATCTAGAACAACTAAACCACGCAATCTCTTTTGAAAGGTTGACAATATGCCCATCCGCATTCCTAATGCCCTACCTGCAACCAGTGTTCTTGAGAGTGAAAATATCTTTGTCATGACCGAGCACCGCGCAATTCACCAGGACATTCGCCCTTTGCGTGTGCTTATCTTAAACCTCATGCCTACAAAAATTGAGACCGAAACGCAAATTTTGCGCAAGCTCTCCAACTCTCCCCTTCAAGTAGAGATTGATCTCTTACAAACCATTAGTCATCAATCAACGCATGTGTCACAAGAGCATCTCGAATCCTTTTATATTTCTTTAGATGACATCCGTGACAAGCACTACGACGGTATGATTATCACCGGTGCTCCTGTGGAAAAAATGCAGTTTGAAGATGTCGATTATTGGCCTGAACTCTGTGAAATTTTCGAATGGACCAAAACTCACGTCTTCTCAACATTCTACATTTGCTGGGGTGCGCAAGCCGGCATCTACTACCACTATGGTGTGCCCAAGTACGCGCTTCCTCAAAAGCTCTCCGGCGTGTATCCCCACAAAATCCTAAAGGCCTCATCGCCTTTAGTACGCGGCATTGACGATATTCTCTACATGCCCCATTCACGCAACACCGAGGTTAAAGCTGCCGATGTGCTCGCCTGTCCTGAACTTGAAATCATCGCTGAATCAGATGAATCAGGCGTTGCTATTGTAAAGAGTACCGACTCACGCCACTTCTTTGTCTTTGGCCACATGGAATATAGCCGTGATACGTTAAAAGAAGAATATCTTCGCGATGAGGCTAAAGGACTTGATCCGGCTGTCCCTGAGCATTACTTCCCCCATGATGATCCGAACCAGGAGCCCATCTGTAATTGGAGATCTGCCGGTCAGCTCATCTATACCAACTGGCTCAACTACTACGTCTATCAGACCACGCCATACGACCTGCGCGACCTCTTCAATAAGTAGCAAATTACCTGATCCTGTTGGGGCTTTTACTCCTTTTATGTCAGGCGGGGGAAACAAAACATTAGTTGATTTTAATAGTTCATCTCATCAATCAATATTGAATAATGTTCATTTAAATACTCCGCCATGTACGGGATAACAAATTCCACTTCTCCACGCATGCGAGATTCGATAATATTTTCTTTAATCAATCGACTTCGATATGAGCTTAATGCAGTAAGGTCTTTGCCAAGTCTTTCTGCCACCACTCCTACTTTACTAGGAGCGCCTTTATCTTCTGCCATTGCGATAAGATACGTTAAAAGCGTGGCTGGAAGGTTCTGAATAGCTGGCTCAATGACCATGCGATCAAACCGCTTGCGAGCTGTTTCTGCCCCAGATACCGCATCGTTAAGCTCAATGATTCCAGAGTTTCTTTTTGAAGCAGACCTCCAAGTATAATAACCAACAAGCTGCACCATAAAAGGATAGCCTGCAGAAGCTTCGGTCATATATTCAGCTGCAGATTCTGTTATATCCATACCGGAATCTGCAATTGTTTCTAAGAAGGATTGTTTAACGTCCTCAGGCCATAGTGGAATCAAATCTTCTGGAAGTGCTCTACGGAGAAATGTAAGCGCCTTTGCGTTCACGACACGATCCACCATAGATGGAAGTCCTGCAAAAACAAATGCAATATTTAAATCTTCTCCTATTACTTGCTGAATAGCTACCGATAATGCTCGCACTTCATCAATAGTTACGTCTTGAACCTCATCAAGCGTTATCAGAAGTCCCGATTTGTTGCCCTTAAGATAATTCACCATACTCTTACGCAGATTTAGTGAAGCACGTTCAATTTCTACACTACCTAAACTAATTCCTAATACCGATGGATTAAAGTGCAGAGATGCCAACTGATTTCGAGAAGTTAATTCTTCCAATATCCGTGTACATAATCCTGGAGTTGCAATTTCATCAATTACAAGCCAGCCTTTGTCTTTAACAATACGTCCCAATTCATTTAATAGAACCGTCTTACCCATACCACGAGCACCTGTAAGGCGCATCAAGCGTTCTGGTGCGCCAACACCGTTTTCAATCCCATCAATAAAATCCTCAATAATGGAATCTCGTCCAATAAGTTCTGGGGGCATTTTACCTGCAGTTGGTTTAAACGGATTCATAACTACCCACGTTCAAATTTCGAGAATGTTTTATAGCAATTTATAGCAAACTATAGCAATTTATAGCAAACTATAGCAAGTATTTATCATAAGAGCTCTTCAATGATGCTTTTAGTTCCAAAACCATTTGCCCTTCAAACACCCTCAATCTCACTAATAACCTTCGCAAAACGTTCATCGCCACGAACAGATTCCCAAATCGCATCAGTCTTTAATTGCTCGCTATAAGCTAAGGCATACTTTTGACACGCTTCGCATCGCGCCTTTTCAACATCTGGAGTCCCTTCGACCCATAAAAGATCACGAACTTCATTAAAGATCAGAGGTATCGATGGATAGGCCATCACCTCGCAACTCCGCTTTAAACACTGAACAAATGCATCCAACCGGTCTAAGCCCGCATCGGCATCATTGTTCATCAGCGCCGATCGAGCCGCATCGTAATATACCGAGGGTAGCAAAGTCGGAAACAGCACAATGCGGTTCTCTGAATACTGTAAATGTTGAGCAAGTTTCACTATCTCCCCTATACGTTCCTCATCGCCGCACCATAAATTGGATAGTATTTGCAATCTGCTACACGCATCAATCAACGAAATAAGCAATGCGCGTTCAGCTAACTCAATTGCCTGATCATTCTGGCCATTTTGCGCGAACAAAGAAGCCAAAAGCATCGGCGCAGTATTAGGCTCATGAGGAATAAAAGGTTCAATAATCTCCACCACTTCATCTTCTTTTCCAAGCATCAGTAAAAGCGAAGCGAGAAATGAAAGATCATCTTGCGCTGCCTCTCCAACGGGCTGAAGTGCAATAATACGCCGATAAAGTCGCTCCATCACAACAACGCATTCGTAAGCTTTTCCCACTACAGGTTTATCTTGAGATCCATCTAATTGGGGTAAACAAGAAAAGGTCGTAAGTGCCAATGTTTTTAATACCGATGAATCTGACCAGTGTTTTCGCGCTTGCTCTTGCACATAAGAAAGAGCTTCATCAGCACTCTCCCTAAAAAGCGCTGCAATCTTTTTACTGAGTGCATCGGTTTCTTCCTCAGACATTTTGCCTGTATGCTCAAAGAGTTCATCAATGGTGACAGAATACAATTCTGCAATACTAGGTAAAAGCGTAATCTCGGGTAAACTTTGATCGCATTCCCATTTTGACACAGCTGCTTTTGTGACTTTCAAATGACTAGCCACTTCTTCTTGGGTCATACCGCTCTGAGCACGTAAAGCTCTCAGATTTTGAGAAATATTCGTTCTATCCATTTTCGCTCCTCGACCTGTGTCAATAGTGATCTCTTACTAGTAATTATTCAGTCGCTATCTACAATAAAACAAGCGAGTATCTCTATATCTTTATCATCCGTCAATCAACTACTGGTTGATTCGTATCTTATTTGGATTAATTACTACACCCTTTAAAAAGCCCGAATCTTGCAGCAATCTTGGGAGCTATAAAAGAATCCCGTAAGGTGCGTTGCATCTTACGGGATCATGAAACGACTATTTAGCTATGTTCAGTTATTAAGAGCTTTGGTTCTGCTGGAAAGGAAAGATTTGTTAGTCCTCAACGCGGATGATGGAAGGATAGCCGCCAACGACAACACCATCGAGTGCCAAAATGTCCTCGACAACGCTGTGTACTGCGCCTTCCTCAGCGGTGTGGGTTAAGAACACCAGATCAACCGCATCGCGTGCTTTAGTGCCCTTTTGGGTAACCGTCTGAACGGAAACATCATAGCGGTTAAAGATCTCAGCAGTAGCTGCCAACACACCTGGCTTATCAGCAACAACAAAGCGGATATAGTACTTAGTCTTCAAGTCCTCAATAGGAACGATAGGAAGATCATCCGTGCAGGTGCAACCAACAATTGGCTTGATGCCAAGCTTGAGATGGCGAGCCACCTCAAGCACATCGCCCATAACTGCACTTGCAGCTGGACCTGCCCCTGCACCTTCACCAAAGAACATGGTCTCGCCCACGGCATCACCAACAACGTAAATGGCGTTGTACACCCCATCGACATGAGCTAATTGGTGCTCAAGCGGAATCATGGTCGGATGAACACGAACCGCAATACCCTTCTTGGTGCGCTTTGCGTGAGCCACAAGCTTAACCGCAAAGCCCATATCGCGCGCGGACTTCATGTCGGTAGCAGAAATGCGGCGGATACCCTCACAGAAAACCTGATCCATAGTCACGCGAGAATTGAACGCGATGGAAGCAAGAATAGCAATTTTTGCCGCAGCGTCGAATCCATCAACATCAGCGGTAGGATCAGCCTCAGCAAAGCCTTTCTGCTGAGCCTCGCGCAGAGCCTCATCGTACGACAGGCCATCCTCGCCCATGCGGGTAAGCATGTAATTGGTCGTACCGTTAACAATACCCATGATGGACGTGATCTCATTAGCAATTAAGCTGTGCTTGAGCGGATCAATGATAGGGATACCGCCACCAACGGAAGCTTCAAAAGCAATCTCTTTTCCCATCTCTTCTGCAAGACTCATAACTTGCTCGCCACAGGTTGCCATGACTGCTTTGTTAGCGGTGACGACGTTTTTGCCGGCAGCAAGCGCCTCCAAGATGACGTCTTTAGCAATGGTAGTACCACCAATAAGCTCAACAACAATGTCAATCTCAGGGTTGTTGATGATGGTTTTATAGTCGTCAGTAAAGAGCTCTTCGACCCCATGCTCAGCTGCCTGCTCGGGATTTTTAGAGCACACAGCGACAAGCTCAACATCGATGCCAAAATGGCGCTTGAAGTCCGCCTGATGCTTTTTCAAAATGTCGATGCAGCCACCACCAACGGTTCCTGTACCAACGAGTCCAATCTTAATAGCCATAGATGGCACCTTTCTTATATCGCGGTTTTGTTAGTCAATGTCACACGCCATTAAATCAGCGTAGGTTTCGCGACGGGTCACGAGGCGTGCCTGTCCGTCCTTTACAAATACAATACCAGGACGTGGCTGTCCATTGTAGTTACTCGACATGGAGTGGCAATACGCTCCGGTGCCAAAGACACAAATGATGTCGTCTAAATCAGGATGCTGAAGAGGTCTATCAATAGCAACCGCATCGCCACTTTCACAATGCTTACCACAGATAGTCACAATCTCGGTGCGCGGCTGTCCCGCTTTATTAGCCACAACCGGCTCATAGTCTGCGTGGTAGAGCGCTGTGCGAACATTGTCCGACATACCACCATCAATGGCCACGTACTTGCGGATACCAGGAAGCGTCTTTAAGATGCCGACGGTATAGAGCGTCACCCCTGGCGTTGCTACCATAGAGCGACCGGGCTCAGTGAGTAAGCGTGGTTGCTTGACGCCGTACTTCTCGCACGCAGCAACAAGCGACGAGACGGTCACCTCTGCAAACTCATCGATAGTTGCCGGCTTATCCTCTGCCGTATAAGCAATACCAAGGCCACCACCCACATCGACTTCATCAATCTCATAATTGTAGAAGTTTTTGATGCGAGAAATAAACTCCACCATGACGTCAATTGCTTCACCAAAAGAGTGAAGCGCAAAAATCTGGGATCCAATATGCATGTGGAGACCCGCCAAATGAACATTAGGGGCTTCAAGCGCAGTCTTAATGCACTCAAACGCAAAGTCCTCGCGCATGGTAAAGCCGAACTTGGAGTCCTCACAACCGGTGCGAATGTATTCGTGTGTATCTGCCTCAACACCGGGAGTAATACGCATGTAAATCTCTTGCTCAACCCCAAGCTCCTGCGCAATGGCAGAAATGCGCGCAATCTCAATACGCGAGTCAGCAACAATACGACCGACACCGGCTTGAATTGCCTCACGCAGCTCTTGGGGCGTCTTATTGTTGCCATGTACAATGACGCGCTCCATTGGGAATCCAACGGCTTGAGCAATGGCAAGCTCGCCGCCACCAGACACGTCTAAACACAATCCCGCCTCTTGCGCTAAACGAGCCGCAGCCTTATTCAAGAAGGCTTTGGATGCATACGCTACATCGGAATTTGGATAGCGAGAACGGAATGCCTCCAAATACGTATTCATGCGATGGGTCAAATCAGCCTCATCGTACACATACAATGCGGTGCCATATTCGTGAGCAAGCTCAACCATATCAACGCCGCCAATATAGAGATGATCATCAATAACTTCAGCTGTCATAGGAAGACAAGCGCCCAACTCCATAGTGGTGCGCATATCGGGCTCTTTGGTTAAGTCTGAAGCAGGAAGCGACATACGTACTTCTCCTCGATTAGTCGTCATACATAAGTAGGTACTTAAGTAATTGCTTGAGTGGTCAATAAGTAAGTAGAGCCAATTCTACTAGAGTAGAGCGCTTTGATCATGCTAAGAAATCAGGTGTTTACGAGAAGAGCGCAAAGAATCGGTCAATCAGCGTCATTTCGGGCTCTTCTTCCACCGTTTGCTCTTCTTGTGGAGCCTCGACAGCATCCGTCGCCATCACAAATTGCACGAGCGTGACGCCCGTGTTGCGCGCATCGAGGGCGCTATGAGGCGTAAAGTCCGAGGTGTCATATGCCGCTAAATATTCATCAATCTTTTCTGCCATTTTGTCTGGAATTGTAGCGGATTCTGTTGCAAGAGTTGCGCTACCAGCTGACAAGGCAGCTGATCCTGACGCAAGTTCTGATGATCCGGTGCGTACCTGACCAAAAGAATCAGCCAAAGATGTGCTCCCCTGTGCTAGTTGCGCCGCAGCGTGTTGAAGCTTAGCGGCTTCGGCGTTCAAACGGGCAAGGCCTGTTGCTACTTGTTCGGATCCCGGCAAAATTTCTGTTTGATAAGCCTGTGAGAGCTGGGAGACGCCTTGGGTATATTGCTGCAGGGCACCCATCTGGGTATTCAGGCTACCAAGGCTTGTAAGAAGCGCGTTAACATCAAGACCCATTTGTTTAAGCGCCTCTTTTTGCGCATCAGGAAGGTCATTCAAGCGCTTAACGAGAGCACCTATGTTGGTCTGCGCGTTTGCTAAACCGTCTTCAATCTGAGTGCCTGAAGCAGCGAGCTTTTGTAAGTTATCACCAAATTGTTTTTGCCCTGCGAGAAGATCTTGCATACCTTGCGCGCTTTGTGTAACACCAGCTGCATAGGAAGTAATGCCAGAAGAAAGTTGACTCGTTGCATCCGCTATCTGATTAACACCAGTGTGCACCTGCGCTAATCCTTGATCAAACGACGCGTTGCCTTCTGCAAGTTCTTTGGCTCCTGCTGCAAGTTGATCCGTAGCCTCAATCAGTTCATCAAATTGACCTGAAATCTCGTCGCTTGTTGGAAGCGATAATCCCAGCGAAAGTGGCACCGCTGCAACCTGAATACTCGGGAGCGAGAAATTCTCTACTCGTGCTTGCAGTGAAACACTGCCTTCAGAATCAGGAAGCGCCATAAAGGTCACTTGCGTATCAGAGCCTGAGAGCGCAATAGACCCATCGGCACTACGGACATCAAAGGCGCAATCATCCGGCAAGGTTACGGATGTTTGCAAAACATAGTTCTCATAAAATGAGACGTCACCTTGAGGATTTTGAGTGATTTCCATAGTGAGAGCAAAATCACCCGAGGCTTCCGCGAGCTCTTCAGCTGCTACTTCCTTACCGTCAAGATAGTAGTGAAAGACGATATTCCACGGCAACATGATTTGAGGATTGTTGCCCTGGTAGGAAAATGTGGTGGTCTCCTGGGTGAAAGTTACCGCATCAGAAGTTTGTGCAAGCGGTGCCTCGGTAGAGAGATTGTAGACCGCATCATAGGCGCCGTAATCCTTGATGGTCGTAGCATCCTGACCTGCATCCTGTGCATCCTGACCTGCATCCCCGGTTGTATCCTTAGTTGCATCCTCAACCGTGAAGACGTTTACCACGTATGCTTCCTGGAGCGCGCCGGTGTGTGAGAGCTTGGCGTAGATTACTTCTTGCTTGTTCGCCGTGCCATCCTTATCTACCGCGCCATAGCCTTGCTGGGTGGCATCGGCATGCTCGTCAGCCAGCGAGAACGTTGGAATAGCCGTCAACGCAATAGCAAGCGCGAGCGTCAAGAACACACACAAGAAGGTGATTGCTTTAGGATGCGCTGTTTGAGCTTGAGTGTGTTGTGAGGTTTTCATACGATGCTCCCCCCGTTTATTCATCTTGTTCCAGCATACGCACATAAGCCTCATCTTCCACAGTGGGAAGTGGATGCACCGCTGCGGGTTGCGCGGTTGCGTTGGTTATATCAGCCGCGTTGGTCGCGCTCGCGATACCCACAGCCGCGGCTGTCGCAGCCTTAGGTTCATAAAAGTTGGCATGCCATGTTGTCTTGGCGATAGGTTTATCAAACACCATAAAAAGCGTTGGTAAAAGCAAGAAGGTATTAAGCGCTGCAATAAAAGCACCACGCCCGATTAAGGTTCCAAGTCCTGCGATAACACCATTAGTTGAAATAAGACCAATGAAAGCACCGCAGAGCGTAAGGATGGTAGCCGACGTCAAAATGGTCACCGCTGAATTGCTGAGAGCTGCATGCATTGCCGCACGCTTTTCCATAATCTTTCTGTTATCCAAATATGATTTAGACAAAATAATGGCATAGTCTACCGTCGCACCCAGCATGATGGCAGAAATAATCAAGTAGCCAATGTATTGAATCTCGGTTCCCATAAAATACGGAATAGCCAGATTAATCCAAATAGAAATCTCAATGGTAAGCACCAAAATAACGGGAATAGAAAGCGAGCGGAACATAAAGAGCAAAACCACCGTAATGGCAAGCACACTTGCCAACAAAATGCGCATCGAGTCACTCGTAACAATCTGCGACATGTCGTAGGACGTCACCGCTGATCCCACAAGATACGCCTGATCTGGGTAAAAGCTATTGCCCACATCTCGGATTTGCTGCACGAGTCCGAACGACTCATCGCTTTCTCCTTCAAGGCTCGTCGCCACAATGATACGCGACCAGCCATTAGACACAAACTGATCCTGGGCTTCTTGCGGCACAAACGCAAGCGGAATGCGCTCAGAGACTGTTGAGACATACGAGGTGACCGACTTTACGTAAGGCAGCTCTTTGAGCTCAGAAACGAGCGCTTTTTCACGCCCGATATCGCCCGCAGGAACCAAAAGCGCCCACTGTTCTTTGGCGCCAAACTTACTATCAACCTGCTGCGTATTGTCATAGAGCTCAGTTCCCGGCTCAACAAAACCACTTGCACCATAGACGTAATTGGGGCGTTGTTGTGCCAAAAATGCCGGAATCACAATCAAGCAAATGATAAGCGTAAAGGGAATGGTAAGGCGCATACAGACATTTGCAAACCCTTTAAAAGAAGGAAGTAGATAGCGATGGGCCGTCTTGTCCAGTACCTTTTGACATGACAAAATGAGCACAGGCAAAATAATAAGGACTGACAAGAAGCTAAAGACAATACCTTTAGCTAACACAAGCCCCATATCCATACCAATAAGAAACGCCATAACGCACAGGGACAAAAATCCAAAAAAGGTAGTCGCCGCAGAGGAAGCAATAACCGCACTTGCCTTAAACATTGCTTTACGCGCAGACTCAAACGGAGTGAATCCCGCTGCAATAAAAGACCTATACGTATGCAACATCACGATGCCGTAGTCCATGGAAACGGCTAGCTGTAAAATAGCAGCACACATCTGAGTGATGAAAGAAATCTCACCAAAAATGATATTGGTGCCCAGGTTGAAGATAATAGAAATACCAATGACACTGATAAAGAGCACGGGCTCAAACCATGCGGTCGAAGTAAGAAGCAGCAGCCCAATGATGACAATGATGGCCATAATCATAATGAGCTGGATCTCAGCATCTGATGACCCTTGCGCCATAGCAGTATTAACCGCCTCGCCCGCAAAGGCAACGTTTGAAGCGCCATTTTCGTAGGCGATTGCACGCAGCTCGTCAATCGTTGCGCCTCCAACAGAGGTATCAAGGCCTAATTGATAGAGGTACGAATCTCCTACCTTATAGGCCTCAAGCAGCGAGTCATCGTAGACCGCAAGCGGAACCGAAGTATCAACAACTGTCCCGAGCCAAATCAAACTCGTAACGCCCGACAATGTTTCAAACGTATCCGCAAGTTCAGCGGCTTTTACCTCATCGATTCCTTCTACCATCATGCGCGCATTGGGCACGCTCTCCCCATCAAAGGCGTCATTCATGATATGAAGTGCCACCGTAGAGGGCGAATCAGAGGGCAAATAATCTGAGAATTGGTAGTTAATCTTAACAAACGGAATGCAGAGAGCACTCGCCACCAATAAGAGCACAGTTATCACGAGCACCGTTTTGCGATGCGTCAAAACCGCCGTAAAGAATTTGTCGATAAGCTCATGCATAGTATAGGATTATCTCACCTTTTGGAATTTATACCTGCTCACAATCCTAAAGGAGTTGTCCGTCATGCTCAAAATTACCGTGTATGCCGTTGGTAAGCTGAAAGAAAAGTTCTGGAAAGATGCTTGTAACGAGTATCTCAAGCGCCTCAGCGCCTACGCCCCCACCACGGTTGTCGAGCTGCCAGACTCCAACAAAACAGCCGAGAGTGCGCTGCTCTTACAAAAGCTTGGCGAGTCACCCGCGCACACTAAAACAATCTTACTTGATCGCGTGGGTAAGCAAGTCTCAAGCACCGATCTAGCCGACATGCTTGATGCTGACACTCTTTCAGGTATCTCGCATATCCGATTTATCATTGGAGGAAGCGACGGAGTTGATGCACAAGTAAGCGCTTATGCAGATACTTCTATTAGCTTTGGTAAGATCACCTTGCCACACAACTTGGCGCGCGTGGTGCTGTTGGAGCAGATTTATCGCGCGTGCAAGATATCAAAAAACGAACCTTACCATAAGTAGAGGAAACAGAGCTTTACGAAATAGGATGAATAGCGCGCTATGTAGTGAAACCTTGCGGAAGGCTGATATTTCATTATGAGCTATCTTGGTATTGGAGTGTTACGCTTTAATCGCTTTTCACTCTTTTTCGATTTTTAATGCTCCTCGTGACAAGATGAGACTTTTAGTGAGAGTGTCTTTTCTTGACAGCCCCATCGCCTTCTAAAAAATGAGTCGAATCCTCACAGAAAGTGCCAGTTTTGTCACGAAATACCTGATAATACGGGACAATTTGCAGTTGCCGGTTATGTCCATAAAATGGTGTAAAAGAAGGAAATGAGCCAGAGGTTTATCTTCCAAGTAAAATCGTAAGTGCTAACAA
>PPYF01028530.1_pt1 | contig 23464 bp, 19 predicted proteins | sample 1559871 | NCBI WGS metagenome assembly PPYF01 (sample SAMN08240021, study PRJNA423297) | Human gut metagenome, whole genome shotgun sequencing project.
TTAGAGTTTAGGGTTTAGGGTTTAGAGAAATGAAGCCCTAAACCCTAAACCTTTAAACCTTAAACCTTAAACTTTAAACCAGAATGACCAACCAAGATAAAGGCAGCAAGCTGTACCTGTTCTCCATCGTCATGGTGGCCGTAATGGGCGGTCTGCTGTTCGGCTACGACACGGCCGTCATCTCCGGCGCCGAAAAAGGCCTCCAGGCCTTTTTCCTGAACGCGCAGGACTTCATCTACACCGACGGCCTGCACGGCGTGACATGCTCCAGCGCCCTGATAGGCTGCATCCTGGGCAGCGCCATCTCCGGCTTCTTCGCAACGCGCTACGGCCGCAAGCGTTCGCTGTTCTTCGCCGGCATAATGTTCTTCCTGAGCGCCGTAGGCTCGTATTACCCTGAGTTCCTGTTCTTCGAGAAAGGCCATCCCAGCCTTCAGCTGCTGTGGGCGTTCAACGCCTACCGCGTACTGGGCGGCATAGGCGTCGGCCTCGCTTCCGCCATCTGCCCGATGTACATCGCCGAGGTCGCGCCCAGCAATCTGCGCGGCACCCTCGTGTCCTGGAACCAGTTCGCCATCATCTTCGGCCAGCTTGTGGTATACTTCGTCAACTTCATGATACTCGGCGAGCACACCAACCCCGTCATCGAGAAGATAGGCGAAGGCGTGTACGCAGTGGCCGCGCAGTCCGACCCGTGGACCATCTCCACCGGCTGGCGCTACATGTTCGGCTCTGAAGCGTTCGTTGCCGGTCTGTTCACCATCCTTGTGTGCTTCGTCCCGGAGTCGCCGCGCTATCTCGCCCTCGTCGGCAAGGACAGCGCCGCCCTCAAGGTGCTCACGCGCATCAACGGCAGCAAGGCCGCGCAGACCATTCTCGCCGAAATCAAAGGCACCGTCGAGGTGCGCTCCGAGCGTCTGTTCAGCTTCGGCGTGATGGTGATATTCGTAGGCGTTATGCTCAGCGTGTTCCAGCAGGCCGTCGGCATCAACGCCGTGCTCTACTATGCGCCCCGCATTTTCGAGTCCATGAACATGGGCGACCCGATGATGCAGACCGTAATCATGGGCATCGTCAATATCGCCTTCACTCTGGTAGCCGTCTTCACCGTCGACCGCCTCGGCCGCAAGCCCCTGCTCATATGGGGCTCGATAGGCATGGCTATCGGTGCCATGGGTGTGGCCCTGAGCAACATCGTGACTCTTCCCGCCATCGTTCCCGTGGTAAGCATCATGGTCTACAGCGCCAGCTTCATGTTCTCCTGGGGCCCCATCTGCTGGGTTCTCATCGCCGAGATATTCCCCAACAGCATCCGCGGCGCTGCCGTGGCCGTAGCCGTGGCCTTCCAGTGGATTTTCAACTTCATCGTCAGCTCTACGTTCGTGCCTATGTACAATCTTGAGCTCGGTTCGATGGGCGTCCGCTTCGGCCACATGTTCGCCTATGCCCTCTACGGCGTCATCTGTATCGTCGCCGCCATCTTCGTCTACCGTCTCGTGCCCGAGACCAAGGGCAAGACTCTCGAGGACATGACCGCCTACTGGAAAAACCGCAAATAAAGTTATTAATGTGTAAAAAGCGGCGGGGCTGTGAGGTCTCGCCGCTTTTTTCGTATGTTTTTTTGTAACTTTGCGGCGCAATGGCGAAATGTGCTACATACGGGCTGGTGGGCCGTACGCTCGGGCATTCGTTCTCGCAGGCTTATTTCACGGAAAAATTCGCCCGCGAGGGCATCGACGCTCGTTATCTCAACTTCGAGCTGTCCTGCATCGGAACGTTGCCCGACATTATCGCCGCCCACCCCGGGCTGCGTGGCTTCAACGTGACAATACCTTACAAGCAGGACATCATTCCGATGCTCGACACCGTGGACACGGCGGCCGCCGCCATCGGCGCGGTGAACACGGTGAGGGTGGAGCTTGACGGAAGCCTTACCGGATTCAACACCGATGCTCCGGGCTTTGCCGCATCGCTGCGCGGGCTGCTCGGCGATGCCGCCGTGCCGCCCCGGGGGCTCGTGCTCGGCACCGGGGGCGCCTCGCTGGCCGTTGTGGCCGCCCTGCGCGGCATGGGATGCGAGCCGGTGTGCGTCAGCCGCACGCCCCAGTCGGGGCAGCTGGGCTATGGCGACGTGACGGCCGATGTGATTAAGGCATGCGGCGTCATCGTGAATGCCACGCCGCTGGGCACGTGGCCGCGCGTCGACGAGGCACCCGCCCTGCCCTACGATGCGCTTGCGCCCGGCCACTTCTGCATGGATCTGGTCTACAATCCCGACCCCACGCTCTTCATGCGTCTGTGCGCGGCCCGCGGTGCCGCGGTGCGCAGCGGCCTTGACATGCTGCACCGGCAGGCCGAGGGCTCGTGGCGAATATGGAACAACAATGACAACAATGAATAAAGTAATCTACATCGCAATCATCGCGCTGATACTGTTGCCCTGGAATCTGCTCGGGCTTCCTGTGGTATCGGCGCCTGTCGCTTTGCTCGCGGGCCTTGTCTTCGCGTTCACCTGCAAGAATCCCTGCCCCAAGTTCAACAAGAAGACGTCGAAGTACCTGCTTCAGGTGGCCGTCGTCTGTCTCGGCTTCGGCATGAACCTCCAGGAGTCGCTGCGCAGCGGCGCCGACGGCATGCTGTTCACGGTGGTGAGCGTAATCAGCGTGATGTGCCTCGGCGTTATACTGGGCTATTCGCTCCATATCAACCGCAAGACGGCCTATCTCATAAGCAGCGGCACGGCCATATGCGGCGGCAGCGCCATTGCGGCCGTCGGCCCCGTGCTGAAAGCCAACGAGAACGAGATGGCCGTCAGCCTCGGCGTCATCTTCATCCTCAATGCCGTGGCTCTGTTTGTCTTTCCTCCGCTGGGCCATATGTTCGACATGAGTCAGGCTCAGTTCGGCACATGGGCCGCCATTGCCATACACGACACATCGAGCGTGGTCGGCGCCGGCGAAGTCTACGGCGAGCAGGCGTTGCAGATGGCTACGCTCATAAAGCTGACGCGTGCCCTGTGGATAATCCCGCTGGCGCTGGTGACGATGTTCGTCTTCCGCGACGGCTCCGGACGCATCTCCATCCCCTGGTTCATCTTCATTTTCATCCTGGCTATGGTCGCCAATACCTATCTGCCCCTGCCGCAGTGGTTCACGGCGGCGATGGAGTGGATAGCACGCCGCGGCATGGTGGTGACGCTGTTCCTCATCGGTGCTTCGCTCTCGCTCTCCACTGTCCGGCAGGTGGGCGTGAAGCCCCTGCTGCTGGCCGTGGCGCTCTGGATTCTCATAGGCGTCAGCAGCCTGCTGGTGGTGCTCAACACCATAGACTGATGCCATGCAGGCACCCTATGCCCGCATCCCTGCCGTCCCGGCCGCGATAGGGCTGGTGTGCGGTGTGGCATGCGGCGCGGCCGCCCTCTCAGGGCTGTGGCTCTGGTTGGCAGTAGCATGCTGTGCGGCGGGCATAGGTCTGTGGCTCTGGCGCGATGCGCGCTTTTATGCTGCGGCACCCCTTGCGATGGCCGCCGGCATAGCGCTCTCCATGTCGGCCGAAGCGACTGAGCATGAGACTCCTCCGCTTGCCGATGCACGCAACGGCCTCGCCGAGTGCATATATGCCGCGCCCCTCGACGGCGACGCCGCCGCCTTTCTGGCTACCACGCTGGTGGCCGACGGGCGCTACATGCGCCGCGCCGTGCGCGAGGACTTCCGCAATTCCGGCATGGCCCACGTGCTGGCACTCAGCGGCTTTCATGTCGGCGTCATCGCGCTTCTGATGCTGTGGCTCACGCGGCCTATGGTCCTGTGCCGCCGGTTGCGTCCGTGGCGTCCCCTGCCGGTGCTTGGCGCGGTGTGGGCGTTCGTGTTCATTGGCGGTATGGCGCCTTCGCTTCAGCGTGCGGCGCTGATGTTTACCCTTCTTCTTGCGGCGCGTTGGTCGGGCCGGGGATATTCGTCGCTCAACGCCCTTGCCGTCGCTGCCATTGCTATTGTGCTGGTGCGGCCCGCAGCGGCTACCGATGTAGGCTTTGTGCTGTCGTTTGTGTCGGTAGGCGGCATAGTGCTGCTTATGCCGGTGGTGAATCCGTTCGACGAGTCATCGCATCCGCTTGTGCGGCGCGCGGCGTCCGTGTTGTCGGTACCGGTGTGCGCCACACTTGCCACGGCGCCCGTTGTCGCCGGAGTGTTCGACTCGCTGCCGCTGCTGTTCCTGCCCGCCAATGTGGCGCTGTCGCTCCTTTTCGCGCCCTTCTATGTGCTGTCGCTTGTGCTTGTGGCCCTTTCCGCGGCAGGCATCGTGCTCGCCCCGCTGACGGCGGCGGTGCAGATGCTTTATGACGCCATGAGCCATGTGGCCCGGTGGTGCTCCTCGGCGGTCCCTGTCCACATGCCGCAATGGGCCGGCTTGGCGTTATATGCCGCCCTGGTTGCGCTGACCCTGTGGTACTACAATCAAAAAAAGCGCCGGCCGGAATGACAGCGTAAGCGAAAAATGGGTATTTTTGCAGTGCGAAAATCCGAAAGATATGACACACGAAAAAGAAATACCCGTACTGCTGCTCACCGGTTATCTCGGCAGTGGAAAGACCACCCTCCTCAACCGCATACTTGCCAATGAAAAAGGCATCCGCTTTGCAGTAATAGTCAATGACATAGGCGAGGTGAACATCGACGCCGACCTCATTCAGAAAGGCGGCGTGGTGGGTCAGTCGGGCGCCGACGACCTTGTGGCCCTGCAGAACGGCTGCATATGCTGCACGCTGAAGATGGACCTCGTGGAGCAGCTGCACGACATAGCATCCACCGGCCGTTTTGACTACATCGTAATTGAGGCCAGCGGTATCTGCGAGCCCGAGCCGATTGCACAGACCATCGAGTCGATACCGCAGCTCGATTCCCGCTACAGCCGCGGCGGAGCCATGCCGCGTCTCGACTGCATAGCCACGGTGGTGGACGCCCTGCGCATGAGCGACGAGTTCGGCTGCGGCAAGCACTTGCAGCGCAAGGATATTGCTGAGGACGACATCGAGAATCTCGTCATCCAGCAGATTGAGTTCTGCAATGTTATAATCCTGAACAAGATTTCCGAGATCAGCCGTGAGCAGGCCGACGACATCCGTTCTGTCATCCGTGCATTGCAGCCCGCCGCCAAAATCATAGAGTGCGACTACGCCGACTTCGACTTCGAGGAAATTCTCGGCACGGGATCATTCGATTTCGAGAGCGTGGCTACATCGGCCACCTGGGTGCAGAAAGTGGAAGGCGCCGTGGAGGAAGACGAGCATGAGCACCACCACGAGCATCACCATCACGACCACGAGCACGAACACGACCATCACCACCATCACGACGAGGAAGGCGAGGCCGAGGAATACGGCATACAGACCTTCGTCTACAACCGACGTCCGGCCATGGATATAACCAAGTTCGACCGCTTTGTGGCCTCCGCATGGCCACGCAACGTCATCCGTGCCAAGGGTATGGTCTACTTCAACAGCGACACCGACATGTGCTACCTCTTCGAGCAGGCCGGCTCGCAGAAAAAGCTCACCGAGGCCGGACAGTGGTATGCCACGGCTCCCGCCGCCGACCTTGAGCGCTTCATGGCTGCCAATCCCGGTCTGCGCCGCGACTGGGACCCGCATTACGGCGACCGCATGCAGAAAATAGTCTTCATCGGCCGTAACCTCGACCGCGAGGCCATCACCGCCGCCCTCGACGCCTGCCTTGTGAAATAATTAGGTAAACATACTCGCGGCAGAAGAATATTACACAACCCTGCTTGTAGGGACGCACGTCTCGTGCAATGCGGTTCAAATAAGACATTATCTCAGTGTGGTTGGTGGCTTTTATTTTATCGGGTTGCAATGTGCTGCGTATAACATAATTGTATGGCCGGAGGCCATGGATTTTGTTAACCGCGGGCACTTGACCCCTAACTCCCTCACTGCGCGAAGCGCAACCTCACTCCTCACTGCGGCCTCCGGCCGCACCCCCTCTTACCTATCCCCTATAAACTCAAAAAGAGAGAGCCCGCGGAGCGCGGCGGGCTTCCGATGCCGGTTTCCATAGCGCCCGTGCGCCCACGAAAAATATTACGACCAGGTAAAACGCCGCCAACCCGCGTTCGTCGCGGGTTTAATCCGGTTAGCCGGTGGTTAAGGAGCGACCATAGGGAGCGACATACCACCGGTAACGCCGCAAAAACGCATCAACCTGCCGCATAGCGGGTTGCACAGCGCCAAATAAACGAGAGGCGCCGGCAAGTCCTCGAAGAGGACGTATCCGTAGTTAACCACATGTCAAACAGCGCCTTGCGATGCGTTCATGGGGCAGAGAATACCCACCGAAGCTGCAAGCTCGGAGAGCTTGCGTCCGTACGGCCGCCGTCATTTCTTTATATGACCTGCATTACAATCCCTGCAAAATAAAAATCACCTCTGTTATTTTTGTTATTTCTGTATTTTTGTATCAATAACACCCTCAACGCCATTATCAATAACGCCCTCGACGTCACTATCATCAAAAATCCCCTTATGTCGCTTATGACCTTCTGTCGCTCTGTTTCCCGCCATCCCCGGTAACTTCCTGACACGTACGGTCCCGGCTCACACCGATGGCGTCTATTCCTTTTTCAGAAAATAGCGCGGTTGCCAGTTGTGCGACTTGATTATGCCCTCCGGAGTTGCGAATGTTGCATCGACGGAGGGTATCAGTTTGTCGGGCTTCACCTCGATGCTGTATGCCACATCCGTGCATTTCCCGGCCACGGATGTAGAATCCGAGGTCTCGATACGGAACTCATGCCCCTTCATCAGCGAGAGGTGCCTGAGGATTGACGGGGAGAGAATTATGAGTCCTTCGTTCTCGCTCTGCGTGTATTGCCACTTCACACGCTTGCCGTCGGCGGCGTCCTCCAGTATCACGTAGTCGAAATGCCCGAGATACGGAATCGTCTCCGAATACATGCCGCGCAGGATGAAGCGTGCCTTCTCCAGAAAAATGCCGGGCGTATACTGGCGGTAGGCGTTGACTCCCTCGCCGTTCACGGGCTTGTAGTTCCGTATCAGCTCGTAATGCTTCATTTCCTCAGGGTGCTTTTTCGGCCGTTTTTTCAGCCATACCGTATCCGGCACCGCCAGCCGGAACGATTCAAACATGGCCTCACCGGCCTCCGGCACATAGAAACTGATGGTATCGCCGGAGAATCTCTCCGCGAAGGCGCCCGCCGACATTGGTTCTATATACCGTCCGACGGGGCATTCCCCGCCTGCGTGTGCGGCCTGTGCATGGCCGGCGAGCGTCGCCTGCAGCAGGCAGATGCTGAGTATTGCCAAGTATTTCATCACCAGTTTTCGTTTGCTGCGGCGGTGCCGCTGATTACTGCATCGCGGATGCTGTCTATGATTCCTATTGAATATATGTGGGAGGCCACAAGAGCCCTCGCACCCTCCTTCTTTATCTTTTTGGTGAACGGATAACATTCGGAAGGAACGACTTCCACATACGAACGTGCAGGAGGACTGTCAAGATTCAGTATTATCCCGAGCCAGTTCAGGTCGTTCAGCATCTCGTACTTCTGTACCGAGGTGCTTATCTTCATCTTTCCGTCCTTCATGTCAATCCTGACAAGCACCGTGATGGATATGTCGGTGTTGCTTGAGAACGAACTTGCGTGTGCGACGTCAGGTATCAGAGTCTTTGCTATAAACAGGCCCGACTCCTTGTCACTGTGCTGGATTGCGGCGCCGTCTTCGTCGAACGAGCGTGCGAACCAGTCCATCACGATGTCGTAGAGTTGTTCCTTGGTCGCACGCAGGCTGTCAAGGATCATTTCCCGGGAGATGGCGTTGTTGCGGTCCAGCCCGTAAATATTCTTTATGGCGAGGGCTGCTTCCGTGTCCTCCACCTTGCCGTCGCCGTCAGTATCCAGCGACATGTCTATTCCTATTTTCTCGCGCTGTCCTGCCAATGCTGCGGCAGCCGCAACGAGCAGAATTACAAGTGTGATGACTGTCTTTTTCATGAGATGATGCGGAGCCGGTGATTCTCCGCCGCTAAGTTAAAGAAAATTTTTGTGAAATACACAAGGCTTTCGACATTTACGACATATTTGCAGCATATTTGGTAACCGGGATGAAGCTTAAAAATTCTTGTTTGTTTTGATACAACCTCTAAAAATCGTATCTTTGCGATACCATACTGACTGCATCATGACCGAACAAGACATCAAACAGCTCAGGCAAGACCCCGACGGACTCGCCACCTACGAATATCTGGCCAACAACATCGACACCTGCGGCGACGATCTCGACACTATTGTCGACAACATGATTACCGTTGACCACAACGGACAGTTCCTCGCCAGCGCCGCACGCTATCTGCACGCCATCGACGCCGAGCGCTATGCCGCCGCCGTCGAGCGACTCGTCGCAGCCACCATCGACAAAGACCGCGAGCACAACTACCTGCCCTCGCTCATACGCGGCATCTACGGAGACAACTACGAGGATGGAGCCGCCGAACGCTGCGCCACCGACCGCAATTTCCGCCGCATGTACCAGCGTCTGAATCCCCGTCCCGACAGCCTGTAATCCTCAGTTTAAAGTTTAAAGTTTAAAGTTTAAGGTTTAAGGTTTAAGGTTTAAGGTTTAAGGTTTAGATAATAGCGACCCAACTCCTAACTTCTAACTCCTAACTCCACACTCCCAACTCCTAACTGCGCGAAGCGCAACTCACTCCTAACTCACAAAGTGAAACCAATTCTCCTGCCTCTCATGCTGGCGCTCGGACTCGGAGCCTGCGCCGGCAACAAAGCCGCCGAGACCGAAGCCACAGGCGCCGCACCGGCCGAGGCCAAACCCGTTACCGACATGACACAGAAAACCGACACCACAAACGCCAAAGTGGAGATAGAAACCACTATGGGCAACTTCACCGTCCTCCTCTACGGAGACACTCCCCGCCACCGCGACAACTTCCTCCGCCTCGTGCGCGAGGGCTACTACGACGGCACGCTCTTCCACCGCGTCATCAACGAATTCATGGTCCAGGCCGGCGACCCCGACTCGCGCAACGCCAAACCCGGGCAGCAGCTCGGCGCCGGAGGCCCCGACTACAAGATCGACGCCGAGATAGTCTATCCCGCCCACTTCCACAAGCGCGGCGCCCTCGCCGCCGCACGCCAGGCCGACCAGGTGAACCCCGCCCGCCAGAGCAGCGGCTCGCAGTTCTACGTCGTCACCGGCAAGAAACTCACCGAGGGCGAGCTCGCCCAGACCGAGCAGTACATGCAGCAGAGCCTCCGCCAGCAGATCTTCAACCGCAAGGTGCAGGAGCACCGTGCCGAGATAATACAGCTCCAGCAGAACGCCGACCGAGCCGGTCTCGACGCCCTGCAGAAGCAGCTCGTGGCCGAGACAGACGCCGAGGCCGCCGCCGCGCCCGCACGCCTCACCGACGAGCAGCGCCGAGCCTACACCACCGAAGGCGGCACGCCCCACCTCGACGGCCAGTACACCGTCTTCGGCGAGGTCATCAGCGGCATGGACGTCATCGACCGCATCGAGAAGGTGCCCACCGGCCCGCAGGACCGTCCCCGCGAGGATGTGCGCATCATTAAAATGAAAGTCATAGACTGACGCCGCCTAAGGGCATGAACATCACACGCTATACCCTCGCAAACGGACTGCGCGTGGTCCACGACTACGAGCCCCGTACGGCCATGGCGGCCGTCGACGTGTTCTACGACGTGGGCGCGCGCGACGAGAGCCGTTCGCTCACGGGCATAGCCCATCTGTTCGAGCACCTGATGTTCGGAGGCTCGGCCAACGAGCCGGACTTCAACGGCGCCATAGAGCGCGCCGGAGGCGTCAGCAACGCCTGGACAAGCCCCGACTTCACCAACTTCTACGAACTCATGCCCGCGCAGAACGTCGAGGCAGCCCTGCGCGTGGAGAGCGACCGCATGCTCGCCCTGAGCTTCAGCCCCGACGTTCTGCGCGTGCAGCGCTCCGTAGTCGTAGAGGAATTCCGCCAGACCGTGCTCAACCGCCCCTACGGGCGCGTCATGCACGAGCTGCGCGACATGGTGTACGCCCCCACCCATCCCTACTCCTGGCCCGTCATAGGCCTCACGCCCGAGCACATCGAGCGCGTCACCGACGAGGACGTGCGCCGCTGGTTCTACGCCCACTACGCGCCCAACAACGCCGTGCTCGCCGTCAGCGGCAACGTCCGCCCCGACGAGCTGCGGCGCATGGTGGAGAAATGGTTCGGCGACATACCGCGCCGCGACATCGCCCCGCGCCGCCTCCCCGCCGAGGCATTGCGCGCCGAAGGCAGCACATGGCGCGAGATCACCGACCGCGTGCCGCAGCCCTACGTGCTCCTCGGCTTCCCCATGCCTGCCCGCGGCGAGGAAGGCTACACCGAGTGCGACATACTCACCGACCTGCTCTCGGCAGGACGCGCCTCGCGCCTGCGCACAAGGCTCACCGGACGCCGGCCCGACCTCGTGGCCGACGCCGAAGCCTCCATCATGGGCTCGGAGCACACCGGCCTGCTGATGCTCGACTGCCAGGTGGTGCGCGACGACCACGAGAGCATCCTCCACGCCCGCGAGGGGTTGCTGAACGAAGCCACCGACCTCACCATCGAGGACCACATCAGCCCGCGGGAGCTGGAGCGCGTACTGCGCCGACACGAGACACGCCACGCCGCCGACAGCATGTCGGCCGTCGACAACGCCCGTCGTCTGGCCGAAGCCGAGATGCACGACGAGGACATCGACGCCGAGCTGCGCCGACGTCGCGCCGTCACCCGCGCCGGGCTCGCCGCCTGGGCGCGCCGCATCTTCATCGACAGCCCCATGGCGACCCTCATAGTCAAACCCGACGAAGATGGCGAAGCATAACGACACCGGACTCCTGGGCGAACAGGCCGCAGTGGACCTGCTCACGGCCAAGGGCTATGCCATCGTCGACCGCAACTGGCGCTGCGGACGCATGGAGATCGACATCGTGGCCCAGCGCGACGGTCGCCTCGTCATCGTCGAGGTGAAGACGCGCTCCGACGACACTATGGACGACCCCGTGGAGGCCGTCACCCGCCGCAAGCAGCTGGCGATGGTGCGCGCCGGTGTGGCCTACGCCAATGCCTACGGTCTGCCCCACGAACTGCAGTTCGACATCATAGGCGTCAGCGGCACGCCGGACAATTTCAAGATTGAACACATAGAGGACGCATTCCCGCCTCCCCTGAAAACATACTGACATATGAACACGACAGAAGAACGTCTGGCCGCGCTGCGCGCACAGATGAAGAACAACGGCATCGACGCCGCCATCATACCCCAAGCCGACCCCCACATGAGCGAATACATAGCCTCGCACTGGCAGGCGCGCCGCTGGCTCAGCGGCTTCAACGGCTCGGCAGGCACGCTCGTGGTGCCCGCGGCGGCTCCCGCCATGCTCTGGACCGACTCGCGCTACTTCCTCCAGGCCGAGGCGCAGCTCGAGGGCTCCGAGATACAGCTCATGAAGGAAGGCCTGCCCGAGACGCCCTCCATCGAGGAATGGCTCACCGCGCACCTTCAGGCAGGCGCCACCGTAGGCGTCGACGGCATGCTGTACAGCACCGGCGCCATGCGCAGCCTGCGCGCGGCGCTGAAATCGCGCGGCATTCTGCTCGACACCGGCTTCGACCCTCTGCCCGCCATATGGGCCGACCGCCCCGCGCTCCCCAAGTGCGCCGTCTTCGTCCACGAGGAGAAATACGCCGGACGCAGCGCCGCCGACAAAATTGCCGACGCCCTCGGTGAGGCACGCCGCCACGGCGCCGACGCCGTATTCGTCTCCGCGCTCGACCAGACGGCATGGCTGCTCAACATCCGCAGCCGCGACGTGAAGTACAACCCCGTCGCCACGGCCTTCACCTACCTCGGTCCGGAAGGCAACCTCCTGTTCATCGACCGCGACAAGGTGGGCGACGACGTGGCCGCCTACCTCGCCTCGCAGGGCGTGCAGATGCGCCCCTACGGCTCCGTCAAGGACTTCGCCGCAAGCCTCTCCACGCAGCGCCGCGTACTGCTCGACCCGGCCTCCACGGCCTACGGCATAATGGAAGCCTTCGGCGACCGTGCCGTCGAGAGCACGTCGCCCCTGGCGATGCCCAAGGCATGCAAGAACGAGGTACAGGTAGCCGGCGTGCGCGAAGCCATGCGCCGCGACGGCGCCGCCCTGGTGCACGCCGTGATGGAGCTGGAACGCCGCCTCGGCGCCGGCGAGGCCATAACCGAGATGGACGTCGCCGAGATACTCCTGCGCCACCGCAGCGCCATGCCGCTGTTCTTCGACGAGAGCTTCGGCACCATCGCCGGTTACGGCCCCCACGGCGCCATCGTGCACTACGAGGCCGACGAGGTCAGCAACGCCACGCTGCGTCCCGAGGGCCTGCTGCTCATCGACAGCGGCGCGCAGTACCTCGACGGCACTACCGACATCACCCGCACGATATGCCTCGGCGACCCCACCCAGCAGGAGCGCGCCGACTTCACTCTGGTTATGAAGGGTCACATCGCCCTCGCCACAGCCATCTTCCCCGAGGGCACATGCGGCACACAGCTCGACGCCCTGGCCCGCCAGTACCTCTGGCAGCACGGCCTCAGCTACCTGCACGGCACGGGCCACGGCGTGGGCCACTTCCTGAACGTGCACGAAGGCCCCCAGAGCATACGTCTGAACTACGTGCCCGCGCCGCTGACGCCCGGCATGATAACGAGCAACGAGCCCGGCCTCTACCGCGCCGGCGTGCACGGCATACGCTGCGAGAACCTCGTGCTCACGGTCCCGGCCTTCGACACCGAGTTCGGCCGCTTCTACAAGTTCGAGACCCTGACGCTCTTCCCCTTCGACACACGCCTGCTGGCAACCGAGATGATGACCGAGGACGAGCTCACGTGGATCAACCGCTATCACGCTCACGTCTACGACACCCTGGCCCCCGCGCTGGACGAGCCTGCCCGCGAATGGCTCAAAGAAAAAACACAGGCAATTTGATTACCATACCAACAACCAATCATTTATGGCACTGATAATTCCTCTGCGCGGCGTTACGCCGCAGATAGGCAAAGACTGCTTCCTGGCCGAGAACGCCACCGTCGTGGGCGACGTGGTGATGGGCGACGGATGCAGCATATGGTTCAACGCCGTGCTGCGCGGCGACGTCAACAGCATACGCATCGGCAACCGCGTCAACGTGCAGGACGGCTCCGTGCTCCACACGCTCTACCAGAAGTCCACCATCGAGATAGGCGACGACGTAAGCATAGGCCACAACGTCACCATCCACGGCGCCAAGATCCACGACCTCGCCCTCATAGGCATGGGCGCCGTGGTGATGGACGACGCCGAGGTGGGCGAGGGAGCCATCGTGGCCGCCGGCGCCGTGGTGCTGTCGCGCACCAAGATAGGTCCCAACGAGCTGTGGGCCGGCGCCCCCGCCAAGTTCATCAAGATGGTCGACCCGGCCCAGAGCCGCGAGATAAACCAGAAGATAGCCCACAACTACCTGATGTACTCCAAGTGGTATAGCGAGTGAGCCTGGCGCGCTACATAGACATCCGGCGCTTCGGCCGCACGGCCTTTCTTATCACGGCGGCCGCCGTCGTGGCTATGTTCCTGTGGATCAGCGACGGCCTGGTGCGCGACCTCTCCGCGCAAGAGCGCGAGCGCATGCAGATATGGGCCGACGCCACGCGCGAGATGGTGCGCGTGCTCTCGGCCGAGAGCTCCGACAGCACGGGCGCCCGCGTCGACGTCGACTTCCTGCTCGGCATCATCGAGGCCAATACCACCATCCCCGTGCTGCTCACCGACGACGAGGGCAACATACTGCAGCACCGCAACTTCCGCCTGCCCGAGCCGGTGGACTCCCTGGCGCCGATGGCGCTCAACGCCGCCAACGAGCGCTTTCTGCGCGGCAAGCTCAAGGCCCTGGCCGGAAGCACCAACGTCATCGACTTCGACATAGCGCCGGGCGTCACGCAGCATCTCTACTACGAGGACTCGACGCTGCTCAAGCGCCTGACGCGCTTCCCCTACGTGCAGTCGCTGGTGATGCTGGTGTTCGTGGCCGTGGTCTATTTCGCCGTCATATCCATCAAGAAGGCCGAGCAGAACAAGGTGTGGGTGGGCCTGAGCAAGGAGACGGCCCACCAGCTGGGCACGCCCATCTCGTCGCTCATGGCGTGGATGGAGCTGCTGCCGGGCATGGGCGTGCCGCCCGACATCATGGCCGAGCTCAACAAGGACGTGACGCGCCTCGGTTCCATAGCCTCCCGCTTCTCCAAGATAGGCTCGAAGCCGCAGATGGAGCAGGCCGACATGCGCGACATCATCCTCGGCGCCACCGACTATATGGCGACGCGCATCTCCGGCCGCATCGCCCTCAGGGCCGACGCCGGGGAGCAGCCCCTGCCCGTCAGGGCCTGCCCGCCGCTGTTCGCCTGGGTGATGGAAAACCTCATCAAGAATGCCGTCGACGCCATCAGCGGCGACGGCACCATCAGCGTCACCGCCGGCTGCGACGGCGCCCGGCGCATCTTCATCGAAGTGGCCGACACCGGCAAGGGCATCGCGCGCAAGAACTTCAAGAACGTGTTCTCGCCGGGGTTCACCACCAAGAAGCGCGGCTGGGGCCTCGGCCTCACCCTCGCGCGGCGCATCGTGGAGCAGTACCACGACGGCCGCATCTTCGTCAAATCCTCCACTCCCGGCGCGGGCACCACCTTCCGCATAGAGCTGCCGCGCGCCTGACACACAACCTCAATCTACCGCCATGACACCAATCACCAGCTTCGCCGACCTCTCGGCCCACCTGCTCGGCCACCCCTCGCGCCGCAAGCGCGTAGCCGTGGCCTATCCCCACGACGACCACACCCGCGAAGCCGTAGAGGCCGCCCTGCAGGAAGGCTTCGCCGACTTCATCCTCGTAGGCCGCACCGACGAGTTGCGGCAATTGCCTTTCGTGACCGCCAGTCCCGGACGCGTGACCCTTGAGCAGAGCGACACGCCCGAGGATGCCGCACGCCGCGCCGTGGCGCTGGTGCGCGGCGGGAGCGCCGACGTGCTCATGAAAGGCATGATGAACACCGACGTGCTGCTGCATGCCGTCCTCGACAAGCAGCTCGGTCTGCTGCCGCCGGGCGGTGTGCTGTCGCACATCACCGCCTCGGAGATACCCGGCCACGGCCGGCTCCTGTTCTTCGCCGACGCCGCCGTCATTCCCTTCCCCACCCTGGCACAACGCACCGCCATGCTCGCGGAGATGACGGCCACCATACGCAGCTTCGGCATCGCGCAGCCCCGCATCGCCCTCATACACTGCACCGAGCAGACGAGTCCGCGCTTCCCCGTCACGCTCGACTACGCCGAGCTGCGCAGCCTGGCCGCAGAGGGCGCGTTCGGCGCCGCCACTGTGGACGGCCCGATGGACGTGCGCTGCGCCTGCGAGCCGGGAGCCGCCGCCGTCAAGGGCATAGTGTCGCCCGTGGCAGGCTGCGCCGACGGCTTGCTCATGCCCGACATCGAGGGCGCCAACGTGTTCTACAAGACCGTCACCACCTTTGCCGGAGCCATCAACGCCGGCATGCTCATGGGCACGACGGCGCCCGTGGTCCTCCCCTCGCGCGGCGATTCTCCGCGCGGCAAACTGTACAGCCTTGCCATGGCCTGCCTCAAAACCCTATCCTCCAACTGAACGCTATGAGACTCCTCACCATCAATCCGGGTTCCACCTCGACCAAAATAGCTGTCTTCGACGACATGACACCCGTGTTTTCGAGCAACATCAGCCACTCGGTAGCCGACCTCGAGCCTTTTGAATTGGTGTCTGACCAGTTTGAATTCCGCCGCGACCTCATCCTCGACGAGCTCGCCCGCAACGGCATTCCTTTCCGCTTCGACGCGATAGTGGCCCGCGGCGGTCTGCTGAAGCCCGTGGAGGGCGGCGTCTATGCCGTCAACGACGTCATGCTCAGTGAAATAGAACACCCCATGCGCAACCATGCGTGCAACCTGGGATGCCGCATCGCTGCCGACTTTGCCGCACGTCTGCCGGGATGCCGCGCCCTGACGGCCGACCCCGGCGTGGTGGACGAGCTGGACGACGCCGCACGCATCTCCGGCTCGCCGCTGCTGCCGCGCATCACCACCTGGCACGCCCTGAACCAGCGCGCCATAGCACGCCGCTACGCCCGCGAGCACGACACCACCTACGAGGCACTGAACCTGATAGTCGCCCACCTGGGCGGCGGCATCTCCATAGGAGCACACCGCCACGGCCGCTGCGTCGACGTCAACAACGCCTTCGACGGCGAGGGGCCCTTCTCGCCCGAGCGCGCGGGTTCGCTGCCGCCGGGTGCACTCATCGACCTCTGTTTCTCGGGTCGCTACACGCGCGAGCAGCTGAAGCGCCGCATCAGCGGCAACGCCGGGCTGGCCGCCCACCTGGGCTGCACCGACGTGCGCGCCATAGTCGAGGCCATAGAGGCCGGCGACAGGAAGGCCGAGCTGGTGGTCGACGGCATGATACACTCGATAGCCAAGTGGATAGGGGGCGCCGCGGCCGTGCTGCGCGGCCGGGTGGACGCCATCCTGCTCACGGGTGGCGTGGCCTACTCGGACTATGTGGTGGGCCGCCTCCGGGACTACATCAGCTTCATCGCGCCGATACATGTCTATCCCGGTGAGAACGAGATGCTCGCCCTTGCCGCCAACGGTCTTGCCGCGCTCCGCGGCGAGCAGGAGATAAAGGATTATCGGTGAGGAGTTTAGAGTTGATAGTTTAGAGGTAAGAGGGAGGGCGGGGCGCCTGTTCCTCAATTCGCCCTGCGATCCACTGTTTTCATTGATTCTTCTCATAACTTTGCAATTTTGACATTCTGACGCTGCAAAGTTACAACACGAAACACCCCTTTCGATTATGTTTTTGTCACATACCCCAAAATTTTTTTTGCGCTGGTGGTTAAAGTTATCGTAGACAGCGAGATACAGAAAGACAGAAGGGACAGAAGTTTTTTCAGTCGGGGATAGTGTGATGGCGTGGTGCAGCCGCCTCCGGGGCTGATTTTGCGGGTGTGCTACTGACCACGGGCGCATGCGCCCGCGGCTAACAATATCCATGGCCTCCGGCCATAGGGCCGTTATCCCAATGTGGATTTTCACTGACGCAAGCTCGCCGAGCTTGCAGCCTGGGGGATGGCTTCTTTGTCAAGCGATTACCCGCCGCATGGCGGGTAAGATATGGTTAGCCGGTGGTTAAGGAGCGACCGCAGGGAGCGACGTTCCACCGGTAGCATCGACATCATGAATCTACCCGCCGCATGGCGGGTTGCACGGCGTCCGTGTTTTTGTATCCGATTTTCAGAATAGGCGCCGGGGGGGAGTTGTGCAACCCGCCATCCGGCGGGTAGATGCTTTTTTGCGGACTTACCACGGGTACGGCGCATTGCGCCTTAACCCGTGGCTAATCATATTTAACCCGCGACAAGCGCGGGTTATTCCCGTTTTATCGGACAGTAATATTTCCCTATTTGAACCGCATTGCACGGCTCGTGCTATGCGGTTCAAATAATAAAGAGCAACGGAAAAAGTTGTCCGTAAAATAACGAACATATGGCCGGAGGCCATGGATATTGTTTGAACCGCATTGCACGAGCCGTGCGTACATACAAGTGGGGGGGGTGCCACCCTACAAGTGGGGGCTGCACTACAATTGGCGGGCGCGATGTATCGCGCCCCTACGATTTACCTTAAACGTACATCGCCTCTATCTGGTCGGCGTAGAGGGCGTTGATGATGGCGCGGCGGATTTTGAGGGTGTTGGTGAGTTCGCCGGCTTCGATGGTGAATTCGTGGGGGAGAAGGGTGAATTTCTTCACTTTCTCGAAGCCTGCGAGGCCTTTCTGGAGGCGCTCGATGCGCTCGGCGATGAAGCGGCGTATCTCGCTGTTCTGGACGAGGTCCTCGATGTCGCTGAATTTTATGCGCTTGCTGCGGGCGTACTCTTTCAGAGCCTCGAAGGCGGGAACGATGATGGCGCTGACGTATTTGCGCCTGTCGCCGATGACGGCGACCTGCTCGATGTAGCGGTCCTCGCCGAGGCGGCTCTCGATGGCCTGGGGGGCGATGTACTTGCCGTTGCTGGTCTTGAAGAGGTCCTTGATGCGCTCGGTGAGCACGAGGGCGCCGCTGTCGTCGATGCGTCCGGCGTCGCCGGTGCGGAACCAGCCGTCGGGGGTGAAGGCTTCAGCAGTCTCCTTGGGGCGGTTGTAGTAGCCGCGCATGACGGTTGGCCCCTTGACGAGGATTTCGTCGTTGTCGCCTATCTTCATCTGTATGCCGGGAAGCACGGTGCCGACGGTGCCGAACTCGAAGCCTACCTGAGGATAGCAGGTGACGGTGGCGGTGGTCTCGCTGAGGCCGTAGCCTATGACGATGTCGATGCCGCAGGCGTGGAGGAATTCGGTAATCTTGTCGCTCAGGGGGGCGCCGGCGGTGGGGAATATGTTGCCGTGGGGTATGCCTATGACGTGGCGCAGGGCGGCGAATATCTTCTTGTCGAAGAACTTATACTGCTGCTCCAGGAGCCAGGGGGCCTTGAGGCCGAGGCGGGCGTACCGGTTGTTGCGCTCGGCGCCTACTTTCAGGGCGCGCTGCACCATCCAGCGCTGAAAGCCCTTCATGCGTCCGAGGCGTTCCTCGACGGCGGCGTAGACCTTCTCCCAGAAGCGTGGCACGGAGCACATGCACGTGGGCTTGACCTGGCGCAGCGACTGCTGCACGGCGTGGGGGTCGCGGTTGATGGCGACGCGTATGCCCACGTGTAGGCAGAAGTAGGTCCATGCTTTCTCGAAGATGTGGCTGAGGGGGAGGAAGCAGAGCGAGCTGTCGGCGTCGCTGAGCATGGTGAGGCGCTCGTCGTGGATGCGCACGGCGGCGTTCATGCAGCTGTGGGGCAGCACGGCGCCCTTGGGCTCGCCGGTGGTGCCGGAGGTGTATATCAGCGTGAAGATGTCGTCCGGCGAGGCGGCTGCGGTGCGGGCTTCGACGGCTGCGCGGCACATGGGCGAGGCGGCCTGCCCGAGGGCCAGGAAGTCGGCCCAGCGCATGGTGGTGGTGTCGTCGGGGTCGAGCTTCACCTCGGGATTGTAGACGACGATGCGCTCCAGCGAGGGGCAGCCGGCGGCTATGCTGCGGGCTGCATCGTAGTGGCGCTGGTCGCCGGTGAAGAGGATGCGGGCGCCGGCGTCGCGCACGATGTAGACCACCTGCTCGGGGCTGCTTGTGGCGTATATCGACACCGGCACGGCGCGGTTGGCGTATGCGCCGAAGTCGGTGATAAGAATTTCGGGGCAGTTGGGAGCGAAAATAGCCAGCATGTCCTGCGGCTCGACGCCAAGTATCTCCATGGCGCACGCGGCGGCCTGTGTCCGGCTCTCAAGTTCATTCCAGGATGTGGGCACCCAGTCTTCGCTGCCCGCATACTGGCAACTGAAGGCTTCGCGGTCGCCGTAACGCCGCGCATTTGTGGCCACAAGACCTGTGAGAATATTAGTCATAAATAGTCTTCTTGTTCACAAATCGGCAGCAAAGTTACGCCCTTTGCTTTTAATTTCAACAATTCAGGGGATGTAATCGGCCCGGCGTTAAGATTCGTTTGCAAAATATCCCGCAAATTAACTTCGGTTAACACTTATCCGAAAACTGAAAAACTGAAATTTGCCTGTTCGGCGGATTTTCCGTATATTTGCATGCTAAAACCGCATACACACACTTCTCCCCCCTATCCGCGACAATGGGAAAGATAAAGGAACTACGCCTGAAAATAGCTCACAGCGACTCGCTGCTGTTCTCGTTTCTGCGCTCCGGCGCGTCATCGCAGGCAGCATCGTGGGTTGACCTGAGCCTGGGCTTCGCACTGTTCGCGTGGCTCGGGCTGGCTCCGTGGCTGTCGACGGCCGTGGGCGCGCTGGTGGGAGGAGCCGTCAACTGCATGCTGTGCTACCGCTTCACTTTCCATGCGCAGGGCTGCCCCTGGAAAGCCGTCATCGTGAAATATATCATGGTGTGGCTCGGCAGCATGGTCCTCAACTCGGGCGGCACACAGGTGTGCTACCTGCTGATGCAGAACTGGGAATACCTGGAGGAGCTGGGCTTCCGGCCGGACGGCTACTATGCCGCCGCGCGCCTGGGCGTGTCGCTGCTCGTGGGCTGGTTCTGGAACTTCTGCCTCCAGCGCTACTTCGTGTTCCGCCACCGCGGTTTCGATGCCTACGCCATACGGTTTGTCGACGCGCTGTTCCCGCACCACCGCCGCATCGAGGAGGCATGACGCCACCATCCACACTGACAATTCCTACCACACTCCGCCAAAATGCCTAAGAAGCCTGCCGACTCGCCGCTGATGAAACAGTACTTCGAGATGAAGAACGTGCATCCCGACGCCGTGCTGCTCTTCCGCGTGGGCGACTTCTACGAGACTTACGGCGACGACGCCGTGACGGCCTCGCAGATTCTGGGCATCACCCTGACACGGCGCTCCAACGGGGGCGCCGAAACCAAGATAGCCATGGCCGGATTTCCGCACCACGCCGTGGACACATATCTGCCGCGCCTGATACGCGCGGGCAAGCGCGTGGCAATATGCGAGCAGCTGGAGGACCCGAAGCTGACTAAAAAGCTCGTGAAGCGCGGCATAACGGAGCTGGTGACGCCGGGCGTCACCACATCGGACAACGTGCTGGAGCGCTCTCAGAACAACTTTCTGGCAGCCCTGCACTTCGGCCGCAACGCCACGGGCGTGGCGTTTCTGGACATCAGCACCGGCGAATTTCTCGCCGCCGAGGGCGACACGGCCTACATAGACAAGCTGATGGGCAGCATGGCGCCCAAGGAGGTGCTCGTGATGCGCGGATGCCGCCGGCGCCTGGAGGAGGAAATGACGACGCGCTACCTCTGCTTCGAGCTCGACGACTGGGTCTTCACGCTCGACGCCGCCGACGAGCGCCTGCGCAGGCAGTTCTCCACGGCGTCGCTGAAGGGATTCGGCATCGACGCCATGCACGAAGCCATCGTGGCCGCCGGCGCCATACTCCACTACCTGGACATCACGCAGCACACCCACACGGCCCACATCAACGCCATAGCGCGCCTGGAGGCCGAGCGCTACGTGCGCATGGACCCCTTCACGGTGCGCAACCTGGAGCTGCTGGAGCCATTAGGGAGCGAAGGCCGCAGCCTGCTGGGCGTGCTGGACCGCACGGCCACGCCCATGGGAGCGCGCCTGCTGCGCCGCTGGCTGCTATTCCCACTGAAGGACACGCACGAGATAAACGACCGCCTGGACATCGTGGAGCACTTCTTCCGCGACACCGCCGCACGCGACCGCCTGCTGGAGCTGCTGACACGCATCGGCGACCTGGAGCGCCTCTGCTCCAAGATAGCCAACGAGCGCATCACGCCACGCGAGATGCAGCAGCTGCGCGCGGCCCTGCTCGCCATCGGCCCGGTGCGCGCCGTGTGCGAAAACTCAGGCCTGGAGGCGCTGCTGGCAATAGGGCGGCAGCTCAACGACTGCGCGGCTGTGGCGGCACGCATAGGCCGCGAGATAGAGGAGAACGCGCCCTCGCTGCTGAACCGCGGCGGCGACATCATACGCAGCGGAGTGGACAGCGAGCTCGACCGCCTGCGCGAGATATCGCACGGCGGACGCGAGTACCTGCGCCGCATGCAGGAGCGTGAGAGCGCCGCAACGGGCATCGCGTCGCTGAAGATAGGCTACAACAACGTCTTCGGCTACTACATAGAGGTGACGCACACCCACCGCGACAAGGTGCCGCAGGACTGGATACGCAAGCAGACACTCGTCAACGCCGAGCGATACATCACGCCGGAGCTGAAGGAGTACGAGCAGCAGATCATCACCGCACAGGAGAACATCGAGTCCATACAGATGCGCCTCTACGCCGCCCTGGTGGCCGACGTGGCGGCCTACATACCGGCCATGCAGCTGGACGCGGCTATGCTCGCACGGCTGGACGTGCTGCTCGGCTTCACCCGCGCCGCCGCGGAGGGGCGCTACTGCCGTCCCGTGGTGGACGACTCGCTGGTGCTCAGCCTGACGGAGGCGCGCCACCCCGTGATAGAGCGCGAGCTGCCGCCGGGCGAGCCGTACATCGCCAACAGCCTGACGCTCGACAACGAGAAGACGCAGATAATGATGATAACCGGCCCGAACATGAGCGGCAAGTCGGCACTGCTGCGCCAGACGGCCCTGAACGTCATCATGGCGCAGTGCGGCAGCTTCGTGGCCGCGGACGCCGCCCGCATAGGCATCGTCGACAAGGTGTTCACCCGCGTGGGAGCGAGCGACAACATAGCCCTGGGCGAGAGCACCTTCATGGTGGAGATGAACGAGGCGGCAAGCATACTCAACAACATGAGCGAGCGCTCGCTGATACTCTTCGACGAGCTGGGGCGCGGCACGAGCACCTACGACGGCATCTCCATCGCATGGGCCATCGTGGAGTACATCCACGAGCACCGCGGACTGCACCCCAAGACACTCTTCGCCACGCACTACCACGAGCTCAACGACATGGAGAAGCAGTACGCGCGTATAGCCAACTACAACGTGAGCGTGCGGGAGATAGACGGCAAGGTGGTGTTCCTGCGCAAACTCGCTCCCGGCGGCTCGGAGCACAGCTTCGGCATACATGTGGCGCGCCTGGCGGGCATGCCGCGCAGTATCACCGACCGCGCGGACGAGGTGCTGCGCAGCCTGGAGGCCGGCGCGCGGCGCGCGGAGGCTCCTGCCGTGCCGCAGACGGCTCCGGCAGGCATGCAGCTGTCGTTTTTCCAACTGGACGACCCTGTGCTGGCGCAGGTGCGCGACGAGCTCCTCGGCATCGACATCGACCGCCTGACGCCGCTTCAGGCGCTTACGAAGCTGAACGACATCCGGTCGATACTTACGGGGAAGTAGTTTATGGTCTTAGGGTCTTGGGTCTGAGGCTTAGATAATAGCAAGTTAAATTCCCAACCTTACTGCGGGCGCGATTTATCGCGCCCCTACTTGCTATAAACTAACTATTACTGTCCGATAAAACGGGAATAACCCGCGCTCGTCGCGGGTTGAATCCGGTTAGCCGGTGGTTAAGGAGCGACCATAGGGAGCGACATACCACCGGTAACGCCACAAAAGCATCAACCCGCCGGATGGCGGGTTGCACCACGTCCGGGTTTATTATTGGATTTTCAAAAGGGTGCGCGGCCGCAAGTCGTGCAACCCGCCATGCGGCAGGTTGATTCCCTTTGCTGAACTTACCGCGGATACGGCGCTATGCGCCTAAATCCGCGGCTAACCGGATTTTACCCGCCATGCGGCGGGTAATCACCGAT
>PPYF01267705.1_pt1 | contig 23458 bp, 21 predicted proteins | sample 1559871 | NCBI WGS metagenome assembly PPYF01 (sample SAMN08240021, study PRJNA423297) | Human gut metagenome, whole genome shotgun sequencing project.
TGGATATCCCAACTTGGGGGTAGGTAAAAAAAACAGAGTATGAAATACTACATACGTACTCTGTTATCCCAATTTAGAGATAAACGCGAAATATGATCCCCACATCTGAAGATCCCATGCTTTTGGCCGCCTCTATCAAACCGTGATCCACAGAGGACAAAGCGCTTTCTACCTGACGCGAAAAGAAGGGTACGGTCCCCACAACCAACGGAACCATGGCTCCGACGGTTCCGATGGCAGTTCCGGTAATAAAGCGTGATACCGGGATCAAAGCCGCAAGCAGGATCACAAACGGAATGGAACGAAAAATATTTACCGTTCCGCTTAAAAATGCGTATGCACGCGGACTTTCCAGCAGGGCTCTGGGAGAAGTAACGGCTAAGACGGTTCCGAAAAAGAGACCTAAGGCAAAGGCAATGATCCCGGCGGTTACAAACATATATACGGTTTGCTGCACGGCAAGCCACAATTCATCAGGTTTATTCATCACATTCGGGATGATCCCGTTTAATAACTCAAGCATTTGCCAGCACCTCTACTTTGACCTGTTTGGAACGCAGATAATCCAAGGCTGCATCAATGTTACTTTCCTCTCCGGAAAACACCCCCACGGTTCCGCCTATGGGAGCACCGTCAATCAATTCAATATCCGCAAACATAATATTCATATTAATCAGAAATTTATTTGAGACAATTGAGATTAAAGGCTCCGAAACCCCTTGTCCCGTATACGACAATCTCACAAATTTCTCGCCGGGCTTGAGATCTAGCACCTGCGGATACCTTGCAGCAATCAAATCGGCTTTGGACAAATTGGAGGCGGCCTTTAAGAATGAACGGGTCACGTCACTTTTAGGATTGGTAAAGACTGAGAAGACATCCCCCTGCTCCACCACTCGTCCTTTTTCCATTACTGCCACGCGATCGCATATGTCCTTGATCACCGACAGCTGATGGGTGATCAATACCACCGTCAAGTTCAGCTCTTTATTGAGTTTCTTGAGTAATTTCAGTATTTCGGTGGTGGTTGTAGGATCCAATGCCGACGTGGCCTCGTCACAAAGCAAAACCTCAGGATCCCCGGCTAAGGCCCTGGCAATTGCCACTCGCTGCTTTTGGCCGCCGGATAATTCGGAGGGATAATTATGTAAACGATCCCCAAGCTCCACCAAAGATAAAAGCTCCTTGGCTCTTTCCAGACGCTTTTTTTTCGGAATACCTCTGTACTGCAAAGGATAAAGAACGTTTTCAAGTACCGTACGAGAAGCCATTAAATTAAAGTGCTGAAAAATCATACCGATTTTGGAACGAACTTCACGTAACGCCGCAGGCTTAAGGCTTGTAAGCTCCAGAGCCCCTACCTCTACACGTCCACCCTCATCCGGACGCTCCAACAGATTGATACAACGCACCAAGGTAGATTTTCCGGCTCCCGAATAGCCGATCACGCCGAATATTTCACCGTCTTTAATTTCAATGGAAGCATTGTCAACAGCTTTGACTGCAACCCCGCCTCGAAAATACGTCTTGCTGATGTTTTTAAGGATGATCATATACAAATTCCCCGCACCCTTTTTACATATAACCGAAATAGCATGCAATGCAGTATATGAGTAATTTTCTATATTGGCAATAGTGTTATTAATATTTCTTATATATATTTGTATATTAAACATTGTTTTATTTAGACTTTTAATAGCTAGGAAAATATATATCATAAATATTTTTTAATAAGAATTAGATAGTTATTTACAATACTGCATCAATATTATTTAAGAATACTTATAACAAACGGACTTTGAACATAACAAAAAAAATTGAGCGGAAAGAGCGTCATAAATGCAATGCTAGGGAGGGGTGGGTTTGCCCGGCTCGCGACCGTCATTAACCATCTGTCAAGACGGATCCTGAGAATGATAGAGAAAATATGGGGATGATTTATCCCAACGCCTTATAGGGATCTGCAGGGCTGTGGAATGGGCGTCGGGACAGATTTAGTAATCGGAACTAGATCGCAATATATCTTTGCAGCAGACTCTTAATATTCTGTTCATCAAGGGACTTTAATATGCAACTATTCATTCCTGCATCAACGGTCCGAGCCCGCATATGCTCAAATAATTGGTCCGTAACTCCGATGATCGGAACACTACGAGCATCCTCTCTGTCTAACTTGCGTATCCTTGAGGATGCCTCACAGCCGTCCATGATCGGCATACTCAAATCCATAAGTATGAGGGATATTTCATTAGGACGAGAATTTGCAAAACTCTCCACTGCTTGTTTCCCGTCGACAGCTCTTATGATCTTAAAGCCGTAGCCGGCCAGTAAGAACTCAATCTCACCTAAGTTTACCTCACCGTCTTCTGCCACCAATACCTTATGCCCTTCATAGGAAATGGGGGTTACCTTCTCTTCATCAAGGATCGTAAATGGCAATCTTATGGTAAACGTACTGCCCTCATCCTTTTTGGAGGCGAAAGTTATGACACCGCCCATAGCATCTATCAAACGCTTTGAAACAGACAGCCCCAAGCCTAAATTGTCTTCCTTAAGATCGTCTGTTTTTACACGAGCATACTCCTTGGTCAATGGTTCAAAAGCTTGCTTTTGAAATTCTTTCCCCATGCCAAGTCCGTTATCGCAAATCACAAACTCAAGCCACAGCTCCCGTCCGGATGATATGTACTCTCTACAACTTAAAACGACTTTGCCATTGCTGCGATTAAAACGAACGGCATTGTCCAAAAGACTCAGCAGGACCCGGCGCAGGTACAACTGGCATCCCTTCACCACACTTCTGCGTCCCGTATACGGATCATATTGTAAATTCACGCCGGCTTTTTCTGCTTCGACCTTCACCGTATCAACCACATCCTGCAAAAGGAACCTTACGTCAAAGATATTTTGATCAAGTGAAAGATCCTCATAATCAAGTTTTTCCTTGATCAGGATCTGATTAAAAACGTGCAAAAGCTTATCCGAGACCTGAGCCATCTTGTCAGCATAAGCCTTGAAGTAAACGGGATCATCCGCTTTATGCTTAGCCTCGGCGGCCATACCGTGCAAAACATTTACCGAATGACGTACATCAGCATTAAAACGGATAAAAAATTCTTGTTTTGACTTCTCAGACTCCTTATTGCGGCGATCACTTAATTGAAGCAACTGAAGCAGTTCCCGCTCGCGACGCCTTTCTTCATCCACATTGCGAACCAGCAACACAAAAGACGAAACGGTATGATTTTTTTCTCGTTTAACCGGTATCAAACGTATGCGATGCCAAATGCCGTCGTGATCCTCAACCTCGTAGGAAATCGATTTATGCTCCTCAAGCCTTTGCCTTAGATACTCCGGATTTAAAAAATTTTCCGTCTCCTTTCTTTTTTCATTTGCTACATAAATATGCATCAACGTATCGATCAAGGAACGGAAATTAGGTTTTGAAGGAAATAAATCTGTATGTCTGTTTTGAAGCCTGACTATATGCCAGCGATGATGGTCGGCGTCGTAAAAAAGCACAGTCTCGCAGATCTCGGTAATTGCCTCGATCATTTTTTTAAATTGCATCCAGTGAATTGAGGTGCGCCTTTCAAAAATGAACCTCATGATAAGCAGCACTATACCGAACAGTCCGAGCAGGCTGACACATAAGAGCATGCAATTGGTACGTGTTACAAAAATCTGTTGCTCGGGGGCAAAAAGGAAGAGCTTATGATTTACATTGCCGCTGCTTAGAGCGTACCAAATCTCGTTTCCGTATCTTAAAGAGATAATCTTGCCCTGGGTCCCGCTTTCTCTGGATAAATACTCGGGCAGATCGTTGTAGTTCGTATTACTTGAATAAACAAGCTCTCCGTTTCGACCTTTAACGAAAAACATGCCACAGTAGGGATAGCGTCGTCCCTGCAAAATATCACTTAAGCCGAAGCTCGTTCCGTCTAGGAAATCGTCCCTGTCGTAAATAAAAATTAATCCGTGTTGATCTCCTCGATTTGACACGACGGTATTGTATACAGTTCCATCGATTTTAATGTTCTCCATCAATGAGCGTGAGGCTGTTTTTGTCAAATCAAGACCGATATGATTATGCGAGAACTTATCCCAAATGGAACGAGCAGCTACGGAGCTTGCGTATTCTATTGAGCCGTCCGCGGAGATCAGTACCACACCCTCAATAAATTGTTTGGCAGTAATATCTGATAACGCAAACAGATCTTCTCTTTGGTGGGATTCAATATAATCGAGTACATTTTGCGAGCGCTCTCTTAGCTCCAGCAGATTGTGAGCATTTCGCTCAGACAAAAGCTGATCAAAATGAGCACAGGTTAAGACCAAAGCTTTCATGCTTTGCTTGAGTTCTTTTTCGGCATTATGAAGAGCCAGATCGGTTCGCAGGGAATATGTGAAGGTCAAGCTTACCGCACATACCAAAATAAATCCCAACAGCATTATCAGATCGTAGACTCGAGTCATTTTGCGACTTATGTACATGTCGATCCCGGATATCTTTTAACTAAAGTGATTTTTTGCTTGGCAACTTTTCAAAAAAGTTATGAGAGGAAAAAAAAATAATCTGTTGATTTCACCAAGAATAGCAGTTAAAGCAAAATGCACCGTACATAAAAAAGACCCGCATCTGCGAGTCTTTTTCATCTATACAGGAAAAATTACTTCTTGTAACGACGAGCCAAGTTGTCAAGACGCTCATTAGCACGAGCAGCGTCGGACTTGACGAAAGCAACGTCGTTAGCGAGCTTGGACTGCTGAGCCTTCAAAGCGTCAACATCAGCAGCGATAGCGTCGATCTTGGCCTCAAGAGCAGAATTGTCAGCGCAGCCAACTAAAACGGTAGCACCTAAGGCAACAACGCCTAACATAGCCTTAAACTTGTTCATTTTAATCTCCAAAACTGTTTAAACAGAGAATAATCACAGGACGCTATTTCTGTCCCGTGAACAATGCGTATTTTAGTACGAATTTTTGACAGGATGCACATTTTTATAGATTTTTTTTACATTGATATATTCGCAAGTTAGATTCTTGCTCTGATAAAACCCTTTTTTTGACACTGTTTTTTTTGTGAAAAGAAAGTTTTTTCCAATTATTTCAGCGATTTTCTATACCAGAATATTTATTTGAGATCTTTTTTATTGGGACAAAAATAAATAATCGAGGTGATAAGGATTATCATAAAAAGTGCCCTATTCTAAGGCAAGCGGAGGAAGCTTTAATGCAAACTCAAACAGACTTTCTAAAACCTCGGCTTCAGGGATCTGTTTTTTTTCTTCCGACTCAGGAGCAATAAGCGCCAAATTTTTTACTCCGAGCAACCGCGGTCCCTGCAGATCGCGGGCTCGATCTCCGACGGCGGCGGAGGTTTTAATGTCGATATTCAGCTCTTGTACGGCTTTTTGGAACATCCCAGGCAGAGGCTTACGACACGAACATTTCTTTTTGTATTGCTCAATTTGAGCCTCGGGATGATGCGGGCAACAATATACGGCGTCAATACGTGCATCATGCAACTGCAGGCATTGCTGCATATAGGCGGTGGTACGTAAAAAATCCGCCATCGTATAGCGTCCGCGAGCAATTCCGGACTGATTGGTACAAAGCACCGTCAAGTAGCCCTTGCTCTTTATCAATGCAAGGGCATCCTTAACACCTTTGAGAAATACGAAGTCCTCAATGGGACCTACATATCCTGTGTCTAGGTTAATGACTCCGTCGCGATCCAAAAATACCGCAGCTTTTCTTGGCGTTGCGTAATGCATGTCAGAGAGATTTCAGCTTTTCCTCGTCCAGCATGATCGCAGCGCTGTCGGTTATTTCTGCCCCCTGTCTTAATATCGACGAAGCTATATCCTTGGCCTCGCTTAACGAATGCAATTTGTATGAACCGCACTGATAGGGATTGGCCGCAGGGATCTTAAAGTCATCGGACAAAGCCGTTATGTCCTGCATGGAAGCCAAAAAAGCCTTACGCACGTTTTCTCCGCTGGGATTGCCGATAAGACTCATGTAAAAGCCGGTCTTGCATCCCATGGGTGAAATATCAATGACCTCCACCTGTCCTTTTATATTAATGTGATCGCGCATAAACCCCGCAAACAGGTGCTCAAAAGTATGCAACCCTTTTTCCGGCATCATGCCGGTATTGGGACGTATGAAGCGCAGATCCCAAATCTGAATGTCATCACCCTTGGGAGTTTTCATAACCTTAGCAAGACGTACCGCCGGTGCTGGCATAATAGTGTGATCAACGGCAAAACTATCAATAAGAGGCATGCTTTCCTTCCTTCATATTTCAATATAGGTTGCACTGCAAAAGCTGTGTTCTGTATGCAGAAGCCCTTTTTACGACTTGCAAGGCTGCATCATGCATCCAACTTTTCACCTTATAACTTTCCAAATTGTATCCTTCCCATCCTTCCCGATAGCAAAGATATTGACCGTATGCATCCGACAAGGCTACACCGCATTTCTTCAGGCTTTTATTCATGTACCAGCCGATAAAATCCAATGCGTCACCGAAATTCCTGCGATCGCAGAAGAATGCTCCCGCCTCCTCTGCGTATTGACGCCAAATCTCATCGGATACGGTTAAATAACCCTCTTCCTCACCTTTAAATTTGAAAAACACCGAATCAATAGGATCATTTTCGCGCATAACAAGCCCGTGATCCTGTGCCATTATTGCCACCGCGACATGAATAGGGATCCCATAGCGTTCATGTACCTTGTGCGCGGCCGCATACCAGCTGTCCTTTTCCTGAAAAACGCCGCACAGATCTTTGGGATTGCTAGGCGGTTCGCTTGAGCAACCGCTACATAAGATAGCAATTAATAATGCAGCAAATTTAAAGGCGTCAGAAAAATGATGCATTAAATGGCGTCCTCTCCTTCCTCACCGGTGCGAATGCGTATAACTCTTTCAACGTCCGACACGAAGATTTTTCCGTCGCCGATTTTTCCCGTATGTGCTCCCTTAATAATAGCCTCGATGCAGAGATCGGCATCTTCATCCTTAACTACCAATTCGATTTTGGCCTTGGGAAGAAAATCGACAACATACTCAGCCCCGCGATACAGCTCGGTATGCCCTTTCTGGCGACCGAAACCTTTAACCTCAGAAACGGTCATGCCTGAAATTCCCTGAGCACTCAGGGCCTCACGTACGTCATCCAATTTGAAAGGTTTGATAATTGCGACAATCTTCTTCATTTTGTTTTCCCGTTTGTAAAAAGCCCCGAACTAAAGGGGCTATTTTTCTTTAATTTAATGGCCGTATTCTAACAAATTTCCATATCGGACAAGCCTAATGCTTATGTATCATTTTTTCGCTTTCCAATCTGTTAATCGCCTGGAGATTTACTGACTTTTTTATGTCAAAAAATCGACAACAAAACCGTCACTGAATTTTATACATTGATATATATCAGTTTTTTTATATTGGCACAATGAATGCATATAAATCATCAACCACGAATTAAACATCGGAGGATATTAAAATGGAACAGAATAACAACGCATCACACATTCTTAACGTTATCATGGTTTGGCTTACCTGCTCGACCGTTGCGCTGATCTGTATTCCTTTCGAAGTTTTCTCCGCAGAATTGGCCGAGCGCATTAACGCATGCCGCAGTTACTTATATTTAGCCGTTATTTTCGAGCTGTCCAATTTCGCCGCCCAATTTTGCGTAAAAATCTACAATTCCGTTCGCAACAGCAAAAAGCAAAAGGAAATGGTGCGCGTAATTAGCAACGAGGTTGCAGAAATGGATTTTTCTGAACGTGCACTGTTGCGTGAATTCGTTTTACAAAGACGCTCCGAATTAAAACTCCCTGCAAACGAACCCACCGTATGCCGTCTTATAAACTCGAGAATACTCGAGAAAGTCCCCGCAGGCGACGACAACGGACATATTCTGTGCTCTATTTCACGTCAGGCCAGGCCCTTCATCACCTATCGCATACTGGGACTTTCCGTATCGAAGATGAGCTCCGAGCAGATCTCTCAGATCATGTCCGAGCGCCCTGCCTACGCTAAACCGGAAATAAAGATGCGTCGTGTATATCGAAGCGGCAACTTCAGAGCCGCCTGATCCGCACCGTGATCTTTTTAGCCCCGGCTTTGAGCGGGGCTTTTTCGTTTTAAACGATCCACCTCGTTCCCTCCCTCCAAACAACATCATTTCCGTTTAGTACCGCAAAAAGCAAAAAACCGCATAAACAAGCCGTTGACCGCTATTTACAAATTTAATCTTATAGGGGTTGCATGGGGATCGTTGTCGTACAACGATAGAGATCATCGGTGTGTGTTTGGGGGAAGGATCAGATCAAGGAGGACTCTATGACCGCCCTTTTTAAGTGAGCATAGACATTATGACTTGTCTGCCCAATGACGCTTCTCTAGACAATTTTGATTTTAGCGTTTCAACGGTTAAAGAAGCCATATTGCGTAAGTTAGCCGAATGCAGATGGATTGAAGAACACAGGAACATCATATTTCATGGTGATCCTGGGCTTGGTAAAACCCACCTAGCCTGCGCACTTGGAAGACAAGTCATAACAAGCTTATAGCAATTTATTCGCATCTGCAAATAAATTGCTAACGCTCAAGGGAGTCAAAGGAGATGCGACAATTTTTTTCTCCCCATCCTACAAGGGCCCCCCGCGGCCGCTGAAGAAAATGCCGAAAATAAACGTAAAACCTGTGACTTTTTAATGCACTGCAGCAACCGACATGACCAAAAAAGTATGTTACGGCTCGGTATTTTTTATATAGCTGCTACACTTGATACTTAAGGGATAAGTGTAAATTCAGGACGCAGACTATGGCTCAGGAAGCTTCTTTTATCTATAATAGCAAATCTAAAAATGTGTATTCCACCCTGGTAAGTCTGCTGGAAGGATGCTCGCAGTTTAAAATTAGTGTGGCCTTTATTACTTATGGTGGCTTGCAGATCCTATTGGATACTTTAAAAGATCTTGAAGAACGTAAAATCAAAGGTGAGGTGTTAACATCAACCTATCTGCACTTTACTGATCCCAAAGCCCTGGAAAGACTGTCCTCCTTTTCAAATCTGAAATTAAAGATCTTTGTGCCAGGAGCCGATTACGGTTTTCATACCAAAGGCTTTCTCTTTAAAGACGGTAAAAGCGATCCTGCCTGGACTGTTCTCGTCGGTTCATCAAATCTTACGGCCTCAGCTTTAAAATGTAATATGGAGTGGAATGTTCTCCATTCAACCTCAGCCCCAGTAAAAGACGGTGATAAAACTTTTTCATCAAACATATTAAAAGAATTCGACAGATTGTGGGAAAGCGAATTTGCCAAAGACTACTCCGCTACGTTTTTAGACTCATATAAAAAATATTTAATAAATCATCCGAAGCCGTTCTCAGAGAGCAAAGAGCTTTTCACATTCGATGAGTGTATAAGCCCCAACCGCATGCAACAGGAAGCCATTACAAAGCTGGAAAAATTCAGAAATTTAGGTCAGACCAAAGCTCTGGCCATTGCTGCTACTGGCAGTGGTAAAACATACATGAGCGTTTTTGATGCCATGCAGTTTAAGCCTCGGAAACTTCTGTTTATTGTGCACAGAGGTGAGATCCTGTCTAAAGCAAAAGGTCTTTTGATAATGTGATAAAAGCTGTGGATGATAATTACAGCTCTGGATTTTTTAATGCTAAAGAAAAGAACAAAGATGCAAAATACATTTTTGCATCCCGTGATACTTTAGCCGATCACTTTACAGAGTTTAAAGACGACGCCTTTGATTACATTATTGTCGATGAGGCTCATCACGCCACCAGCAGTTCTTACAGAAAAATTTTAGATTATTTCAAGCCCAGGTTTTTATTAGGACTTACTGCAACTCCCGAAAGATCAGATTCAGGAGATGTATTCAGTCTCTTTGATAACAATGTTGCCATTGAAATCAGATTAAGAGATGCTCTTGCCTTTGATCTTATCTGTCCGTTCCACTACTTTGGTATTACCGACGCTCAGGGCATTGATTACGATCGGTTAAAAAAGAAGCCGGGGGATACCGGATATCTTGAGGAAGTGGCAAAGCTTCTGATGGTAGGAAAGCGAGTTGACTATATTATTGAGAAAATGAAGTTTTACGATCATGACGGTGATGGTAAGGCTAAAGTTTTAGGCTTCTGCGCAACCGTTGAACACGCACAATATATGGCAGATGAGTTCAACAGAAGACTCGCTCCCGATACTCTTGATCACGCAGTGGCTCTATCAGGAAACGACTGCACTGACATAAGACAAAGCTATATTGCAAAACTTGAGGATGACCGCTCTCCTTTGAGCGTCATCTTTACAGTGGATATTTTTAATGAAGGTGTTGATATTCCGTCGGTAAATACAATTCTGATGTTAAGACCCACCGCATCCTCCATTATCTTTGTGCAACAGCTAGGCCGCGGGCTTAGAAAGCTACCGAATAAAGAGTTTGTAACCGTCTTAGATTTTATCGGTAATTATCAGAAGTCATTTCTAATGGCCATCGCCTTAAATGGAAAGAATAACTACGATCGAGACTCGCTGAAGGTGTCCGTTGAAAATGATTTTTCTGATATTCCCGGCAGTACCCATATCCACATGGACAGGATCACTAAAAAGCAGATTTTAAAACAGTTGGAGCATGAAAAGTTCTACGCTTTAAAGTATCTTAAAGACAACTATTTCAGTTTTAAAAAGATCAACGGCAATAAAGTGCCTATGCTTACTGATTTTCTAAAGCAGGACGGCGCCTATGATCCCTTAAACTTTACCAAACCCACTGCTTACAACACCTATTTTGACTTTGTAAAAGCTGTTGAATCAAAAAACGATCCTACCGTTTTAGCATTTGATGAACCTACGGGTTACTGCCTGTTAAAATTTGTGCATAGGTATCTGCTTCCGTCAAAACGCCCTTATGAGCTTGTGATTTTAAAATCTCTGATTGATGCCGATAACTTTACCCTGCAGACTGCTGTAATAGAAAAGAAGCTTGAAAAGTACATCGATAACCCATCTGCAGATACCTTAAATCATGCGGTAAATGTCTTAACAGGCACCTATTTTGATAAAAATGAAAACAATTCCTATGGAAATATCAGACTTTTAAAAGATAGAGACAATTTATCTTTGAGGAAGTATGTAATTGAGTTTTTAACCTCCGACAGTCCTTTGATTTCATGGGTTCATGATGCAATTGAGTATGGACTCCGACGTTATGAGTCTGAATTTGGAACAGTAAATTATGGGATCCCGTTTTTCAAACTTTATGCGACATACTCAATGCGTGATACGGCACCTCTGACAAACTATGAGAAAACTCATTCCTCATTTAGAGGCCAAGGGTTAATTACTGCTGTAAAAACGGATTACCTGCTGTTTGTGGATTTATATAAGGAAGAGGGCATTAAAGAATCAGTAAATTATGATGACAAGCTGCTCTCAACCAATGTCTTTCAATGGCAGTCGCCAAACAGCACAAAACAGGATTCAGATATAGGTCAGAACCTTATTCACAACAAAGACAATAAGGTTAATCTGCATCTTTTTGTCAGAAAATATCCGTCATTAGAGGGCTTAACTGCTCCTTTTATCTATCTTGGAAGGGTAAACACCATTGAAGACAGCGTAAAAGGTAATAAACCAATTACCATGAACTTCTTGCTTGAAAACGAGGTTCCGGATCAGCTGTATAACGAGCTTACAACGATTGTTGACGGTGATTTGGATTAGAGTGAACGCTGCTTTCCGTTACCGCTAATGCATCTCATCAGCAACAAAGGCCCGTGTCCTCACTATAACAACGTATTAAAAAAAATCCCGGACTTAGCCCGGGATCTTGCAGTTACATGCAGTATCAATATCTGATGGAGCTCATCTTCGAGAGCTTATCGCGATCGTGGAAGGCTTTGATATAGCGACGCGTTCCGGTACGGCCGCGCGTAGAAAGCGAGCTCGTTACAGCATAGCCGCGGCGATATTGCACGCCCTGTACCAGATCGCTGCCGGTAACGCCGGTGCAGGCAAAATAGCAGGTGTCGTTTTTAATAATGTCATCTAAGGTGTAAATGGTCTTAAGGCTTAAACCGTCGACCTCCTCAACCAATTTACGCTCCTCCTGAGTCTTAGGAGTAAGACGCATGAGCATCTGTCCGCCCGATCCCTTGATACCGCAGGCGGCGATCACTGCCTCGGGAGTTCCGCCTATGCCCCATACCATATCGATCTCACTGAAGGGATCGGTAGCCAGCAAAGCACCTGCGATATCGCCCTCAGGCTGTAACAGCACGCGCGCACCGGCGGCGCGAATTTCAGCAGCCAGTTTTTCATGACGCGGCTTGTCCAAAACGAATACATTAAGAGCTGTGACGGGTTTACCCAAGGCACGGGCAACATGCATTAAATTATCCTGAACGGGGGCATCGAGATCGATTACATTCGCAGCCTCAGCCCCTACGATCATTTTCATAGCGTAGTAGCTGTGACCGGGATTAAACATGGCCCCCTTGGGAGCCAAGCCTGCACAGGACATGCCGTTTACGCGACCGAAGGCCACACAGGAGGTTCCGTCCACGGGATCGACTGCTACATCCATTTCGGGACCGTCGCCGAAGCCTACATCTTCACCCGGTGCAAGCATAGGAGCACCGTCCTTCTCCCCTTCACCGACAATTACCGTTCCGCGTATATGTAATCCCTGAAAGGCGATACGCATGGCATTGACCGCATCCTGATCCACCGCTTCCTTGTCACCGCGTCCTATCTGCAGGGCTGAGGTCAAAGCCGCTGCCTCGGTGACACGTACGAGATCCAATGCAATGTTTTTGTCCGCTAAATGCTGAAACATATATCCCTCTTTTTTATCCCAATTGGTAATGTCGGTTAAAGCTTACCGACAAATCATATCTAAAAAAGAAAAAATATGCTCTAAATTAGCACGTTACGCTTTATTTTTTGAACGCGGGATCACGACTTTAAAGGAAGTTCCCACCCCGATCTCACTTTTTACGCTTACGTTTCCGCCAAAAAACATAGCTGCGCGTTTAACTATAGACAGCCCAAGTCCGGTTCCCTCGTTGCGACGGGAATGGCTTTTATCCACACGATAAAAGCGCTCGAATATCCTTCCCTGATCCTCCTTGGGAATGCCGTTGCCGTCATCCTCAACCTCAATACGACGCTCATTGTCGTCTTCAGAGAGCATGATCCTCACATGACCGTCCGTTTTCCCATACTTCACGGCATTGTCAGCCAAATTGAAGATCATTTCATAGAAGTAACGATAGATGCCGAGAAAAGGTGACATCTGCCCCTCGGTAGAAATAGTTATATGCTTAGTGGCTGCCTTATCACTCAAATTTTTAGCTATTTCGCGGGATATTTTTTCTGGATCCAGTTCCTCCTCCGCCTCTTTGGCACTGCCCTCATCCAATCTTGAAAGAAGAATGATGTCGTTGATCATGCGCAAAAGAGCATTGGACTCACGTGAAATCTTGCTATAAAAGGTCTGCTCATCACCCCTCTTAACCAGTCCCGAGCTCAAAAGTTCGGCGGCACCAATGATCGACTGTAAAGGGGTCTTAAGCTCATGAGACACATTGGCCGTAAACTCCCGACGTTGCATTTCCGCACGCTTTGCGGCAGTGACGTTTACGAAAATCATCGCATAACCGAGCAACTCCTCGTTACCCACACGGCTTATAAAAACGTCAAAAATTTTTCCGTCTCTTTCTATTGAATTTCTGATCGTCGGTCCGTCACTATGATCACCCTCGAAGATTTCCCGCACATAATCCGAGTGATCGATTTTAAGGAAGCTTTTTCCGACGTCTTCCTCAGAACAATGCAAGATCTTACAGGCACTGCGATTTAAGGAAATTATTTCTCCGGAGGCGTTTAAAACAACCAGGCCTTCCCTCATGCCGGAGGTGACCGCCGACAATTCCTCGGCCTGTCTTTTTATATGCAGGATCTGTGAAGTAATGTGTCTTTGCTGATCATCCAAACGGCGTATGAGCGGAGTTAACTCCTCATATATATCGGCATCGAGCGGACGATCAAGATCAAGCTCATTGATGGGCTCAACAATACGTTTTGATATTCTTCTGGCAAAGAAGGCTGACAATGCTGCGGCAATGGTAAGTATTACCAATGCTTCCCCGAATAAAACGGCGATCCCATGAAAAACTGTAGCCGTGGTCACCGAGCAACGCAGTATGCTTCCGTCCTTAAGCTTCAAGGCGAAGTAATCGGTTCTCTCAGATAAGGTATCCGACATTCTTACGGAGCGCCCCGTACCGCTTTGCAAGGCCTCAATTACCTCAAGACGTTGCAAATGGCTGTCCATTTGAGAGGCGGAAGCCTCGCTGTCAAAAAAAACCTCCCCCGAGGGCATGATGACGGTCACACGATAGGGGTAAATAATCTCGCGGCTTATTGCTCCCCTGCCCCTGCCGTTGATGACTGAGGCCAGAGAATTGGTGTAGGACTCAAGAGCGTTTAGCGAATTGCTGCGAATTATATGTTGCGAAATGAACATAATGCCGCATGATGCCAAGATCATAGCGGCAACGGCAACGGAGAAAATCCCCCAAAAGATCCTAAACTTCAAAAGATTCTTCAGCCTTATATCCAAGGCCCCTCACCGTACGAATGATTGCTCCCCCGTCACCGAGCTTTTGACGTAAGGTCCTGATATGAACGTCAACGGTACGGTTCTCGCCGTCATATTCAAGATTCCAGATCTTACCCAAAAGCATTTCACGCGAATAAACACGACCGGGATGCTTCATCAGCAAAGAAAGAACCTCAAATTCCTTAAAGGTCAGCTCTACGGGAGAGCCGTCCACTCGTACCTCATGGCGAGTCTGACTTAAAACGACGTTCCCCATACTCAAAACCTCTTCACGATCGCTTTGAGTTCTTCTCAGCACCGCTTTTACACGGGCGGCCATTTCCATCATGGAAAATGGCTTGGTGAGATAGTCGTCGGCCCCCGCATCCAAGGCTCCGATACGCTCGTATTCGGCCCCCTTGGCCGTAGCCATGATCACGGGGATCTGTCTGGTACGTACATCACGGCGCAGACGCTTTAAAATGTCCACGCCGTCCCCGTCGGGCAACATCACATCCAGCAATATCAAATCAGGGATCTGCTTTGACAAAGCTTCAAAGAAACTGCGACTGTCCGCAAAGCCCTCGGCCTCCATATTGAGCGAGCGCAGGGTATAAATCTCAATTTCCCTGATATCGGTGTCATCCTCAACGCAGTAGATCATCTCAAAGGCCTCATATTGATGACGTGCCCGGCTGCTTGCCGGTAATAACGTACAAAACCCACTGAGCTATATTGCAGCAGTGATCGGCGGTACGTTCAAGATATTTTGCCATAAGTAACACATCCAGACTGACCTTGTGCTCTGGGTTTTCCGTAAGCTCCTCGGTAATAGCCTGCTTGATCATCATGAAATATTTATCCACTCCGTCGTCGCTCTTTAAAACGTCACCCGCCACACGCTGATCAAGTCTCACGAAGGAATCGACGGCCTTATGCATTATCTGACGTACAGCCTCAGACATCTTGATGAGCAGATCGAAGGATTTTCCCACCAGAGTATAGTCATAAGTCATGACTATTTCAGCAATATCCACGCTCTGTGCACCTATACGGTCAAGATCGGTCACCATCTTCAGTACGGCCGAGACCAAGCGCAGATCGCTTGCCACCGGTTGCTGACGCAAAATCAAAGACAGGCAGGATCTTTCTATGTCGCGACTGCGGTTTGCCAAATCATATTTTTGGTTGAACACATATAAGGCACGCTCACGATCCTTTTCCGTAAGCGCCGCAAAATCTTCTCCGAGATTTTTCTCACAAAGCGATCCCAATAATATGAATTGCTTATTTAATTCATCAAACTGTTCGTCAAGCTTCTTTCTCATGGTAGTCCTCCTCTTTATCGACTCTTAGCCGAAACGACCGGTTATATAGTCTTCGGTACGCTTGTCATCAGGTTTTGAGAAAATCTTATCGGTAGGTCCGAATTCGACCAAATCCCCCAATAGGAAGAAGGCGGTGTAGTCGGATATACGCAATGCCTGCTGCATGTTATGCGTTACGATCACTATGGAATAGCGTTCCTTCAATTCCAAAGCCAAATCCTCAATCTTGCCCGTTGAAATAGGATCAAGCGCCGAGGTAGGCTCATCCATAAGCAACACCTCAGGCTGTACCGCCAGAGCACGGGCAATGCAAAGACGCTGCTGCTGGCCGCCCGAAAGACCGAGGGCGGAGCTGTGCAGACGATCCTTCACCTCATCGAATATGGCGGCCGCACGCAAGGAGTTTTCCACTAGGGCGTCAAGCTTGGCTCGGTTACGCACGCCGTGAGTTCTAGGACCGTAGGCAATGTTGTCATAGATACTCATGGGAAAGGGATTGGGCTTTTGAAACACCATTCCCACCTCCTTGCGCAGCTTGGACACGTCTATGTCGCTGTTTACGAGCTCCTCATCGTGATAAATGATTGAACCCTCGAATTTACATGCGGGGATCAGATCATTCATACGATTAAGATTGCGCAGAAAGGTAGACTTACCGCATCCGGACGGACCGATCAGGGCTGTGATGGAATGCTCCTTGATATCCATGTTGATGTTATGCAAGGCATGATGATCACCGTACCACTGATTAAATTTTTTGACGGTAAAGATGTTGTTATTTGAATCTGACATTTACTAAACTCTTTTATTTCTGATACGACGGGCCAATACACTGGCAGTAATATTGATGGCAAGACTCATGAACATAAGAATGGCGGCAATCACAAAGGCCACCTCAAACTCACCCTGTTCCTTGGCATACACATACAGAGCTACGGTTAAGGTTGCACCTGCCGACTGCATGGCATCAAAAAATCCGTTGAGGTTGTGAGCAAAGCCTGCGGTAAAGAGCAAGGCGGCGGACTCGCCCATCATGCGTCCCACCGACAAAATGCAGCCGGTGACGATGCCGTCCACACAGCAGGGAAGAACTACGGTACGAATGACGCGCCATTTGGCAGCGCCCAGACCGAAGGCTCCTTCGCGGTAGCTTTGCGGAACGGTCTTAAGGCTTTCCTGAGTGGTACGGATCACAGTAGGTAAATTCATGATCATAAGCGTTAAGGCACCGGCTAGCAGCGAGGTCTTAAAACCCAGGAACTGACAGAAAACCAACATACCTACCAGACCGTAAATAATGGACGGAATTCCGGCTAAGGTTTCAATGCAATATTCAATGGCCTTCTCAATACGCGGACGGTTTGAATACTCGTTAAGATATACGGCCGTACCGACACCCATGGGCAGGACCAGTAGCAACGCAGCGAAGATGATATATATCGTATTTAATATATCCGGTAGCACGCCTATAGTTTCATCCAAATATGAGGGCGATGTAGACAAAAGCTGCCATGAGAAATAAGGCACCGATCTTACAAAGATGTAGAGTATGAGAAAAATCACCAGTGCAATGGTTACGGCCATGCACAGATGCGACAGACTCAGCATCGTGTATTTATAAATCTTTCTTTTGGTGGAAGCGACTGACATCAGCGTTTAATCCCCTTCTTTAGGAACATGTTCAGGATCATGTTGATGATCATGATGAAAACGAACAAGGTCAGAGCAATGGAGAACAAAGCCTGACGCTGCAGGCCCGACGAATAAGACATTTCGGAGGCTACGGCGGTAGTCAGGAAACGCACGCTCTCGAATATGGAATAAGGCATATTGGCCGCATTACCTGCTACCATCATTACGGCCATGGCCTCACCTATGGCTCTGCCTACGCCCAATACTACGGCAGCGCTGATCCCCGAGCGGGCGGCGGGAACAACCACCTTAAAAATGGTTTCGATACGATTGGCTCCCAGTGCCAGCGAGCCCAGCTCATATTCCTCGGGAACGGCCTCGATGGCGGTAATGGAAACCTTGATGATGGAGGGCAGGATCATGACGGCCAGTACGATAATGGCCGAGAACAAGCCCGAGCCGTCAGGCAGACCGAACAGATGCTGAACGCCCGGAACCAAAACCAGCATACCTATAAAGCCGTATACAACCGAGGGGATACCGGCTAACAAATCCACCACCGGCTCAACGGCGGCACGAACCTTTTTCGAAGCCATTTTGGCAAGATAAACGGCTGAAAAAAATCCCAGAGGTAAGCCTATGAAAATAGCACCAATGGTTCCGTATACGGAGGTAAGAATAAAGGGAAGAATTCCGAATTTAGGCTCGGAAGCGGTGGAAGCCCACTCTGTTCCCAACAGAAAATCTACGGGGCCTACCTTAACTATGGCCGGGAGACCTGCAATCACAAGATAGACGCAGATCATGAGCACGAAGCCCACGTTCATCACACCGAGTATAAGAAAGATCCAGTAGGCGATCTTTTCGGTATTAATCAGCTTTTTTTTACTTTGAAGCATACTTGCGGATCCAAAGAAGCAGGCCATATGGCCTGCTTTTATTTATAAGACTTGATTATTTGGCGGAAACTACGCCGGCCTTATCGAACAGAGGCTTGGCAGCATCGGAGAAGGTATAATCAACGAACTTCTGAGCATCGGCGGACAGAGCCTTACCCTTCTTGGTAACGAGAACGAAAGGACGCTGAAGCTTGTAGGAGCCGTCCTTAACGGTTTCCTCAGTAGCCTTGACACCGCCTACGGTCAGGCCCTTAACCTTCTTGGACACGGCTGACAGTGATGCATAGCCGATGGCATTGGGGTTTTGAGATACGGTGGTGATCACGTCGCCGGTGGAGGTCAGCTCCTGACGATACTTGCACTTTTCCTTGGTCTTGGTAACGGATTCAAAACCGTCACGGGTACCGGAACCTGCTTCACGACCGATAAGAACGATGGGAGCATCGACGCCGCCCATTTCCTTCCAATTGGTAACCTCACCCTTATAGATCTTGGCGATCTGCTCCAGGCTTAAATCTTTGATGGGGTTTTTGTTATTTACAACCATCACGATACCGTCCAAGGCCAGGGTAGTGCCCTCGAGAGTCTTTTGCTCATCGGCCTTCAAACCGCGGGAGGAAAGACCTATATCGCAACGCTCATCCTCGGCAGCCTGAATGCCGGAGCCGGAGCCAGTGGGATTGTAGGTAACGGTGATATCAGGGTTGACCTTCATGAAGGACTCAGACATTACACCGATGAGCTTCTCCATGGAGGTGGAGCCGTCGGTTGATACGGTGCCGGCATAGGACTGAGCACAAACTGCAAGACCGGTGGAAACGGCAATTACTGAAAAAATCTTAGATAACTTCATCTTTTTTCTCCTGACTTAGTTTTCTTGCGTAATCATTTTTACTGTGCACAGGATAAAAAGACCTAGTTAAGGCTTTGATGCAGAATTGTTAAATCCTTGTAAAGAAAATTTGTGAATTGAATAGGTGAACGACAGATTGTTTGAATAATATATTTAAAATCAATATGATATAAGAAATATCGGTATTGTGCGAGGTTTTACTTATTGTAAGCTTTAGCCAAAATCCTCTTTCTTAAGCGGCATAGGCGCCGTCAAATCCTTCAAAGCCACCCTCCCTAATACGGATGTCAGATCAAAAGGCGAAAGTCCCAATCCCGGGCGTACAATCCTGACGTCCTCACGCCTAAGCGCCCTTCCTTTTTTCATGGATCGCACGAGATAAACACTGCGACGCTCGGTTCTTACGGCTATCTCGTCAGGACGTAGCACCTGATCCTCAATTCCCAAGGCTGCGGCCGCCGTTGCGGTTTTTTCAACTAGGGCTCTAAGATCATCAGGCTCCATGGAGAAGGCACTGTCCACACCGCCCTTCGCTCTTACATCCGTAAAATGCTTTTCAATCATTTCCGCACCCAGTGCCGTCGCCGCTATATCGGCAGTATCCGTCAGCGAATGATCCGACAAGCCGGCATGACAGCCGTAGCGCTTTTGATAGAAGGGAATGGTTCGTAAATTAAATTGCGTGGGATCGCAGGGATACTGACTCTCACAATGCAACAGTGTCAGCTCATTGCATCCCGATCTTAAGGCGTTATCAACTGCCGCATCAATTTCTTGAAGTGTACCCGAGCCGGTTGAAATAATGAGACTCTTTTTAGTCGATGCACAAAGAGAGATAAGCTCGGGATAGTTCAATTCAAAGGAGGCTATTTTATAGGCCGGACAGCCCGCATCCTCTAGGGCCTCGACATCCGCAGGAGAAAAGGGGGAGGAAAAAAGCAATATGCCTTTTTCTCGGGCGTGGCTGAACAGCGCTTGCATCCACTCACGCGGGGTTTTGGCTTTTTTATAAAGCTCATATAAGGTCTGCCCCTTCCAAAGCCCCGTTTTTATTTTAAATTCGGGACGATCACAGTTTAAGGTGAGCGAATCCTCAGTATAGGTTTGAATTTTTACAGCATGCGCCCCGCTTTTATGGGCCAGATCCATAAGTGCGATCGCTCTCTCAAGGGAGCCGTCATGATTTCCGGAAAGCTCGGCAACAATTACGGGAGCTGATTTTTGATTTTTATAAAAGGAATACATACATTTAACTCCGCACATTGCCTACAGGCGAGAAACTCATCCTGCCCGTACATAGTTTTAAATTACGGGCAGAATAAGTAGTAATTTAGGATGGTATCAAGCCCCCGTTCATCACTTTTTCCTCCGCCCTATCGTCGGCAGTACTGTTCCCCTGCTACTGCTGTAACTGTTCAAAATCAGGATCATCCGCACTCTCCTCTTGGGAGGGATCTTCCTGCACGGGCCTGTTATTTAAATATAATCCGTTGTCTGAGTATTTCAGATCAAGTGAATATTGATCTGCGCTCTGAGTTATATATCCCTTATCCAAAAGACTGTGCAGGGAATTTTCATACCCGTTTTCACAGAAGCGATCGATCATATTTTTGCCCGCCGTACCCGTAAATTCGGCGCTTGGGTCAACAATTTTTCCAAAAGCCACGCCTGCCGAGGCCTTACCCCTCATTGAGAAAGCTCCCCCGTCCTTTTTGAAATCCAACTTTTTAAGATCAAAGCGCAATGGATCGGAGAAAATGCCGTCTGCATTTTTTAATGCCTTAAGATCGCCCTTTGAAATCAGCTTCACAAGGCCGTAAAGATCTGCCGATTTTAGCGACGCCTGCATGGAAAGATCGTCTATGCTCTGCATTCTCTGCTCGGTGTTATCCCGCACATAGGGCATACCCAATGAATAAGAACCCTGAGCCGCAGAATAAATATCATACAGCCGCTTCTTGCCCGTAGCTTCGATTTTAAGCGATAACAAAGTCTCCTTAAATATGAAAGCATCGCGCAGGCTGGGATCGCGCACCTCATCCTCAGGCTTAAAGCCTATCATGTATATGGTGGAAGCCTCGCCGGAAATTTTCTTTGCTCCGAGCTCAATTAAAGCTCCCGCAAGTTCGGCACTCCCCGAGATTTCAGGATTGATCCTTAAGTTAAGATCCTGTAGAGAAAAAGAATAAGCATCACGTCCGGCATAAAGCAGATCTCCCTCGCAATTCATGCTCACAAGACTTGCCCTGATGTCCGCCTTTAAGGATGCATTTGCGCTTACGGCCAATTTAAGAGGCGAAATCCTGCATTTGCCATCATCAAGAGGAAGCTCCGTCTCCTTTGTTGCGGCCGTTAAGGATGCACCTCCTTCAAATACCGAGGCACTGTAGTTACCCTTAATTTGCGGTAACTCTTTTAAATAGGGTTGTACAATGGATGAAACGTTTCCAAAGCCCGGTACATAAGAAAACCTGCCACTTACTCCCAAAAAACCCAGATAGTTTTCATAGTCTACGGCAAAGAAAATGCCTTCCTGATCGGAAGCTATCCCTTTCATACCCTTGTAATTTATATAGAGTCTGCCCTTTTTTGAAATGAATCCGTTGTCCGCGGGAACATTTCTGATCTCAAGTCCCGGGATCTTAGACTCAAGCTTGCGGATCAAGGCATCGGATTTGGCATCTAAAAACAAACCCAGACCGACGGTACCGCTCACGGAAATTACCGCAAGAGTCACGGCGGCTGCGGTTACATATTTAATGATCTTCACAATTACTAAGGAACCCTAAAATACCGTTTTCTAATTGCCTACAAGTGTACACGCTTTCAGGAAAACTCGCGATCGAGCTCCTTAAAGCGGTATCTTCTATTCTGACCATAAAAAAATCCTGCCGAAGCAGGATTTTTTCTAAGCGTTTTGCGAACGATTATTCAACAATCTCACCAACAACGCCTGCACACGGTTCTGCCGCCTTCACGAATTGCAAAGCGCTCGCCGTTTGCCATGGCTACAGGGTGGATCAAGGTTACGATCATGTCGCAGTTGTCGCCGGGCATTACCATCTCAACGCCCTCTTTGAGGTCGATGCTACCGGTAATGTCAGTGGTACGGAAGAAGAACTGAGGACGATAGCCCTTGAAGAACGGGGTGTGACGGCCGCCTTCTTCCTTCTTCAATACGTATACCTGACCGGTAAACTTGGTGTGAGGGGTGATGGTGCCGGGAGCTGCCAATACCTGGCCGCGCTCAACTTCATCACGCTTGGTACCACGCAGCAATACGCCAACGTTGTCACCTGCCTGACCCTGATCCAACTGCTTACGGAACATTTCTACGCCGGTTACAGTGGTCTTCACGGTAGGACGGATACCTACGATTTCTACTTCGTCGCCTACGTTGACAATACCGCGCTCAACACGTCCGGTTACTACGGTACCACGGCCGGAAATTGAGAAGATGTCTTCGATAGGAAGAAGGAAAGGATCATCGATGTCGCGCTTAGGATCAGGGATGTACTCATCCATGGCCTTGGCCAACTCGAGAACGGCATTTACCCACTTCTCTTCACCCTTCAGGGCACCCAAGGCTGAACCGCGGATGATGGGGGTGTCGTCACCAGGATACTGGTACTGAGACAGAAGATCACGTACGTCCATCTCTACCAACTCAAGCAATTCCTCGTCATCTACCATGTCGCACTTGTTCAAGAACACGATGATGTAAGGTACGCCTACCTGACGAGCAAGCAGAATGTGCTCACGGGTCTGAGGCATAGGACCGTCGGTGGCTGCTACTACCAGAATAGCTCCGTCCATCTGTGCTGCACCGGTGATCATGTTCTTAACATAGTCAGCGTGGCCCGGGCAGTCTACGTGTGCATAGTGACGCTTCTCGGTATCGTACTCAACGTGTGAGGTGTTAATGGTAATACCACGTGCCTTCTCTTCAGGGGCGTTGTCGATCTGATCGAACTTCATCGCAGTACCGCCGAATCTGGACAATACGGTGGTCAATGCTGCAGTTAAGGTGGTCTTGCCGTGGTCTACGTGACCGATGGTGCCTACGTTTACGTGAACACGGTCACGTACGAACTTTTC
>PPYF01545787.1_pt1 | contig 23451 bp, 34 predicted proteins | sample 1559871 | NCBI WGS metagenome assembly PPYF01 (sample SAMN08240021, study PRJNA423297) | Human gut metagenome, whole genome shotgun sequencing project.
GACGAGGATTATTCGGCCGTTTCTAAAAGTTGTGAATATCTTTTATACATTTTAAATGGAACACACCTGTTAGAAACAAAAGATAGTTGACATTTTTAACTTTCTGTTCTACAATTAAATAAAAGATACGAATAAGGATATCTTTTTGGTATCCTTATTTTTATTTAGAAGGAGGTTAATTATGGCAACATTAGTATCTCTTGCAGGTATTCTAACAGAGCAAGAAGAAGCATTCTGTATGGATATTGCAATGGGTGTTCGATATGTTGATGCTTTTAGACAACATTTTCCGGAAAAATTAGATACGGTAAAAAGTGTTGGCGCATCGGCTTATTCGAAAGCACAGCAACCTGCAATCGCAAATCGCATTAGAAAATTAATTGAGGCTAGAGAACAGGAGCAGTTAAAGTCTATAAAATGGTCTAAGGAAGAATCCATTGAAAAACTTCGTTATGTTATAGCTACCTGCCAAAATGAAATGGAACGTGTTAATCAAGCCTTTGAAGAAGAATTACAATTCCTTCAGGAACAAATTGAGGAAGAAGAAGACCCGAGGGTTATTAAAAGTCTTGTAAATAAGATGATTAAACTTCGTCAGAAAAATCATCTTAATAAAATTCAAGTCACAGGTATTGTTGATGCAGTTAGTGAGTTGAATACTATGCACGGTTTTAACGAAAATAACGTTAATGTTAATAGTGCTGTTTCTTTTGTTGGGGAAGAAGATTTGGAGGACTAAATGACTACGATTAATATAGCAGAAGTTGTTGGTCGTGGTTACGCCAAATTTTGGAACTTTAAAGGTCGTTATAGATGCTTAAAAGGTGGTCGTGGTAGTAAAAAATCCTGTACTACTGCTTTATGGTATATCTATAATATGATGAAGTTCTACGAACGGTATAGATTAAAACCGAATACAATGGTAGTTAGACGTTACTATAACACACACAGAGATTCTACTTATAGACAGTTGAAATGGGCTATTAATAGATTAGGTGTAGACCATTTATGGCATTGCACAGTTAATCCTTTGGAAATCACTTATAAACCTTCCGGACAAAAGATATTCTTTAGAGGTATGGACGATGCACAATCAATCACATCTATTACTGTTGAAGATGGATATATTTGCTGGGTATGGTGGGAAGAAGCTTTTCAATGTTCTAATGAAGATGAATTTAATAAGGTTGACTTATCAATTCGTGGCGCTATACCTTATCCATTATTTAAACAACATACTTTTACATTCAATCCGTGGTCTGATAAAATTTGGATTAAAAAGAGATTTTTTGATAAAGCCGATAATGTAAATATATTAGCTTTAACAACAAATTATCAATGCAATGAATTTTTAGGCGAAGATGATATAAAAATATTCGAGGAAATGAAACGTACTAATCCTCGTCGTTATAGTATCGAAGGAATGGGAGATTGGGGTATTGCAGAAGGTCTTATCTATAGTAATTGGGAAGAAGCTGATTTTGATATCTCATATTTTAGAGATGTTAAAAATAAAAAAGGTATTCCAATTTATAGAGATTTCAAAGGTCTTGACTTTGGCTATGCGAATGACCCAACTGCAATGAGTTGTATTTTTGTTGACGAGGATAAATACGAAATTTTTGTTTACGATGAAATTTATCGTACTCAACTAACAAATCAACAAATTCGTGACAATATTAGATATAAGGGATATATGAATGATGTTATTATTGCAGATAATGAGGATGCGAGAACAATTAACGAATTAAGATTATTAGGTCTAAATCGTATTAAACCAGCTAAAAAAGGTAAAGGTAGCGTTCTTGCAGGTATTCAAAAATTGCAAGATTATCATATTTATGTTCACCCACGCTGCATGAATCACGTTGTTGAATTTAGTAACTATGTATGGGATAAGGATAAAGATACTGGAAAACCAATTAATGAACCTATGGATGAATATAATCATTTAATGGACGCACTAAGATATGCAACTGAAAGATGTAATCGCAGAACATTTAGTTTTTAGGAGGTTATTATGTTAAAATTACCTGATTTTATGAGAATTGATCCAAATGACTTTAATGCAGAAAACATTCGTCGTATGAGTAGCTATGGTAAACCACAAGAAGATTTTTTAACTGGAGCTGTTCAACAATTTCAAAATAGTGCTTTGTTTAAGGAAAGAAAAGTAGCAAGAGAGTATTTTGAAAATGAAACCGAGATTGATAATAAAATAAGATTTTATTTTAATCGCGAAGGATTACAAATTATTGATAATACTGTGTCTAATGTTAAATTAAGACATTCTTTTTATCGTAAATTAGTAAATCAAAAAGTTAACTATCTTTTAAGTAAAGCCTTTACCATCAAATGTAAAAATGAAGAGTTTGAACAAATTATTCAAGGTTATTTTAATAAAAAATTTCTTCGTCGTTTACAAAATATGGTTAGACAAGCTGTTGTTTCCGGAATTAATTGGTTTCAAGTTTATTATGATGAAGATGGAAATTTATTATTTAAAAGAATGCCTGATTATGAAATTATTCCTTTTTGGGCAGATGCAGACCATACAGTTTTAGATGCAGTAATTCGATTTTATGAAATTATGGAAATCAAGCCAAATGGAGATCAAATTCCACATCAAAAAATTGAATACTATACACCTCAAGGAGTTTGGTTTTATGAATTAACAGCTGGTGGAATACGAATTGATCCGGATAAAGAAAGTTTTGTTGATAGTCATTTTCGAATTAAGAAGAAGAAAACTAATGAAAATGGTTTAATTGATACAGATGAATTTGGAAATCCTATTTATGTATCCGATCCTATGTCTTGGGGACGTGTTCCTTTTGTTTGTATTAAATATAACATGGAAGAATTGCCATTATTAAGATACATCAAAACTTTAATAGATGACTATGATTCCATTACCAGCGATATTAGTGATCAAATTCATGATGTTCCTAATAGTATTCGTATTGTTAAAGGTTATGATGGCACAGATAAAGATGAATTTATGCTTAATTTAAAGCAAACAAAAGTTGCCTATGTAACAGAAGAGGGCGATCTTACTAATTTAGATATACCTTTTAAATTAGAGGGAGCTGAATTACATTTAAATCGTTTACGTAAAGATATTTATGAAGATGGTTCGGGTGTAGATACTCAACAAGATGAAATGCGAGATATTAGTGGTGAAGCTTTAAAATTTAAATACATTGATTTGTCTTTGGATTGTAACGATATAGGTGTGCAAGTAATTGAAGCATTAGAATCTCTTGCATGGTTTATTAAAGAACACGAAAAAACATTTAATAATAAAGATTTTACTTCTGAAGATTTCGATATCATCTTTAATACTGATATGATTACTAATGAAGCCCAAACAATTCTCGATTGTAAAAATAGTGAAGGTGTTATTAGTAAACAAACTATTGTTTCGAATCATCCATGGGTTATTGATCCAAAAGAAGAGATTCGTTTATTGGAAAAAGAACAAGAAGAAGAACAACAAAAAGAACTTGATATGCAGTTAAAATTAACAAGAGCTTCTTATGGAGGAAATAATGAGTAATCAGGATTATTGGCAACAAAGAGCAGAACGTAATTTGCAAGCTGTGGAAGATATTGCAGTTGATTATAATCTTGAATTAGCTAAAGAATATAAAAAAGTAATTAAAGAGCTTCAGGAAGAATTAATGCTTTTTTATGCTAAATATGCAGAAGAAAATAAAATTTCTTTGGAAATGGCTAAAAAAAGATTATCCGGTAAAGAATTATCAGAATTTAAAGAAATTATTCAAGATTATATTGAACAGGCTTCACAGTATGATACTAAAAATGCTCAAAGTTACCTTAAAAATTTAAAGGAACTTCAAGATCGTGCAAGATTATCCAGATTAGAATTATTAATAGCCGAATATAGGCATGCTATTGAAATGCTATTATTAAAACAGGAAGATCAACAACCGAATATATACCTACAAGGCTATGAAGATATGTATTACCATACTTTATATGACGTGCAGACTTATTCGGGCGTAGGTATGTCCTTCACTACCCCTTCCAAAGATTTAGTTATTAGTGTTCTCTCACAAAATTATTTAGGAGAGGATTTTAGTGATCGTCTTTGGAAAAATAAAGAAATGCTAATTTACAATCTTAAAAAAGAAATGCAATTAGCTTTTGCGGCTGGAAAACCATCTAGATATGTTGCTGATAAAATTGCCAGCGCCATGAATACACGCCAAGGTGTAGCAATGACTTTAGTCAGAACTGAAATGAATAATGTAGCAAATCAGGCGGCTTTACAAGCTTATACACAAGCTGGCATAAAAGAATATCAACTTTTAGCAACTTTGGATTTTAAAACATCAGAAATTTGTATAAATATGGACGGTAGAATTTTTAAAGTATCTAAAGCTGAACGAGGGGTAAACTTTCCACCATTTCATCCAAATTGTAGAACAACAACTGTTCCAGTTATAGATGGGCAATCTTATACACAACGCATTGCTAAAGAAGAAAGTTATTATACAGTTGATAAAAATATCAGTTATAAACAATGGTTAAAAGAATATGTAAATAAATAAGAACTTTTATATTGAATTTTAAGAATTTATATTGTATAATGTACTCGTAGATGATTCTACGAGTACATTTTTTATGAAAAGGAGCGAATGATATGACAAAAGAAGCCTTGATTGCTTTTGGCTTAACAGAAGAACAAGCAGAAAAAGCAATACAACTGCATAATGCAGCTATGGAAGGTTATGTGCCTAAAGGGACTTATGATGTGCTAAAGGCAGAGAATGAAAACCTTGTTGCAACAGTCAACAGCAATAAAACAGAACTGGAAAAATTGAAAAAATTTGAAGGTACTAATGCTGAACTTGCCGCCAAAATCGAAAAACTTCAGGGCGAGGCTACTACGAAGGAAACTGAGTATAAAGAGCAGCTCGAAAAATTACGCAAAGTTAATGCAGTTGAATTAGCCTTATTAGCTGGCGAAAATAAACCGCACGATTTGCAACTTGTAAAAGGGTTAATCGATTTAAGTCTAATTAAATTAGATGGGGACAAGGTTGTTAGTGGACTGAAAGAACAGGTTGAATCTTTGCAAAAAGATAAATCTTTCTTGTTTAAACCTGCGGATAATCCTGGAAATCCTAGTGGCAATACACCGAGGGACAGTGATACCAATAAAAAAGAGCCTACAACAAGTGAAGATTTCGGTAAATCTTTAGCAAAACAAAAACTTCAAATGCTTGGGATTCAGACAGAAGGAGGAAATTAAAAATGACAATGAAGTACAAAACTATTGCTTACGATTCTGCTAAGCATATTCTTGCAATGCCTGATCATTATGTACCTATTGCAAGAAAGGCCCCAAAAGCCATAAAGGCTGGTGGTATGGTAGTTAAAGAAGGTGATCGTTTTATTATTAAAGCGGGTACTATTTATCCGTCTAATGACAAGGAAGCGATTGGTGTTGTATTGCAAGATTATGATGTAACTGAAAGTGATGCTTCCATGGCTATTGTTTTACATGGATTTATTCGAGTAGATCGTTTACCTTATGCGCCAACACCTGCAGCACTTAAAAATTTAAGAATGATTTATTTCTTAAAAGATGACATGACCATCTTACAACCTGCGGATGCGGATGCGTCTGTTGGTGGTTAATTATTAGTAAAGGAGAATAATAGAAATGAAATCTATTTTTGAAATTTTTGATTCAAAGGCCATTGCAGCTTATTGGACTGATGTTAATACAGCCATGAAAAATCCTATGATTGGTAGTCAATTTTTCCCCAATAATAAAAATAATGGTCTTGAGCTTGCATGGATTAAAGGTCGTAATCAACTTCCTGTTGCATTGCAACCGTCTGCTTTTGATACCAAAGCGACTTTAAGAGATCGTATTGGTGTTACTGAAGTTTCTACGGAAATGCCGTTCTTCCGTGAAGCAACTCGTATTGGTGAAAAAGAACGTCAGGATATTCAAAATCTGTTGGCTAAAGGCATTCCTTTTGCACAGCCTACTATTGCACGTGTATATGACGATATTACTCGTCTTGTAGATGGTGCATTGGTACAAGCAGAACGTATGCGTATGAGCTTGCTGGTAGATGGTACTATCTCTGTTACTGCAACCACAGGCACTGGTCGTGATATTAGTTATGAATATAATTATGATCCTGACGGCGATTGGGCTTCCGACCATAAAATCATTTTGACTGGTAATAATGTTTGGACTCAAGAAAAGAAAGCTGTAAATGATCCGATTGGTGACTTACTTGACGCAACAACTACAATGGCTGATCAATACGGTGTCACTCTTACTAGAGCATTGATGACAACTAAAACATTGCGAGATATGTTGGCTTCTGAATCCATTAAGAAATTTATGAATCCATTAGCAGCTCCGAATATGTTGGTTTCTAGCGCTCAGGCTAAATCCTTTGTAAGTCAAGAAACTCAACTTGAAATCATTACATATGATAAGATGTTCAAAGATGAAGAAGGTGTTGACCATAAATTCTATCCTGATGGATTTGTAACTTTGTTACCGAGTTATTCTTTAGGTAATACTTGGTTTGGTACTACTCCCGAAGAATATGATTTAATGAGCGGTAATTCTTCCGCTTCTGTTTCTGTTGTAGCTAATGGTGTTGCCATTACCACAGTTAAAGAACCGCATCCGGTAAATGTATTTACTGTTGTAGATGCTATTATGTTACCTTCCTTCGAAAGAATGGATGACATTTATGTAATGAAAGTTCAATAATTTAGGAGGCTAATATGTCTAAGGTTAAAGTACAGTTTCCCATAACTGTAAAATATAATCGTAAAGTATATCCTCCCTATACTGATATTATCGCCGATGAATCTGATCTTCCGGAAATGAAAAAATCTGGAGCTGTTGTTTTTGAAGAACAAGTAGAACAGGAAGAAAAACCTGTTGCAACTCCAAAAAGAAAAAAATCTAAATCTGGAAGATTAACGGAATGAAAATCGTTGATAAATCTTTAGTTATGGACATTGTAAAAGTAAAGCTCGGAGCGGATACACCCTCCGAGCCTTTACTAAAAATAACAGTAGATGAAATAGAACAGACTATTTTAAATTATTGTAATATTAATGAAATTCCTAAAGAATTAACTTATACTTTTGCGAATATGGTGGTTGACTTATTTAGGTATGAAGATGAGTTTATAAAGGCAACAACTGTTTCTGTAGAAGGTGAGGAGGAAGAAGCCGAGCCAGATGTGAATACAGGCAATATCAACTCTATAAGGGTAGGGGATACTACTATAACCTTTGGAAGTGGTAGCGATACCTCTATATATAACAAGAATTTAAGAAGTCATCAAGCTAATTTAGATACTGTTGTTTTAGATTATGAATCCCAACTGAAGAAATTTCGGAGGTTAGTATGGTGATAAAAATTGGTTTTACAAGAAAACTCTTTAAATCATTAATGTATAAAGACAGAATGGAAGTTTATCGGTTAGGTTTAACTATAGGGGAGGACTTTACTGTATCAAATGAACAATCCGTTCAGCCTATTTATACAAAAATTCCTTGTAAAATTAGTTTGAATTATCAAGATTTACCGGAAGAAGATTCATTATTAATAAACCCAACAAATCAGCATATTGGAATTTTTTGTGATCCTTCCTATGATATTCGTAAAGGTGATAAGATTAAAGCTTATGTACTAGACGATCATGGAAATGTATTAGATACATATACAGATTATGCTGGTAGACCTGAAAAGCATACTTCCCATCAGCAGTTCGCTCTTGTAAATAGGGAGTTTGCCTAATGTCTATAAAATTTGATCATAAAGATTTTGACAAGTTTTTAAAAAATTTTGAGAACCTAGAAAAAGATTATGATTTATTTTGTCGTCAGTTTCTTTTAAAAGAGGCCATGAAGGTATTAGCTGACACAAAAGCACTAACTCCAGTTAAGACAGGGGATTTAAGAAATCGCTGGGAATTAACTCAAGTTTTTAAAACTGCTAAAGGTTATTATATTCAAATTTTCAATTCACTAGAATATGCGTCATATGTGGAAGATGGGCATAGGCAACAAGTCGGTAGATTTGTTCCTGGAATTTTTGTTGGTGGGAAGTTTGTTTATACAAAAGGAGCTAAATCAGGAATAGTATTAAAAAAGCCTTTTGTAAATGGTTTTCATATGTGCCGGATCGCAATTGATAGATATGATGATACAATTAAAGCCAACTTTGAAGCTGCATTTAAAGCATTTTATAAAGGAAAAGGATTATGATTATACCAATTAAAGGCGATTTCATTATTAGTGCAATGGCAAAAAATATTGCAAATCGGTTAAAAAATGATTCTGTAGACCCACCAATAATTCCAACTATTTTTAAAAATAAGATAATGGAAGGTGCAGTAGAGCCCTTTTTCGTATTATCTGTAATTGATGTAACACAAGAAAATGGGATGACTGCTTCGGCTTGGAGAACATATCGAATGAAAGTCGAATATTATTTAGAAGAATCCGATTATGGTAGGCATAGTGAATATCGTGATATGGCTGAAAAATTGTTTGGTATTCTAAGAATAATCGACATTCCAGATAAACAAGATGGCGATGAAGTAGTAACAAGAAAAGCAAAGGCAAGTAAGATGAATTATCAAATTATTGAAAATGTCTTACAGTTCTTTGTTAATTATAAAATTAAGGCAAAACTTATTTTGCCTGAAGAACCTAAAATGCAAGTTTTGGAAATTCAACGAATGGAGGATGAAGAATAATGGCAGGTGGAACTTTTGAAGCTATGAATAAAGTTCGTCCGGGTGCTTATATTAATTTTCAAAGTGCATCTCAGCCTTTGAATATGGTAGGCGATCGTGGAATTGCTACATTACCAATTCAAATGAACTTTGGCGCTAATGATGTATTAATTAGTTTAACTCCAGAACAACTTTTAGATGGCTCCTGTGAAAGTATTATTGGCTGTAATATTATGGATGAAGAATCTTTAATATATCAGCAAGTTTTAACAGATTGTTCTAAAGTTTTGCTTTTCCGTATGGATACTGGAGGCACTAAAGCAAAACTTATTTTAAACAATCTTACGGCTACTGCGAAATATGCAGGTGTTGGCGGAAATAAAATTGCCGTTTCCGTGGTTGAAAATGGGTCTGCATTCGATGTTATTACTACTTTTAATGGAATTGTTAAGGATACACAGACAGGGACTACTGTAGGCGATATCGAAAATAATGATTTTGTTGATTTTAGTGGTACAAGTTCAGCATCTTTAACAGCTGATGCGGGCGGGGAATTGGAAGGTGGCACAAATGGAACTGTAGTTAATTCTAATTATACTCGTTATTTTGAATTGCTGAAAACTGCAAAATGGAATACAATGGGTATCCCACTCGAAACATCAACTGAAATACACGCTCAAGTAAAATCCTTTATCAGTTATATGAGAGAAACAACCGGAACGAAAGTTCAGGCCGTTTTAAATAATATTGATGCGGATACAGAGGGCATTATTTCTACTCTTAATCAAGGTTATATATCCGCTCAGTATGAGATTACAGTTCCTATTTTTGTGGCTCGTGTAACTGGTATGAGTGCAGGTTGTGCAATTAATAAATCTTTAACTTATTATGCTTTTGAAGATGCAGCAGAAATCATTAATCAATTGACACATGAACAAATTATTGATGCTTTAAGAAGGGGTAAATTTATTCTTTCTTCTCGTCAAGATGGCGTTGTTGTTGTTGAACAGGATATTAATACATTGCATACGTTTACTGCACTAAAAGATTATTCTTTTAGTAAAAACAGAGTAATTCGTACCATTGATCAAATTAATAATGATATTCGTTTATTATTTGAAAAGAGTTATTTAGGTAAACAGAATAATAATGATGATGGTCGAGAAATATTTAAAGCCGATATCGTTGATTACTTAAATAAACTTCAAAAAATGGGCGCTATTCAGAATTTTGATGGCTCTACAGACATTACAATCAGACAAGGTGCTAACCTTGACGAAGTTGTAGTTGAATTGTATTTACAGCCTGTTGATTCAATGGAAAAATTGTATATGACAGTAACTATTCGTCGTTAAGAAGGGAGGACTAAATAATGTCACAGGAGTATGATTATTTACGAGCTGGCGATGCCGTTTCCGGTCAAGAAGGTTGGGCAACTATGGTTGTTGACGGTGTCCTTACAGAATTGTTTATGATTAAGGATTGTACAATGACTTTCACAAAACGCAAGAAAGAATTTCGTTCTCTTGGTTTTCGTGGGGCGCAACATAAATCTTCTGGCTGGTCTGGTAAAGGTGAATTTACTCTTTACTATGTTTCTTCTGTATTTCGTAAACTTATGCGTGAATACGCTAAAACAGGTAAAGATTTATATTTCACTATTACTATCAAGAATAATGACCCAACTACCACAATCGGAAAACAGGTGTCTGCATTCTATTACTGCAATATTGATGAAGGGGTCTTGGCGAAATTAGATGTTGAAAGCGAAGTTTTGGAAGAGCCTATGACTTGCACATTCTCCGACTTTGAATATTTAGATTACTTTTCAAGCCCTAATCCGGAAATTTAATTGGAGGTTATTATAATGGAACTTTTAGATCTTATTCGAAATCGTGATATACGTGATACAAAAGAAATTACTTTAAAAGGTGAGCTTGCAGGAATAACAATTACTATTAGAGCTATTGATGCCGATGAATGGCAAGAAGCTAGAGCTAGGGCAATTAAAATTAATGCAAAAGGTGAACCAACAGTTGATAATATGGCATTATCCAGTAGCTTAATGGCTATTGGCTGTGTAAACCCTAATTTCCGTGACCCGGCTGTTTTAGGTGGTATTACAGTTCCAACGGAATTTATTAAAGCTAAATTTAAACCCGGCGAGATTGAATTTATTGCAAATAAAATCATGCAACATTCTGGCTATGGTGAAGAGGCTGTTGACACAGCAAAAAAGTAAAACAGCTCTTTAAAGAAGGAGATTCCGATACGGTGGCAGCATTTTGGTGTTTCAGAAGACTTCATTGGAAGCCTTCTGAATATCTAAATTTACCAATTTCAGAAAAAGCCTGTGTGCTGGCATTTATTGAAATCGCCGCTAAACAAGATGCTGAATTACAAAAGAAAACGAAAACATAAAAGATAGCGAGGTTAGCCTATGGAAGTCAGGAATACATTATATTTAAACGATCAAATGTCCCCTGTGCTAAATAAGGTTTTAGCCTCGCTTCGTCTTACTTTAACGGCATTAAATCAAACGCCGGGCGAAGCGAGTCTATTTAAAGCAGCTTCGCGGGATATATCAAAAGCTAATGCTTTACTTAAAGATTTTAATTCTGATGTTAATCGTTCTCAGAATTTAATTAAGGGGCTTGGCTTTAAAGATGAAAATCCTATTGGAAACGTATTTTCAAATGCAATGAATCCTTTAACAGAATTATTAGCTGGTGTGTATTTGTTGAAAAGTACCATTTCAGAAATTGGACGTGTAACAGATATAGGCGATGCCTTAATGTTAAATGCAGCGAGATTAAATATTATTAATGATGGTTTAAGAACACAAGATCAACTATCCAGAGATATTTATGATTCTGCACAAAGATCAAGAGCTGACTATTTAGCTACAAGCCGAGTTATTGGTCGTATGGGTATTCTTGCAGGACACGCTTTTGCAAATAACAATGAATTAATAGCTTTTACTGAGTTAGTAAATAAGGCTTTCCTTGTTGGTGGTAGTACACCACAAGAACAAAAAGCGGCCATGTATCAGCTCACACAAGCTATGGCCTCTGGAAGATTGCAAGGCGATGAAATGCGTACTATTCGCGAATCTGCTCCTTTAATTAAAAAAGCTATACAAAATTATATGGGACTTGATGATGCAGCTTTTAAAGAAGCACAAAAAAATGGGGAAATAACTGCTGAAGTAATTAAGAATGCAGTTTTTCAAAAAGCTACAGAAATTGAAAATAAATTTAATGAACTTCCTATAACATTCGGTCAAGCTATGACGATGGCTGGAAATAGTCTGCTAATTGGACAGATCTTGATACTGTTGGCGAAGTAAAAAATGTTAAAGGTGGTAAAATTAGTCTTGATGAAGATAGTATTAAGTGGATTAAAGAATCTCAGGCAATAGAATTTGTGAATAGGTATACTACAATGCGTCCAATTATGCGAGTTGTGTTTGGAGATGTACATCAAAATGCAGATGTGGGGCAAATTGCAGATGATTTGGCGGATATGTTTGAAAATGCCTATAATTTAAGTGTTGGAGAGGAGTAGGATAAAATGGTTGCACAATCCGGAAAAATAAGTGATACTACCACACTTCTTGAGAGCCTTTCTCCAAATTCGGATTCTATAAGTAGGGCTAGAGGCGATGTAAAGATATTTATTGTGTATAAAGGAGATACAGTGCAAATTCCTGTAAATCCTTCAGACTTAAAAATCGCTACTCCAGGAAATAATAAAACATACCCTATTGTATCATTAGGAGAAATAAATGTTTTAAAAAATCCTAAATTAAGCACGATTGGATTTAGTTGTTTTTTCCCAACAATAGAAACACAGAATTATCCATATGTGCTAACAGGCAATTCAGAACAAACTTTTTATACTGCATTAATTAAGCAAATTTTAGATAGGCAAAATAAAGCACAATTTCATGAACCTTCATTTTATGTAAGTTTATTTAGTAAGATTAGAGATAGCAAAGAACCTGTAAGGTTAATTATTACTGGACTTGCTGTTGGATTTAATAAGCTTGTATCTATTGAAAAATTCGATTATGATTGGAAGGAAGCAGATCCAGATCCATATTATGATATCGAATTTAAAGTTTATCAGATTTATGCAGTTAATAACGCTACTGTTGATGAAGATGGTACAATAACTGTTGATACTGGTGGATTAAGAACAGACGAATCCGAAGCTTTAACAATGGGGGATGAAGTAAGTGTAACAGGTACAATTTATAAAGATCCAGCTATGCAATTTGTAGATAGGTATGTTAAGAATAAAACTGGCTGTTACGTAAATCTTTTAGATTTCGATAATAATGGAGCAATCCATATAACTGATAATGAAGATCGTTGGATTGGTTGGGTATCCGAAACAGCGGTAAATAAAATATCGGGTATACTGTAATGAATATTTTATTAGCTGTACAACTTCCGAATACTAAAGTTTTTGAAATTTCTCAAGTTGTCTTTGATATATCTTGGACAACGACATTGCTAGAACAGCCTGGAAAATTAAGATTCTCCGTACCTAATAATATTGAATTAATTTTAGAATTTGCAACCACGGTTAATTTAAGAATTGACGATATACCAATTTTCTATGGATATGTTGTTAATATGACAGCTTCTGAAGATACTATTACTTATGAAGCTGTTGATCAAGTTTTTTATTTAAAAAATAAAGAATCCTATGTCTTTTCCGGAAAGACAGCAACTCAGATTTTTAAAGCTATTTGTGAAGACTGGAAATTTACTTACAAAATAGTTGATGATTGTTCATGGGAAGTTTCTCCACGAGTTCATGATGGAAAATCCTTGTATTCAATAATTAATTATGGCTATGACGAAGCGTTAGTGAATATACAAAATTGGTTTATTCTAAGAGATAATTATGGTACATTAGAACAAATCAGTTTATTATCAACAAAAACAAACTACTACATTTCAGACGATTTAAATATTACAGGTTACAATTTTAAGAAAAACATTGACAGGGATTCATATAATCGTGTAAAATTAGTACAAGACAATACGAAAGAAGGAGTTCGTAAAGTTTATGTGGCTCAGGATGATGAAAATCAGCGTAAATGGGGCATATTGCAATATTACGAAAAAGTAGATAAAACAGCAACTGAAAATCAAATCAAACAAAGAGGCGATGCTCTTTTGAAGGTTAAAAATAGGGAATTAAAATCTTTAAGAGTTGAGTGTGTTGGTTTACCCTATTCTTTTAGAGCTGGAAATTGGTTAACCGTTAAATTAGACCCTTTAACTAAAGCTGGCTTCGTTAATATGCAGGAATATATTGCAACAGATTGTTCGCACACTTGGAAAAATAATGAGCACATAGTTAAATTAAATTTAAGTCAATATAGTTTGGATGTAGGTGTTTAATATGGAAGATTCTGGAGTTGTTCGGATTCTAAGTATAACGCGAAAAATGGTAAAACAGAGAGCTCAAAGTTCCGATATGTCTGATTGTGTATACGGAACAGTGCTTTCTGTTTCTCCTTTAAGTGTACAATTAGATTCGAGAACGACATTAGGTGAAAATCAATTAGTTGTCGGAGCTTTATGTAAGGAAACAATAATTAAGATTCCTTTTCCGGAAAAAGGACAAGTAAAGCATAAACATCAAGCTATTCATAATGGTATGCACAATACCACAGAAGAGCTTCCTGAGATACAATTATGGCGTGGCTTGAATCCCGGCGACAGAGTTATTTTAATTAGATTTAATAATGGGCAGAAATTTTTAATTCAGCAAAGGGTGGAGGGAATACCATGATACCCACAAATCGCAATATTATTGTAAATCAAATAGGGCAAAATGAAGTTACAAGAACCTATAAGGTTGATAATTATAATAAACGAATTATAGGCACAACAGATGGACAGCCCGCTATTGAACAAGCAATAATGAAAAATTTTGATACTGAAAGATATGCTTATGTTATTTATTCTAAAAATTATGGAATTGAATTAGAAAAGTATATCGGTAAAGATTTTGACTATATTCAAGCAGATTTACAAAGAGCTTTGGAAGATTGTTTATTAGCGGATTCTCGAATTTACGCTATTAGTAATTTACAGTTTACGCAAGAAGGACTTGACTATATGTCAATTACTTTAGATTTACAGACTGAGTCAGGTGTATTGCCAATAACTTTGGAGGTGAAAAAATGAATGTTTTAAGCGAATATCTGCAAAAATATACTTATGATTATATTTTAACGGAAGCATTAAGCAAAGTTCCAGATAATGTTGATAAACGAGAAGGTTCGATTATTCGAGATGCTTTATCACCATGTTGTTACGAAGCCGCAAAACACATATTATATTTAGCTGATATTATCGAACAAACATATATCGAAACTGCAAATGGATTATGGCTTGATGGGCGTGTGATAGAAGGAGGTATAACTCGAGATCCTGCAACATACGCTAAAAAATTAGGAGTATTTAAAACACAGCTGAATGAACCTTGTCAAATTTCTATTGGACAATCTTTTTCAACCGTTGGAGATACTATTTTAAATTATACCGCAGTACAGGTATATGCAAATGAAGATGGGGATGTAGTACCCGGAAGTTATATTATGCAATGCAATACTGTTGGCAGCGTGGGAAATAGTTATATAGGTAGAATCGTTCCTAATGATTATATTGAAAAGTTGGCAAGTGCTGAAATTACTACTTTACTTTATCCAGGAGAAGAAGAAGAATCAGATGATTCTCTAAGAGAAAGATTTTTAGCTAATTTAATGAAAACAGCCTTTGGCGGTAATATTGCACAGTATAGGCAATGGGCTAAAGAAATTCCGGGCATTGGTGGCGTTCAAGTTTATCCTGTGTGGGCAGGCGGGGGAACTGTAAAGTTAAGTATTATTGATACAGATTACAATTCTTGTTCTTCAGAATTTTGTCAAACTATTTTAGAAAAATTCGATCCGGAAAATTCTGGCGGGGAAACTGGTTTAGGGTTAGGTATTGCTCCCATTGGGCATAAAGTAGCAGTAAGCACTCCATTACCTAGAACAATTAATGTATCTGGAAAAATCACTTTATTGCCCGGATATAAGTTAGAAACTTTGATGCCTGATATTAAAGCCGCTTTAGAAAATTATCTTTTGTCTTTAAGAGAAGCTTGGGAAAATAGTGACGATGAAAATAATTATTCTGTAACTGTTTATTTAGGTAGAATTAATTTTGCTATTCTAAATGTTAAAGGTGTATCTAGTGCCTATGAATTAAAGTTAAATGAAACAGACACAGATATTAAATTAACAGAAACAAGCTCATTACAAGAAATTCCTGTATTAGGTACGGTGAGTTTAGATGAACAATAGGTATGGTTTATACGGAACTAGAATTGGTCGTTATTTTCCTCGTTATTATGAAGGTATTTTAGAAACAGATGAATTAATTAAAGTTGAAAATGATATTTGGAATAACTTATATTTGTTATTAAATAAAGCAAAAAATAATCAATTTATTGCATACGCAGATGAAGATGGTATTTATGCTTATGAACAATTATTCCAAATAGTTGCAGATCCGGAAACAGAAACATTGGAGGAAAGAAGATTTAGATTATTAAATAGGATACAAACATTATCCTATTATACAATGATTTATCTTCGTCAAAAATTAGACTCTTTATTTGGAAAAAATAATTATGAAATAGAAATGGATTATCTGAATTATACCTTATACATTAAAAGTAATGCTTCTAATTCTTTTATTTATAAGGAAAGTATTGCTACTATAAATAAAATAAAACCTGCAAACATTGTATTTATCAATGTTCCATTTATTCCAGCTACGATTGAAGTTGGCGAAGAAATTTATCAACAAAAATGGTGGTGGAATTATATTTTAGGTGGTAAATGGAAAGTAGGTCAAAAACCTATTATAAGTGTTCAAGAATTAGCAAAATTAAAATCTGAGGAGGTGCAATCCTTGACTCCATTAATACTTAATAAATTAAAAACATTTACAGGGGAAGAAATACAGGCAGTTCTTATAAATGATACTTATAAGATAACAAATTTTGTTCAAAAAATTATTACTGGTGGGTATTTAAGAATCCAATATAATATTGAAAATTGGGAAGAAATAAAATTAATCACTAATATTAAATTTTTAGATGGAGAAGATTTAATTCTTTCTAATGATCTTGTTTATATTCCTATTGCTTCAGATACTATGATTGAACATCGAATTAATATTCGGGAGGTTGGAACAAATGGCTAATAATATTGTTATGAAAATTACTGATTATATCTCTCATTTATGGCATGACACAGATAACGACATTGTAATGGCTAAAAATATTAATGGTTGGGAAAATACATTACAACAGCATGCAGAATTTTTAAAAAGATTTTCTTGGCAACCGAATACAGCATATCCTAAAAATTCTGTATTACTTTATCCTTTTGGATTGCATACTAAATTAGTATCTAAAAATGCTGGTACAAGTGGAAGTAATGAACCAACATGGTCGGACGCAAGTGGACAAGAAGGTTCCAGAACGATAACAGATAATGATATTATTTGGGAAGAACAACCAATTCAAGTATCTGCAGATACTACACCAATAGGAACGATTAAACAGCAATTATGGAATAGCGCTCCTCCAGGATACTTAAAAATGACACAAAGTTATGTATTAAATAGATCAGAATATCCAGAATTATGGAATGTTGTTGAAACTCGTATGCCTTTAACGACTGAGGTTGAATGGCAAAAAATGTTAACATTAAATAAAACTTCTGTTCCATTTTTTTCTAGTGGTGATGAAAGCACAACTTTTAGAACACCTATATTATTGGATGATATAACAGCTTCTGATAGTATTAGTTTTGTTAAAGAAGAAAAAACTAATTTTGTTGGAAATTCTTCTTCTTTTGCTTTTAATTCTGTTGTTACTGTTGGTTCTAGTGGAACAGCCGATACAGATTTAATTATTATGGCAATAAGTCATGATAATACAACTATTAACGGATATGTAAGTGATGTAAATGTAATGCACACCGCAGGCCGTTCTAACTATGGTCAAGGCGCTACAAGTATTTCTTTTCCTGTTCCTAAAGGGGCTAGTTGGAGAGTTTCAGGCGGAAGAAATATTTATGCTTTAAAAACAAAATCAATTAATAATACAGGAACTTCGACAGTTATTAAATCTGCTAAAGTTGGTATGCCTTATTATTTAAGAACCTTAAATTTATAAGGAGAAATAATAATGATAAAATTTAGAATATTTAAACAAAGATTGAGTTATTATGGAGATTCTGAAGTTGTTGCAGATAGTAAGGGTTATTTAACATTTACACTTGAAACCTCTGAAGATTGGGCTAATTATGTAGGTAAGACGGTACAATTTACCAAGAACGGAAAAACTTACAATGTAACCAACATTTCAGATGGCGTAGAATATTCAGTACCGTGGGAAGTTTTAGTTGGTGCAGGAATAATGCAGGTAAATGCTTTTGCCGTATCTATGGATAACAAAAGAGCAACAACTAATGAAATCGATATAGAAATTATTGATAGTGGGTTTAATGAGGATAGTCTACTTCCTGAAGATCCTACTCCGGATATATTTGAACAATATGTTCAACAAGTTCAGGAAAATGCAGATAAAGCTGTTAAAGCCAGAAGATTTATGGGTCGCCGATGGGGATACATATGCAATCGAAATTTATACAAGTGGTAAAGCAATTTTAAATATTCAAATGAAGGACGAAGCTAATAATCAATATATTAGAGTGCCTTTCGTGGATATGGAATTTAATACTATGACTGATAAATCAGTTACATTAAGAGCAATTTATCCTTTTGCAGGTAGATTATGTATTTATGATTTAATGGAAGGAGTTACTGAAAATGTTTGAGAAAATAACGAAAACATTATCCGGACTGGCATTTATCAAATATATAAATAGTTTAATTGATTATGTAAATACCAGTGATATTGATGCCACTCGTATAAAAGGACAATTAGATATTTCTAATATTCCTCCAGCAGGCTTGGATAATGTTATAAAGGTTTATACTGTTACAGATATGCTTGCTTTAACTGTTGATGATGTTCAAAATGGCGATACTGTAATGATAATAGGAGTTACTCCTCCAGTACAATATCAAGTCGTAGATGATACTAAATTAGGCACAATGGACGCATTTCAAGAATATGCAGCGGGTACAGCAACAAAAGCATTAGCTGATATTAATGGCAAGAATATTCATACGGCCTATAGCAGATTAGCAAGCAATAACACATGGACAGGCAATAACTATTGGAATGGTAAGGCTATATTTAATGCAAATTTAACAATACAGGGCAGTGCTACCACTCCTGGTGATGTATCAACTTATTTATGGCTCGGAACACAACCTGAAGGTAGTGAACATACACCTTGCATATCCAGAAACAAACAAGGCGATTTAATAATGTATGCCTCTGGTTATAGATCTTGCTGTTTAAGAAGTGGTACTCAAACATCTTTTGCTAGTGTATATAATTCTAATGGCACAGTAGAATTTAGTTCGTTAAATAATTCTCCGTGGGGTAAATATACTAATGCAAATGGGCTGGAATTGACAGTAACCAAAACTGCTACAGTAGATGATGATGTGCCGAACAAAAAATATGTAGATGATAGTATTGCAGATGCAGTAGCTAACGGAGATGTAAATTCGGCTAAATATTTAAACATAACGAATTTTATCCCTTCAAATAGTGATTTTAACGATTATAAAACTCCTGGCGAATATCAAGTACAAAGCGATATAGAAGCAAAAACAATAGCAAATGTCCCTACTAGCTATAATGATGCAACGCCAAGAAGCGGTGTATTAAGTGTATTGATTGGATTCAATGCCCCTAGAACAAGTTTAATTCAAATTTATCGAACATATGGAAGTAGCAATGTAACTTCAAAGACATATTGGCGTTGTTTTTATCACGAGAATAGTAGCTGGACTGCATGGCGAGAAATTGCTTGTACTGATGAAGTAGGCTTACTAAATCAAGTAAATACCTATACAGCTTTAAATACTTTCAGAGCAAACATTGCTGTATCAAATGGCACAACGGCAGGCAGTCAAGGAAAAATTGTTTTAGGCGTAAAACCCCGTACAGCAACAATACAAGCGAATATCATATCTAGCACAACAGGGGCGTTAAACTATATTGCTACAGAAAACACTGGACATTACTTCAAAATTGGCAATAATACTGCGTCTACATCCATAACTACTAACGAAAGTGAAACAGCAATCTTTTCACATAATGACTTTGAATTTGCGCGAATAACAAATGTCGGCGTTGCGAAATGGCTGGGCAATGCAAATACAGCAACTACTGCTACATCTGCCAAGTCAGCCACGAAACTAGCAACTGCAAGGACTATCACAGCAAATCTTGCAAGTAGCGCTGCTGGTAGCTTTGATGGTTCTGCAGATATAACAGTCGGAGTTACTGGTACATTACCAATCGCTAATGGGGGAACAGGTTCAACAACAGCAGATGCCGCAAGAACTGCATTAGGATGCGCACCTGCATATATTTATAGTACAACTGATTTAACCGCTGGAAGCTCTGCATTAACCACAGGCACACTTTATATTGTGTACGAATAAAGAGGTGCGAAAATGGCAAAAAGCATTTATATAGGAGTAGATGGTAAAGCAAGAAAAGCAAAGAATATATACATTGGAGTAGACGGCAAGGCAAGAAAAGTCAAAAAAATGTATATAGGAGTAAATGGTGTAGCAAGATTATGTTACACATCAGAAGTAACAGTCACAATCGTACAATCAGCAAATCAAACAATAACAGTAATTTGCAATGGCAATTCATATACATCAACATTTACAGCAGAAGCAGGGTCAACTTATACGGCAAGTATATCAGCAAGTACAGGTTATAATGCAGGCACATTAAGCAGTACAAGTGGAACATTGACAGATAATATCACTATTAGTGCAACAGCCGCTACCTTGAAAACCTATACTTATACGATTAATCAGCCTACAGGTGGAACGATTACTGTTACAGTTGATGGTGTTGCATATACGTCAACCTTTACTGTTCAGCCTGGCAAAACTGCAAGCAATTTGTGTACGCCGAATAGTGGATACACCTTTAAGACATTTACATTGTCAGGAAGCTATCAAACTGCAAGCGCAAATACATTAGCAATAAATGGCGATGCTGAAATTGGAGCTGTATTAGAAAAGGAGGACGAAGATGTTTAATTGGTTGATAAAATTATTAGGCGGGAAAACAAAATCGGAATATGAAGATATGCAAAAAGAACTAAATGAAAAATGTGCTAAATTATCAAACACATTAGACAGTTATGCGAATCTTGATTTTGTTGCAAGTGGTGAATATTCTTTTAATGTAAAAGCAAATTCACCTTATAGTATTTTAGTTAAAAAAGGTCAAAATCTTATAATCACTGGTTATAACAAAGATGGAGAGCTTTTAGAAAAAATTGATGTAAATAAGGAGGACGAATAAAATGTTTAATAAATTAATTAGGGGGGGGCAGGCAGATAAAGAATTGTCTGTCAGCCGTCTTCCGAGATTACTATTACAATTACACGCACTAACTGATAATCCTATGAATATTACAGTCACAGGGAATATTACGGTTAGTGTAGAATTAGAAGTTATTGTGCCTACAGAAGAAACTTTCTTGATCAACAAAAATTAACTGATTATTAATGTAATATTCCTCTGTGAGAAATCGGAGGAAAAAGATGGCTTTGACAGACAATCCTATGAGTTTAGTGGTTACAGGCAATGTAACAGTTGGGGCAACATTAGAAGCAAGTGTACCGACTACTGAAACAAGATTGTTGAGTACTATGGATGTGAATACAACGGTTACTATTACAGTGCCTGCGGGTGTAAAAGTATTAAAAGTAGAGGGTGATGTATACCATGAACACGAAGGCGAAGTATCTTTAGATGTATATTCAGTAAATGGCAAAAAATATTGGTTATCTGTATGGAATTACGAATACGCCTATGATCAATGGTATGTAGGAGTTACTCCTAATAAAAGTTATACATTAAAGTTATCAACTGATAGCGAAACTGGCACAGAGTCAGGAAGTGTAACTATTAGTTATTCACAATCAATTAACAATCAAACGCCTAGAGTAACCGATTACTAAACTCAAAATCTGCCGTATATTATGGCTTTAACTGATAATCCAATGTCAATTATCGTGACAGGCAATGTCACCATAGGAGCTAGCTTAGAGGCTAGTATTCCTAGTGGGGAAGTTACTTTAGCACCTGGCAGTACCTTTACAGTTCCCGCAGGAATAACAGTATTAAGAGCTTCATTTAATCAATCTGGATATTTAAATTTGTTTACGTATGTAGGTGTAACACCCAATAAATCCTATAAATTGTATTCTGATTGGACTCAATATAATTATGGAGAAGGTGAAGAATACTTGTTGTATAATGCTAACAATAATAAATATTGGATTTATTATACTATAGGCAATTTAGATGTTGATACTGATTACACTGAGTTGAATTTTAAACTCGAATGGTCGCCTACTATCAATTCACACGCAGTAGAAGTTACAGATTACTAATAATCTGTTACACTGGGAGTTGTATTATTAATCGACTGTGAATATGAAATTCGTATTAATGCTGCCATTGTATCATATTCAGTGCCAGCATATAAATTTAATTTATAATCTTTCCCGCCTGTTACGCCGACATATTTAGTTTCATCACAAGAACCATAGTTTTCAGCAATTACCCAAACTTTCTTATTGTCGGCATTTTGAACATATGCAGTACAGAAATCATCTCCACCTGCACCACTTTCGGAATAGACTCTTACTTTTAATACTTTAACGCCTGATGGAATATGAACTGTTCTCGTTTCGTTTACTGTGGTGTAATCTTCATTGATATTGACTAAATATGTTTCAGTCGTAGGAATACTAGCCTCTAAGCTAGCTCCTATGGTGGCTTGACAAAATAAAAATAATGTATTATAATTAAAGGGGGATAAGATGAAAGACAAGATACTTAATTGGTTTAAAAAATTAGTTGAAAATACACCACAATTAATAGGGAATAAATACATTAAGTATATAGCTTTCTACCTTATAATGGTGTATCTCGGCTTTACTGCAATGTTTGTTTATGGTTGGATACACAACCTAAAAGTAACAAACGAGGCAGACTTGCCAATAATCATTTCATTCTTGACCTTTTTTGTAAGTGGGTCGACTGTTTATGCCATTACATTTTTAGCAAAATTATTTATTGATAAAAATCAAAATGGCATAGCAGATATTCTTGAAGAAAAGAAGGACAATACTAATGACAACAATAAATGAAATTATTGCACTTGCCGAAAGGGCTAAAAATAGTTCTATTAAGCGAATATATTGTCATCATACGGCTGGTTTATATCAGATGAATGGGGTTGAAAAAGCTCATTACCATATTTGTATTGAAGGCGATGGAACTGTTCGTATTAATGGCGAGCTTAGTGATTATAAAGAGCATACATGGCATCGTAATGGCGGAGCTATTGGAATCGCTTTATGTTGTGCTTATGGGGCGACTGTTTATAAAAATCCTGAAAGAATTAATTGGAATGGTTATC
>PPYF01525420.1_pt1 | contig 23449 bp, 20 predicted proteins | sample 1559871 | NCBI WGS metagenome assembly PPYF01 (sample SAMN08240021, study PRJNA423297) | Human gut metagenome, whole genome shotgun sequencing project.
GCTTCATCGCTTGTCCGGTCTTCCCAATTCCTCAGTGACTTTCATCAGACTTGCTCGGCATTACAGTGGCGGGACCGTGTCGGCATCGCACCGATCTTCCCTATTAAGCCTTTACAGGCACCTGTTTTCCTATTCGGTTGTCCTAATGATATCACTCTATAAAGCTTCTGTCAATGATAAAATGATTGTTCCGAGCGCATGATCAGAGCAAACCAATTCATATCGTTTCAGGTGAGGATTTCCAGTGTTCCCGCCTCTTCTAAAAGTTTGATATCGATAGGAGAATAGGTATCTGGATATTTCCTGAGAAAATATTGTTCTTCTTCCGGTGCGGCATAGAAGTTTTCCAGGCGTCTGGCTTCTGTGCGGATCGGCGGCCGTATATTTTTCTCATTTTCATACTCATTGAAAACAAGACAGGATTCGCTCACGGGCCTCGAGTTGCCCCTGTTCTGGTAGTAGGCCATATAGTAGGTAATCTGCGGCGTATCTTCTCCTGATACGTAATAGATGCCTGTCCTGTAATGGGGTCCGGTGCATTTCCCCTGGATACCGTCGGTGTAGGGATTGACTATGGTAAAAAACACAGAGAGCAATGTCCCTATATCTATTTTTTTCGGGTTATAGGTTACTTTTACACATTCTACCGCCTGTACTTTTCCATTTTCCACGTCTTCTTTCCGCGGATTCGGTACAGAGCTGTTGGCAAATCCCGCGGTTGTCTCCACAACGCCTTTTATACGGGAAAATACTTCCTGCACTCCATAGTAGGGACCGCCCGCAAGATACAAGTCTTTCACGGCAATTCCTCCTTTTCTGCTGTCTTCGTTTCTGACAAATTCATGTCGTATTTCATGGTAAAAATGAAGAATCCCCCCGAGGTCCTCCCCCGGGGTTTTTCTCCACACTTATTATTTCTTAATATTTTGTTTCTTCCAGGTGGCGCGCAGAAGCCCTATCCATATCAAAGATACGGATGAGTTCCGTAACTGCCTGGCTGGGTGACACGACGCCGGTCAATACCGCCGCACGGACTTCCGGCATACGGCTCTTGATGATCGGATCTTCAAAGAACAGGTTATGAAGATGTTCTTCAATCATACTGTGCACCCAGGAAAGAGTCTGACGCTGGCGCCGGTTCTCAAAGACACCCGATTTTTTGGTGACTTTCTCAAACTCGCGCATAACTGCCCAAAGTTCAAGCAGTCCCGTTTTCTTCAAGGCCGAACAGCGATAAGCATGGGTCTGCCAGCCTTCTGTGGCGGGACGGATAAATTCTACCATCCGTTCATATTCCCCCTGGGTGACTTTCGCCCGTTCCAGGTTGTCTCCATCAGCCTTGTTGACCACAATGGCGTCCGCCAATTCCATAATCCCCTTTTTGATGCCCTGCAGATCGTCCCCTGCGCCTGTCAATACGACAAGCATAAAGAAGTCGACCATATCGCGTACTGTCGTTTCCGACTGCCCGACCCCGACAGTTTCCACAAGGATGACATCATAGCCTGCCGCTTCACAAAGCAGCATAGTCTCACGGCTCTTGCGGGTCACACCGCCCAGTGTCCCCTTAGAAGGAGAAGGACGTATGAAACAGTTCGGCTCTCTGGAGAGATTCTGCATACGTGTCTTGTCTCCTAAGATGGATCCGCCGGTAATGGTGCTTGTTGGGTCGACTGCCAGCGCCGCCACTTTGTAGCCTTGCTGGCAAAGCATTGTACCAAAAGATTCGATGAAACTACTCTTGCCTGCCCCGGGCACACCGGTGATCCCGACACGGAGCGCATGGCCCGTGCGGGGCAGAAGAGCCTGGAGCACGCGCTGTGCCTTGTCAAAATCCTTGGGAGCATTACTTTCGATAAGGGTGATGGCTTTGGAGAGGATCATGCGATCCCCCTTCGCCACCCCTTCGACGTATTCTTCGATAGACATTTTCTTACGAAGCGGCACTTTTCTCAAATGCACGGCATCCGGATATTCTTTGGCACCGGTCACACTGTTTACGGCACTGTCAATCCCCCGCACGACGGAACATGCAAATTCCGGGTTCGGTTCTTCAGGCACCCAGCTGGGTCTCAAGTCATCATCGTTCTTGGACATAATACTTACCTTAACCTTCCTTGGCTTCCGCCTCAGCGCGGTCTACGAGCATGTGAAGCAGCTTAATGCAGCATTCCGGAATGTTTGTGCCCGGTCCGAAGATCGCCTGTGCGCCATGATCGTAGAGGTATTGATAATCCTGTGCAGGAATAACACCGCCGATGCAGACAAGGATATCTTCACGGCCGCGTTTTTTCAGTTCTTCCACGATAGCCGGCAAGAGGGTCTTGTGACCTGCCGCAAGAGAGGAAAAGCCAACCATATGGACGTCGTTATCCACAGCATCCTGTGCCGCTTCTTCCGGCGTCTGGAACAGCGGTCCTACGTCGACGTCCCAGCCCATATCGGCAAAGGATGTCGCGAGAACCTTCTGGCCTCTGTCGTGTCCGTCCTGCCCCATCTTAGCCAGGAAAATACGGGGACGGCGGCCTTCCAATGCTTCAAATCTGTCGGCCAGTTTCTTTGCTTCTTCCAGTTTCGCGGAACCGTCAAATTCGCTGGAATATACACCGGAAATAGTATGGATGGTAGCGTTGAAACGGCCGGATACTTTTTCAACCGCATCGGAAATTTCACCGAGGGACGCACGGTCATGAGCCGCCTGCACTGCGAGTTCAAGCAGGTTACCGTTTTCACGGCTTTCTGCCGCTTTGGTGATTGCTTCCAGATCGCGGGCAACAGCCTCAGGATCACGGATGCTTCTCAGTTTTTCCAGACGTTTAATCTGCGCATTACGAACAGCGGTATTGTCGATGGACAGTACGTTCAGCGGATCTTCCTTCGCCAGACGGTACTTGTTCAAGCCGACAATGGTTTCCTTACCGCTGTCGATATCTGCCTGACGGCGGGCAGCGCATTCTTCGATACGCATCTTCGGCAGGCCGGTAGAAATAGCTTTTGCCATACCGCCCAAGGCTTCGACTTCCTGTATATGCGCCCAAGCACGGCGGATGATTTCATTTGTCAGATATTCTACATAGTAGGAACCACCCCACGGATCAATAATCTTGCAGGCTTTCGTTTCATCCTGGATATAAAGCTGTGTATTACGTGCCAGACGTGCGGAAAAGTCGGTCGGCAGCGCGATGGCTTCGTCAAGTGCGTTGGTATGGAGAGACTGGGTATGGCCCAGAGCCGCAGACATGGCTTCCATACAAGTACGGGCGATATTATTGAAAGGATCCTGTTCCGTCAGCGACCAGCCGGAAGTCTGGGAATGGGTACGTAGTGCCATGGATTTCGGATTCTTCGCACCGAACTGTTTCAGAATCTTTGCCCAGAGAACGCGGGCCGCTCTCATCTTTGCGATTTCCATAAAATAGTTCTTGCCCTGATCCCAGAAGAAGGACAGACGTTTAGCGAAGGCATCGACCGGAAGACCCGCCTTTTCACCGCAGCGGATGTATTCCATGCCGTCTGCCAGCGTATAACCGATTTCAAGGTCACAGGTAGCGCCGCATTCCTGGATATGGTAACCGGAAATGGAGATACTGTTGAACTTCGGCATATAGTTGGTGGTATATTCGAAAATATCACCGATGATACGCATGGACATGGCAGGCGGATAAATGTAAGTATTACGAACCATGAACTCTTTCAGGATATCATTCTGGATCGTGCCTGCCAGAATCTTCTTGTCTACGCCCTGTTCGATACCGGCACTGATGAAGAATGCCAGAATCGGAAGAACGGCACCGTTCATTGTCATGGATACGGACATCTGGTCCAGCGGAATGCCTGCGAAGAGGATATTCATATCAAGCATGGAGCAGACGGATACGCCTGCTTTGCCGACGTCACCGATAACACGGGGGTTATCCGCATCATAGCCGCGGTGGGTCGGAAGGTCAAATGCGATAGACAGCCCTTTCTGGCCTGCCGCCAGGTTTCTGCGGTAGAACGCATTAGATTCTTCAGCAGTGGAGAACCCTGCGTACTGGCGTACCGTCCATGGGCGGAATACATACATCGTGGAGTAAGGTCCGCGGAGGAACGGAGGGATACCGCTCATGTAATCCAAGTGGTTGCACTGGTCATACACATCTTTGCCGTAGAGCGGACCTACAGGAATACGTTCCATCGTATTTTCATAGAGAGCATCATAATTTTTGCCCGTCGTTTTTTCCAGTTCCGCTTTCCATTCGTCATAAGAACAATGGGGATGTTCTTCAAGGTTTAATTTTGTAAAATCGGGGTTCATTGCCATCTTATTTTACCTCCTCTTCCGTAATCTTCATGCCTTTTTTCTGCTGGAGCATACGGAGGATATCGTAGCAGTTTGCTTTCACGCTGATAAATTCATCTATGCCGGCTTCACGATATACCGCTTCCATATCTTTCGGAGCAGCGCCCGCAAGGAAAAGCGTACCTTTCCCCAAAACTTCCTTCAAACGCGGCGCCAGCGCCGGCACATCTTCCGGATAAGTAGCGTCAGTGGAGCAGATGACGGCACAGTCATAAGGAGTTCCTTTATCATCGCAGCCTGCCTTCAGCGCTTCCACACACTTATCCCAGCGTGAACCCGGTTTATCTTCATCATCCTGGAAGCCGTTATTCAGATGAACGCTGAATTCGCCTACCTGCAGGAAACTGGTGGAGAAATCAGCTCTCGCCTTATGCTGCGGAATCGGTCCCATATTGGCCAGGAATATTTCCACATTCTTGCCGGTTTCCTTTTTAAACGCCTGTGTGTCAAAGCGGAGTTTTTCAAAACGTTCGGTCCAGCGGTGCGCATAAATCTTTCTCACTTCGATGGAATCCGCTTTGGCAGCTCTTGCTGTGCGTACTTCAGAAATTGTAGCGCCTGCGGAGAATGCGGCAATTGCCTTCTCAACGATGTCGGTATCGGCTGCTTTCAGTTCTTCCAGCTTTTCCTTCAGGAAATCTTTGTCCATATCGGCACGATATTTCTCAACGCCTTCAGACAGTTCTTTTTTCAGCGCCGGTACATCTTCCGGACGCGGATCAAGAAGTTCTTCCGTCATATTCGGATACATGTTCGTTCCGACAGCGCTGTCCTTGCGGAGGTCAAGCGCTTTGAAACGCTGTTTCAGGATTTCAAGAATCTGCTGCTGCGGATATTCTTCTTTAAGAGCTTTCAGGATACCGCCAAGAGATTCGATTTTCTGGAATTCTCCCCAGATTTTTTCAGCCATTTCCTTGGTCAGTGCTTCAATCCCCCAGGAACCGCCGGCCGGATCGATCGGACGAAGCATGCCGAATTCTTCCTGCAGCATGATGTGTACGTTTCTTGCGATACGGCGGGAGAATTCATCACCCTTGCGTACCGTTGCGTCATAAGGATCATTTTCATAAGAATCAACACCGCCGACAACTGCAGAGAAAATCTGGGTCGTTTCACGAAGCATATTTACACCGATATCGAAAATCGTCTTGGTAAACATCGCCGGACGGGCATGGATTTTGCAGGAACGGTCTTTTTCTTCGGCGCCGAAGGCTTTCATGATATTAGACCATACCTGGCGGGCAGCACGGAGCTTGGCAATTTCAATGTAGAAAGTGGCGCCTGTATTAAATGCGAACTGCAGGGACTGGGCAATATCATGGATATCGATGCCACGCTTCTGCATTTCACGGATATATTCGACAGCGATAGCAAAGGTATAAGCCACTTCCTGTACGGCATTCGCACCGCCATTGGAGAAAATATCGCTTCTGACGAAAATGGTGCGGAGCTGCGGCGCATTCTTTCTCGTCCAGCGGATAGATTCCGCCATTTCATCATATAATTCTTCCAGCGGCTGGTTCAGCTTTCCTCTCTTGATCAGCTGGGCAATCGGGTTCGCTCCGATAACACCTTTCACTTTGCTGACATCTTTTCCCTTAGCCTTCAATGTCGCGGCTACCAATGCCAGCATACGGAGAGAGGAAGTACCGGCATACATCATAAACGGGATCTTTTCCATATCAAGACCGTCAAGCAGGGTATGCATATCTTCCAGCGCGGTAATGCTTACGCCTATATCGCCCGGCTTTTCAGCATCCATGACATCAATGCCGTCGGCAGTGGCGGTATCAATACGTACATTATAAACAGTGGAACCTCTGTCGATTTCATGCTTCAGAAGTTCATTATTTTCTTTCGGCAGCGTCTCATCGCATGCCTGGGCAATACCCCAGGGAGCGCATTTATAGCCGTTCACCGTTGCGCCGCGGAGAAAATCTCCCATGCCCGGATAATCATCTGTCGGAAGAATCTTATCAGTTGCTGACGGTCCGGTTCTCCATGTATAAATCGGATCAAAGGTAATCCCTTCATAAGTCTTGGTAAACATGATCTTATCGAAAGGCTTTCCTTTCAACAGAGCATTGCAAGCCTCCACCCACTCCTCATAGGTCGGCTTTTCAAATTCGTCAAATTTTACTTCTGGGAAATCGGCTTTTTCATTTGATTTTCTCAAGATCGCTTCCAACTCTTTGTCAGTAAGCTGCTTGACCGATTCCTGGGTATTCTGTTCTGCCATGAAAACATCCTCCTTATAATAATTTTAGACAATTCCGCGGAAAATACAGCTTGCAGACAAGACGGCAGAGTCCCTGACGGAACATCCTTTCAAATGCCTGGCATAACGTCTTTCAAGCCGGACTTTCAAAATCCCCGATATGTGCACCTCCTTACAATCTACTCACAAAAAAACGACTATCACGCGAAACTGATAGCCGGACAAGGAAATAATTTCCCAATCCCCTCCCCATCTCTCGCAGGTATAACGGTGATTCTTAGACAGATAGTTCTCCTGGCTCAAGTTCCTCGTTTATATCGCCTTCCCAGTTACCCAGTGACATACTTGATATAAACTCCCTTTACAGTGGCGGGACCGCTCCGGATTCTACCGGATTCTCTTTTACGCTTTCGCACCTGTCAGATATGTGAAATTGTCTAAATAACTACATTTTTAGTATAATTCATTACATTCTAAGTGTCAATCAACCACATTCATATTTAATATAATTAATTTTTATATTTATCCACATCTTTACCCCTGATTTATTGATTTTTCATTCATTACTACTATATAATGATGTTAATGTTGCAAACTATTAAAAATATCTTACCTATCTTATAGGAGGAAACAGGAGGTCGGAAATATGACAAACGCTGAAAAAGAGAGAAGAACTGAAGAAGCATTGAAACTGAGCAGCCTCTTCGAAGAACTGGATGGCCGCCGTCCGAGGCTGTTCATGCCGGAACTTGAAGATGATGACGATAAAGAAGCAAGAAAACTTGCCGCCACGACATTTGCCGACCACGGCTGGGACGTAGATGTAAGCCCCCTCCTCTCCCCGGAAAGCTCCGCGCAGAATGCTGCCGATAATGACGTCCATTTCATCTTCTACACATCCAAAAGCCCTGCGATGAAGCAAAAATTGATCGCGCTCTCCCAGACACTTGCCATGATCGGCCGGGACGACATCCTCATAGCCGCCCATCAGGTCAGCAAAGATGATAAGGAACTCCTCTTCCGTTACGGCATCCTCGCCGCTTTCGACAAGAATACGGATGTAAGCGATGTAAGCCTTACCATGCTCCGCGTCCTCGTCTCCATGGCAAAAGAAGAACAGAATCCCACCGAGGAAATGCCTTATTGATCCTCAGCCCCTTATAAACAGGAGAAACATCCTCCTGTTTTTTTATTGCGGACAAACAGCATATAGACTCCCAAAAGAAAATGCCGGGCATTGCAAAAAATATTTCAGAAATACTTTCATCTACTCATCAGCATACTTTAAGCACTGCTATCCTGTATCTGTACAGACATACAAAAACGATTTGATCTCACAGCTCCGCGTTTTGGTCCGGCATCCGGAACCGCCTCGATACCACCTCTCCATGCAGCTTCTGTATAAGCAGATGCAAATCAATATTCAGCAGTTTAGCAGATGACTTATTGCATAATTCTATTACGACCGGATCCCTTAAAACACAATCAAAAAATTCTTCCGGCATCTCATAATGCAAAACAACCTATTCCGTATGCCCGACTGTTTCGGATTTTCTATACTCATCAAGTAAGCAGAAATACTGCTCATCATTATAGTCAGATTCCTCCCCACCTCCTTACAAAGATGAATAGTACCTGCACTTTAATATGATATCTGCAATCCAGGAATCTCTAAAAATCTCTTTTTGTCTTTAATGAAGTCTATTATCCCGTTCACAAAATTGAACAGCAAAAAAGCAGTGCCAAAGCACTGCTTTTTGTAATTAGAATCAGCCAACTGTAAAGAGTGTGTCGCCGCCCTGTACGCTCTGGCCTTCGCTGACCGGCATACCGGTAATCTTGCCATCGCAGGGAGCCATGATCGGGTTGCCCATCTTCATAGCTTCGAGAACGAGAACTTCGTCGCCTGCCGCTACTGCGTCACCAACGTGTTTATTGATACGCAGGACTTTGCCCGGCATCGGAGCTTCTACGACTTCACCTGCGCCGGCGGGTGCTGCTGCCGGTGCGGGAGCTGCTGCTGGAGCGGGTGCCGGAGCCGGAGCTGCCGCCGGTGCGGGAGCTGCTGCCGGTGCGGGAGCTGCCGCCGGTGCTGCTGCTGCGGGTGCTGCTGCTGCGCCGCTGTCTTTAACTACTACATCGTAATCCTGGCCGTTAACTGTTACGGTAAATTTTCTCATTGTTCTTCCTCCTAATTTTGTACTTTCAACTTTCAATTAGAACTGCTGGTTTCCGGAAACACCTGCAATGCGGGCGCCTGTGGTCCAGCCAGGTCTTGCTGCCGGGCGGATAGAAACGATTTCACCGCCGCCCATAGCAACGATTGCTGCTGCAATGGCTGCTACAACAGCACCATTATCAGCGGCTCTCGAAGCTGCCGCCGGCGCCGCCTTTTTAGCTGCTGCCGTCGGTGCTGCGGACTGATTGAGAGATGAACGTACTTGGCAGATCATGATCAGGGCAATGACTGCCAGAATGGCAGCTGCTACCGCGATATACATAACTGTATCGTTATTCATCCAAACCCATCCTTTCAAATATTATCAATGTGTAAACATATATTACAGCGGAATGTTTCCGTGTTTCTTAGCCGGATGTACTTCATGTTTGGAAGCAAGCATCTTCAGAGCATTGATAACGACCGGACGAGAGTTTCTCGGATCAATAACTGCGTCTACATAGCCGCGTTCTGCAGCTTTGTAAGGAGTTGCAAATTCATCAACATATTCCTGTGTACGCTGTTCTTTCTGCGGATCCTTCTTGAAAATGATGTTTGCTGCGCCGGCAGGTCCCATAACGGCGATTTCTGCGGTCGGCCATGCAAATACCTGGTCAGCCCCCTGTTCGCGGGAGCACATAGCAATGTAGGAACCACCATATGCTTTACGGAGAATCAGCGTAATCTTCGGTACAGTTGCTTCGCAGTATGCGAACAGCATCTTAGCACCGTGACGGATTACACCCGCATATTCCTGCTGCTTGCCGGGCAGGAAGCCGGGAACGTCGACAATGTTCAGAACTGGAATATTGAAGCAGTCGCAGAAACGAATAAAGCGGGCAGCTTTATCAGAAGCATTATAGTCAAGGCAGCCTGCCATGAAGTTCGGCTGGTTGGCAATAATGCCGACAGTCTGTCCATCCATACGGCAGAAGCAGGTAATGATGTTCTTAGCCCATTCCTTAGCTACGTCGTAGTACTCGCCGTTATCAACGATGGATCTGATGACATCGTACATATCGTACGGTGCATTGGAGTTTTCCGGCATAATGGTATCCAGACTTGCATCTGTACGGGTCGGATCATCTCCGGTTTCAACAATCGGCGCGTCTTCCATGTTGTTGCTCGGCAGGAAGGAAAGCAGATAACGAATCTGTTTAATGCAGTCTTCGTCATTTTCAGCTGCAAACTGGGCCACACCGGATGTACGGTTATGGGTCATAGCGCCGCCGAGAGCTTCAGCGGTAATCTTTTCGCCGGTTACGGATTCAACTACTGCCGGTCCTGTCAGGAACATCTGAGAGGTGCCTTTTACCATGTAGATGAAGTCGGTCAGTGCCGGAGAATATACGGCGCCACCTGCAGACGGTCCCATAATTGCGGAAATCTGAGGAATAACGCCAGATGCAATGGTATTGCACCAGAAAATCTTGCCATAGCCGGAAAGAGCATCTACTGCTTCCTGGATACGGGCTCCGCCGGAATCATTCAGGCCTACGCAAGGAGCACCGACTTTAAGAGCCAGTTCGTTTACGTGAACAATTTTCGCAGCGTGCATTTCACCAAGGGAGCCGCCTTCTACCGTGAAGTCCTGGGCAAATGCGAATACGAGTCTTCCGTCTACAGTACCATAACCGGTAACGACACCTTCGCCGGGGAGATCTTTCTTCTCCTGGCCGAAGTTGTAGCAGCGGGACTTAACAAGCGCATTGACTTCTACAAAAGAGCCTTCATCAAACAGAAGAGCAAGTCTTTCGCGGGCTGTCAGTTTGCCTTTTGCATGCTGTTTTTCAACTTTCTTTTCTCCACCCATAGCCTCTACGTGTGCGAGGTTATTGTGAAGAAGTTCAATTCTTTCTGCAACAGTTGCCATTCTTACACCTCCAAAAATATTGGTCCCTTACCGGGACGTCCCTATTATAGCATAGGGACCGATCCTTATGCTATTAGAAAGACGGGCCGCCGGGGCGTTCGGTCAGTTCCAGCAGAAGGCCGGTAGCTTTCGGGTGCATAAATGCGATGTGGCAGCCGCCAGCACCAACTCTCCAATGCTTGTCAAGCTTTGCATCTTCCGGAAGTGCAGCAAGCGCTTCGACAATGTTGTCTACGCGGAGAGCTACATGCTGGAAACCGTTCTTGCCGCCGTTCTTAGCGATATAGCGGGCAATCGGGCCGTCCGGAGTTGTGGAACCCAGGAATTCCAGTTCGCATGCTTCGCTCTGTGCGGACGGTTTGAAGAAGCTTGTCGTTACATGCTGTTCTTCTACCGTTTCATCCGGAAGGGACGGTTCAAGGTTCAGCAGATCTTTCATCTGCTTCTTGATCAGCGCCAGATCATTAACAGCTACGCCGACATGGTCTACACATAATACTTTGAATGCCATAATAATTCCTCCTTTGAATTATTTAAATATATTTCCCACGATAGAATCAACGACTGTGAAAGGATCATTTTCTCTTTCATAGACTTGTTCTACGTAGTCAGCAAATTTACCCGTCTGTACGATATCTTCCATAACATGACGGGAAATGCGGTCGTGAATCATCTCTACCATCTCAGTGCGGGCGCGTTCACGTCTGCGTTCTTCCAGCAAGCCGGATTCTTCAAGATATTTACGATGGGAATTAAGAGATTTGACAACGTCCGCGACGCCTTCGTCCTTGTTTGCAATCGCCCTTTCAATAGGAGGACGCCAGTTTTGGGCTTCACCCAAATCAAGCATCATTTCGATTTCAACATTCAGACGGTCCGCGCCGTCACGATCACATTTATTAATGCAGAATACATCCCCGATTTCAAGGATGCCTGCCTTAATCGCCTGAATATCATCACCCAGTCCGGGTACGAGCACAACGAGTGTTGTATCCGCATTCTTGACGATATCTACTTCTGACTGCCCTACGCCTACTGTTTCGATGAAAATGACATCGAGACCGAAAGCATCCATCAGTTTTACCGCATCGGTAGTCTTTCTGGACAAACCGCCAAGACTGCCGCGGGTACCCATACTGCGGATATATACACCTTCGTCCAGTGTGAGGTCATTCATTCTGATACGGTCGCCAAGGATAGCACCGCCGGAGAATGGAGAAGTCGGATCGATAGCCACAATGCCGACTTTCTTACCCTGTTTTCTGTACTGTTTAATCAGCGCATCTGAAAGTGTGCTCTTACCCGCACCAGGTGCACCAGTGATACCGATGACCTGTGCACGACCGGTATGGTGGTAGATTTCTTTCATGATATCTTCCCAGCCATCACGTTCGTCTTCAACGATGGTTATTGCTCTCGCTAAGGCACGTCTGGAACCGTCCCAAAAATTTTTCATTGAGAATTCCATGGATACACCGCCTTTTTAAGAGTAAATAATAGCGGCATGGGGCTACAGCAAATGCAGCCCCGTGCAACTATTAAGCTTCTATTGGATAGAAGAAAATGTCAATTATACGTTAGCTTTGATGCAGTCGATAATTTCCTTGGTCGGTGTGCCGGGAGTGAAGATGGCTTTTACGCCAGCTGCTTTCAGACCTGGGATATCACCGGCAGGAATTACGCCGCCGCCGATAACGAGAACATCTTCCATTCCCTTAGCTTTCAGTGCTTCTACTACTTCCGGGAACAGGGTGTTGTGAGCACCGGACAAAAGGCTCAGTGCTACAACATTAACGTCTTCTGCATCTGCCGCTTCAACAATCTGAGCTACAGTCTGACGAAGACCTGTGTAAATAACTTCCATACCTGCATCGCGAAGTGCGCGGGCAACTACTTTTGCACCGCGATCATGTCCATCAAGACCCGGTTTAGCAACGAGTACTCTGATACGTTTTTCTGCCATAGTTATATACCTCCAGAATTTTAGTTAGGATTAAAGTGTGTTGTGTGCTTTGTATTCGCCGAATACTTTGCGGAGAACGCCGCAGATTTCGCCGAGGGAGCAGTAAGCACGTACGCAGTCAAGGATGACAGGCATCAGGTTGATGGATTCATCAGCGGCTGCAACTTCCAGCTTAGCCAGTTCTTCCTGAACCTTTGCATTGTCACGTTCTGCCTTAACCTTAGCCAGTTTGTTCTTCTGGAATTCGCCGGCGGATGCGTCAACCTTCAGGAGGCCTTCAACCGGAGCTTCATCCATGGTGAACTTGTTGACGCCGACAATTGTCTTTTCGCCGGACTCAACAGCCATCTGCCATGCATAAGCAGATTCTTGGATTTCTTTCTGGATATAACCTTTGTCGATAGCTTCAACAGCACCGCCCATTTCATCAATCTTGCGGATATATTCTCTTGCTTCCGCTTCGATAGCGTTGGTCATAGCTTCTACATAGTAGGAGCCGCCCAGCGGATCGACTACGTCAGCCAGACCGGATTCATAAGCAACGATCTGCTGTGTACGCAGAGCGATGGTTACGGATTCAGTGGTCGGCAGCGCAAGAGCTTCATCACGGGAGTTTGTATGGAGGGACTGTGTTCCGCCCATAACTGCCGCTGCTGTCTGAAGAGCAACACGAACGATGTTGTTGTTCGGCTGCTGAGCAGTCAGCATGGAGCCTGCAGTCTGGGTATGAACGCGAAGCATCATGGACTTGGCTTTCTGAGCATGGAAACGTTCTTTCAGAATGGATGCCCAGAGACGACGGGATGCACGGAATTTAGCAACTTCTTCAAGTACGTTGTTGTGAGCGTTCCAGAAGAAGGACAGACGGCCTGCGAAATCATCGATTTTCAGACCGGCTTTCAGAGCTGCTTCGATGTAGGCGATACCATCAGCGATGGTGAAAGCGATTTCCTGAGCAGCGGTGGAGCCTGCTTCGCGGATATGGTAACCGGAAATGGAAATGGTGTTCCACTTCGGTACATTCTGGGAGCAGTATTCAAAAATGTTGGTAATCAGACGCATGGACGGTTTAACCGGGAAAATATAGGTTCCGCGAGCTGCGTATTCTTTCAGAATATCGTTCTGAATAGTGCCACGGAGCTGATCAGCCGGTACGCCCTGCTTTTCAGCAACTGCGATGTACATAGCCAGCAGTACGGATGCCGGTGCGTTGATTGTCATGGATGTGGAAACTTTGCCCAAATCAATCTGATCGAAAAGGATTTCCATATCTTTCAGGGTATCGATTGCTACGCCTACCTTACCAATTTCGCCGATAGCCATTTTGTCATCAGAGTCATAGCCGATCTGGGTCGGAAGGTCGAATGCGCAGGACAGGCCGGAGCCGCCGTTTTCAATCAGATAACGATAACGCTTGTTGGATTCTTCAGCGGTAGCAAAGCCTGCATACATACGCATGGTCCAAAGACGACCGCGGTACATGGTCGGCTGTACGCCGCGGGTGTACGGATAATCGCCGGGAATTCCGAGATCTCTTTCATAATCGAAACCTTCGATATCAAGAGGTGTATACACCTTATTGTGTTTTAAGCCGGCTCTTTCCGGAGTCTTTGCGTAAGATTTAGCGCAAGCAGCTTCGTATGCTTCGAGTTTGGCTTTCAGGGATTCGTTTGCCATAAGTTCATCTTCCTCCTAAAAAATAAGTAAAATTAGGAAAGTTCTTATCCTTAGAGAAATATCAGATTGCGGCTTTTAAGCTCTTCTCATCTGTATTTCGCGGACAATCGCCTTCATTGGTATGGATCCGCAAAGTCTCTCGCTGTGATGCTGCATTATGTCTTGTCATCACAGCGGAGGAACTCTTACGAGATCCATGTATGATTCTGCTCTCGGCAGTTATCACCATAGACAATTATATAACAATCATGCTTTTTGTAAAGAATATATTATGGGAAAATTATTTTTTAAAAAGCATGGAGCCTGTTTCAGCAAGGCTGGTATGGAACTTGAATGCTTCAGAGAGAATATGCGGAGTCTGGCTGTTGCCGTTGAGCGCGCATGCTCTTTCAAAGTAATCCATCAGCTGGTCGCGGAAAGTCGGGTGAGCGACATTGTTAATGATAACCTTCGCTCTTTCTTTCGGGGAAAGACCGCGGACATCTGCCACACCCTGTTCAGAAATGAATACATGGGTGTCATGTTCGGTGTGATCAACATGAGAACACATCGGAACAACGGCAGAGATAGCGCCTCCCTTAGCCACACTGTGGCAGAAGAAGCAGGACAGAGCGCCATTACGGGCAAAATCTCCGGAACCGCCGATGCCGTTCATCAGTTTGGTACCGGTTACGTGAGTGGAATTTACGTGACCATAAATATCCATTTCTAAAGCGGTATTCATAGCTACTACGCCAATGCGGCGGGCCACTTCACCGTTATTGGAAATTTCCTGCGGACGGAGGATGATCTTCTTGCTGTATTTTTCAATATTGGCATAGAAGCGTTTCAGTCCATCCGGTGACGGGGACAGGGATGTCCCGGAAATCATATCAATTTTGCCTTCATCAATCAGATCAAACATACCATCCTGAATAACTTCCGTATACACAGACAGGTTCTTGAAATCGGAATGAACGAGGCCATTGATTACCGCGTTTGCCACATTGCCTACGCCGGACTGGAGAGGAAGCAGGTTTTCCGGAAGTCTTCCATGTTTTACTTCATTCTTCAGGAAATCAACCAGGTTATTTCCCATCCTTTCAGCGTCGTCATCAAGCGGAGCCAGGGCGCGGGTAACATCGGGCAGATCACAGGGAACGATAGCAACAATCTTTGCCGGATCTACAGGAATGTAGGTCTTGCCGATACGGTCACCGGCTTTAACGATCGGAATCGGCACACGATGCGGCGGGTTAGCCACTTCGTAAATGTCAGCCATGCCATCCAATGCTACCAGCTGGGTAGTATTGACTTCGATGATGACTTTTTTACCCTGGGATACGAATACGGGAGAGTTGCCGATAGCGGTAGTAGTTACGATACCAATTTCGCCGTCTCTCTTAACGATTTTACAGGCTTCAATGACCGCAAAATCCGGACCGGTTACATGTTCTCCCTTAACGTTGGTGAAGAAACCTTCACGGATCTGCTGTGCCACATGGCTCAGGTGCAAGTCGAAATAGTTGATCTGGCCGGCATTGATTGCTTTTCTCAGTGTACCGTTAGTCTGGTAGGGCATACGGTTTCTGATCCCGTTCACTTCTACCAGTTCGCCATCAATCTGGGAACCTGTGGAAGCGCCCGTCCAGATATCTACCTGGAACGGCGTTTGCTTCATGCGTTCAGCCAGTTCATGCATCGTGATTTTCGGATAGCCGCACGGTGTAAATCCGCTGATTCCCAGGATATCCCCCGGCTGGATCATGGCTGCTGCCGTTTTGCCGTCGCATACTTTGTCCAGCAGTTCTTTAGGCTCGATACGGCTAAGGAATTCACTGTCATTGATGTCGATCATTACTATCATCCTCCCAAAATAAATAAAATATAAAAGCCCGCGGTGACGATTCGTTATTTTTCTCAGTCCGCAGAACCTTTAGCCCGGTAGTCCCCTCCAAACTTCATCAAAACAGTTCGGAATGAAGGCGCTGTAAAGCAACCCTCCCTGGCTCATTACCTTGTTTATTATAGCATACTTTTACGGATAAAGTTCCATAAAGAGCGTTTATCCTTTCTCAAAATTCCCTAACAGGGATTATAAATTTTTCCTATTGGACAAATACATTTTTATATGTACTTGGATCCGCATAATTGATTTACCCTGCCGCACCCCGTCTTTCTTCTGAAACACAAAGCGCAGACAACGCCCAGAAGCAGCAGGAAACCGGGCAGCTGAAAAGCGCATAATCTCCAATCCCGTCTATGGCTGCCGACAAGACAAGAAGCATGCCTGACAACCCCAAAAGTTTCATAGTCCCTTTCCCTCTGCGCCAAATCCGCCATGACATCACCCCTTGCCCGAAGAAGAAAAGGAAGTACAAAATGCCGCCGGGAATGCCCACTTCCGCAGGGATATGGAGGTACATATCATGGGCGTGAAAAATAACGACACTCGCGTCCTCTATAAAAAAGTTGTATTCCGGATAAGCCAGCCAGTAGCTTCCCCAGCCGATTCCAAGCAGAGGATGTTCCTCAATCATGGCGATCGTACTTTCCCACAAAGCCAGGCGAAGTGAAAGCGATGTATCCTCGCCGGAAAAAAGAGAAATGAAACGCTCTGCCACCTGTCCATGGTAAAAAAATAAAATAAGAGGCACCGCCAGAAACACCAGACCGAACCGCTTATCATAAAAGACCGCAAGGCCTAGAACTATCCCTGCCAGACTGATCCATGCCCCCCGGGAATAGGTCAGCGCAAGGCATACGGAAAGAACAAAAAGAAATCCGACAAGCAGTATTTTTCTCTTATTATTTCTTTCCCCTAGAGCAAAAGGCGCAAACACACTGATAAGCATCAAAAGGTAGGCGCCGAAAAGATTCGGGTTTCCCAAGGTGGAAAACATGCGCCGCCGCAGAAGAGGAAACCTCTCAGGATCCACCCATCCTTCGGCATTCAGGTCTCTCGCCATGCAGCCCGCATCGGCATACTGTATAACCCCCCAGATGACGACACAGACGGCACCCGCCAAAAAGACATAAAGCGCTTTCCTCTTTTCATCCTCTCCCGCAAGGTATGTAGAAATAAGCACATAAAGAAACGCATACACCAGAGGCAGAAAGCACCAGTTAAAAATAGAAAAAAAGAAGTCTGCCGCACCGGAAACAGATAAAAGCGAGCAGATTAAAAAGCCCCCGCCAAACCGTCCCCACTTGCCGCCATAATTGACCTTCCGCTTCGTAAGGAATATGTCCCCCATAGAAAGCAATGCCGCCGGAACAAGGGCAAAGTAAAAAAGCCAGGAGCTTAGAGGCAGGAGAAATATCGTCAGATAAAGACAGATAAGAATATTCCGTTCACTGCAAATCCGTCTCCCCATAATCTCCCCTCCTCATATTTCACTATATTATAAATATTATATAAAATACTTTACACCGACTACCAGGTTATCTTAAAATACTTTGCCGGCTTTTATTCCCGCCCCCCGCCGCCGTGTATCCTTACGGGATGATAGAGCCTCCACCCGAAAAAGATCGCACAGACACGGAGAAGAAGAACCGCGCCAAATCCGCCCCATGACGCATATACAATCCCCGTGAGCGGATACAGGACGCATATAACGATACCTCCGACAACCGAAGCCATGGCATACACATCTTCATACAACACCACCGGGACTTTCTGCGCCAGCACGTCACGGAGAATACCGCCTCCCACCGCCGTCACCACAGATAAGATCGCAATGCCGAAAACATCCATCCCCCTTGTCAGTCCTACAGCCGCTCCGGAAAAAGCAAATGCCACAGTCCCCAGTATTTCAAAAACCGCCCACGTTAAAGACATAGTACACCTTTCTGCATTACATCTGCAGCACGGAAGCAATCAGGCGGATCGTCGTTCCCGTATAAAACTGCGCCAGCGGATTAATAATCCGTCCTATCATGCCGCTGAAAACCAGGAACAGTAAAAGAAGAAAACTGTAACGGTAACTGAAATTGTGGAACGCAAAAGCCAATTTACCGGGAAGCACCATTTCCAAAATTTTGGAGCCGTCCAGCGGCGGCACGGGAATCAAATTAAAAAATGCGAACCACACATTGTACAGCATAATCCAATAAAGAAATAAATGCCCCGGCTGCCCCGCCGTTAAAAGCCCGAGCTTCATCATCAGCAGCATAATGAACTCCGCCAGAAAACAAATAAGCAGATTCATCCCCGGCCCGGCAAAAGAAACCTTCATCACGCCGCTTCTGAAATTCTTATAATAATTCGGATTGATCTCCACCGGTTTTGCCCAGCCGAAACCGCAGATTACAAGAAGCATAAGCCCCACCATATCCAAGTGAACCAGAGGATTCGCCGTAAGCCGCCCCTGCATGGACGGCGTGGGATCCCCCAGACTGTCCGATACATACGCATGGGCATATTCATGAAGCGCCATGGCAATCAAAAGCGCCGGCGCACGGTAAATCAAAGTACTCCAATCAAGAAAATCAGACATAAGACTCCTTTATGAAACCAATTTCAACAAACTGCTGTTTTAAATATCTGCCGCGGTCTTATTTCAAAACGGCCCTTCAGCCGACTGAAATTCAATGTGATTATTATAACCTGATTTCAAAATAGTATACAAGGCGGACTGACCGCTTCATTTTCCGACTTGCTGCACGAAAATGGCAGCAGACACAAAAAAAGAGACCGCACAGGCCTCTTCTGTTTTTCTATCTGCCTCCAAAAACTTTCTGAAACAGTGTAAGGCGGCGGCGTTTAGATTTCTCCGCCCATTCAGCAGAATCCAATTCCGCCTGTTCCATCCGATACTCGCGATATGCGCGGTACACATCCATATCCAAAAGCACCACGCCCACCTGGCAGTAGGGATAAGCACGCTGAAGCGCGCATTCATCAGAAGCCGCCGGAAACTCGATTCCCTTTTCTTCCAGTTCCATAAGAGCCATACCGAGAGCTTCCCGCGCTTTCCGCGCAGCCTCCGCCATAGATTCCGCTTTCACGGCACACCCTGTCAAATCAGGAAACACCGCGCGGAATTCATTCTTTTTTCTATCCAAGGTAAAAATGGCCGGATAAAAATACTTCATCAGATTCCTCTTTTCACCCACCTGCACCATTGCGTAAACATTTTCTTATTATTTTGTTTTATTGTAATACATTTTATTGCCTGCTTCCAATAGCAAATCTTAAAAAAATTGATTATTTTTCCCAAATTTTACTAAAAATCTAAAATATTTCATCAAAAATCTGAAAAACTTTGTGTGCAAAACAGGAATTTCTCTTCTATTCCTTATAAAAAGCCGCATGTAAAAACGCGCCCGCCGAAGCATGACGCGTTTCGTGTAATTCTATTTTCAAAAACAGATCAGAATTTATACTTCGTCCCGACCATGAAGTATCTGCCTGGCATAGCGGAACTTCCGAGCCCGTTCCAGCTATTGTAGGACGTTTCATAAGATTCATTTGTCAGGTTGCCTACAGTGACATACGCAGTAATTCCGTTGGCAAACTCATAATTTGCATTCCAGTCAAGAATCAGGAATCTGTTATCTGTGAAGGCCAGTCCGCTGCAGCCGGTATAATAATTGAGCAGAAGTCCCGTATAGAATCTTGCATTCTCATAAGAAACATTCAATGCGTAATGATTTTGGGGGCGCAGATGGTTGATACCCGTATTAATATCATCAGAATCCCATCCCGATTCCGGCCCCAGTGTCCATCCATCTTTCGACTTCCACTTATCTTTCATATGAGAATAGGAAGCGCTCAACGTTACATGCTTATTCAACTGGTGATCCAAAGTCAGATTGATAGACTGCTTATCTTCCTTTGCATTGATTGGGGTCGAAAGGAAATCACCGGAGTTCGGATCTAAAACAGGAAGCGTGGCAATAGCATTCTTCATCTTTGTCCAATCGTAATGGAGCGCCACCGTCGTTCTGTCACTGATATCATAATGAATGCCGAAAGTATATACATTCCCTTCTTCGTCTTTCAGCGGTGCATTGAATACATAGTCCGTCGTTGTATAATCCCCCTGGCGAAGCGGACGGAACACCTTCGTCCAGCCAAGATACATGCCGACCTTGTCATTAAACATATACTCCGTATTCAAAGAATAGTTAAAATCATTCGTGTTTCCCGCACTGTTTCCGCCGGTAGATTCTTTATAATCACTGTAATGGGAATAACGAAGCGAAGGAGTAAGATCCCATTTATCCGTTAAATGAATTTTATCCTGGACATAGGTACGTACCGTTTCCCGTTCTACACTGGAAGACCGTTTTTCACCGGTTGCCGGATTGACCCTGAATGCATAGTTTTTCGCCTTGTCATAAGTCACATTAGCGATAACATCATGTTTACCGATACTCTTCGCATACTGGAGCTGGAACCCACGGTTCTTTTCTTCATGCCAACTGTTCGGCTCCGTAGCATATCCGCCGGTATCGGCAATCCACTTTTTCAGCAATTCCTTATTTCCTGTGAAAGGCGCCAGATTCTCTTTAATCCATTCTTTAATCTGCGCTCCGGTCGCCCCGCTGGGATATAATCTTTTGAAAGCTTCAATCGCCTGCTTGGTTCCGCCATATTTATACCAATGGTACACATCGCGATTAGACAATCTGTGGGTCTGGTTGTAAAAACGGATAAAACTGTCCATGCCGTTGTCTTTGTTAAAGGTGTAAACAATATCCAGATCATTATTCTTAAACCGGCTGAAAGAACCATAATTCCCATCCAAAGAATACAAATTATGGTATCCCGGATTCTTCATATCACCGGACATCCTTTTCCCAAGGAAATAGGTCGTATTATCATTCATGTCGGCAATATTCACCACACCGTCAGACTTATAATCTTTCCCTTCTGCCGCGTGTTCTGCTGTATCAAAGAAACCTCCGATTGTCGCTCTGGAAATAATATTTGACCAATCGGCAGGATTCATGTATTTCTGATTAGGCACGGCAATCGGATAGCCGTCTTTGCCCTGGCGGAAATTGTACCAGATTTTTAAATTTCGGGTATCACTGAAATCTTTATCAAGCCGTACATTGACACCGTCTTCTTTCCAGCGGGATCCTTCCAGGCGCCCGTCCGCATCACTGAAAGCGTCATGATACTTCGTATCCCCCGACATATCACGATTCGCGGAAATAAAGTAGTGCCAGGAGCGGTCATCACCGGCGGAACCGGAATAATTGATTGCATAATGGTGTTTTTTCCATGAACCCGTGGCAAGGTCAATACTTCCCTGCGAATCCCTGCCACCCTTTCTTGTAATGATATTGATGACGCCGCCGGTCGCGTCATCACCATAAACAGACGCCCCCGGTCCTTTAATGACCTCAATCTTGTCCACGTTTTCCATATTCGTGACCTGGTCAAGATTGACCCCGGTCGACTTGCTTCCCGCTGCACTGGAAGAATCAATGCGGGAACTGGCCGCATTATCCACACGGCGGCCATCAACCAAGACAACCACACGGGTATCGCCATTAATAGAAATCCCGTTATTATAAAATTGATATCCATATTCCCCGCCGCGGTAGCCGGGATTCTGGAAAGTGATCCCCGGAATACGTTTAATCGCTTCCGTCACATCAGTGTAATGGCGTTTATCAAGTTCTTCGCGGGTGATAACTTTCACGTCGCCGCCCGTACGGTAATAAGACTGTTCCGTAATCGTGTCCCCGAATTTATTCTTTGTCTTATCCGCTTCTACAACCACCGTATCCAGCGTATACACATTCAAATTTTCATCGTGAGCGGCATATGCGGAAATTCCGCCAAAACAGGCCGTCAACGCCAGCGTGGCGGCAAAAGCTGATTTCATACCTTTTTTCATGAATACTCTCTCCTCTGAGCTTTACCATCTTGAACCATTAATATAACTGAATGAATAATCTTCTTTCGTGGCCCAGTCTTTCCATTCCCCTGAAAAGGGCCCGAAATTAAAAGTGACTTTTTTACTTCCGTTGGCCGGTAATTTCAACATGGGCAGTCTTTTCGGATGCCCGATGAATTGAAATGTTTTCCCATCAGTTCCTGTAAAAGTAATCTGGAGAATCATTTCATCAAGCTTTGTAACCGTCAAGTCACTTCGCCTGTTATAAAATGTTCCCCGCACGCAAAGTTCCCCATGCTCCATCCAGACTTTTTCCGTACGCCAATCCAAAATCATCGTATCTGCCGAATGTTCCGCAGCAAAAGCCATATGAGACAAACATAAAGAAAAAATTAGAGCAGCGAAAGCCAAAAGCCATTTTCTCATAACTTCCTCCTTTCTTTAATCACTAACCACCTGTGAAAGTCTTGTATTCCATTTTTCTGCCGGCCTGACCTTGTTCCGACCGCAGGAAAATAAGGAATCTTCTTAAAAAACAGAATGCGTACCCCGCACGATAGGTATCCCCGCTTTCTTAAAAATAGCAGTAATCATCTCCACCTCTTTACAAAGAGTCTTACTTTCCCCGTCACTGCAGCAGCAGATCCCCAAATGAATCGCATCCGGATGTATTTCCAGAATCCGCTCGATTTTTTCATCAAGTTCTTTATCCTGCCCGGGAAAATGCCCGCACCCGCTGCACTTCATAAAAGCGGACACCTGCAATTCTTCATCTCCATATTCACGAAAACGATGGGTTCTCCCATTCAATGCAGAAAAACATCCTGCGCCGGTGCAGACGGTCTCCGCACGGGGGCAGGTCAGCATAACAATCTTCTTCATAGGCGCATTCCTTCATATTCCCACTTTAAAAACAATATCAGCTTAAAAATTCATTTATTCCTGTCATCCGTAAACTCAATAATTCTTAAAATTATATCACATATTATTCATTATATGAACATCTAAAGGTAATCTCCCTACAACAATCCATTTGTTTTTATCTCAATCTCCTCTTTTCATGAAATAAAATTCCCGTTTCTTTTGTCCCTATTGCATAGCGCCGTCCCCTTTGCTATAATTTGGAAAGCATGGGGGTATAGCTCAGCTGGGAGAGCGTTTGAATGGCATTCAAAAGGTCAGCGGTTCGATCCCGCTTATCTCCACCACGCATTTAATCCACCACATCTGTCCGATGTGGTTCTTTTTTGAAAAAAGAAAACCCCTGGTTAGACCAGGGGTTCAGTTGAGCTTTAGCGTTGAGTCTTTGATATAAAAAAA
>PPYF01188271.1_pt1 | contig 23442 bp, 17 predicted proteins | sample 1559871 | NCBI WGS metagenome assembly PPYF01 (sample SAMN08240021, study PRJNA423297) | Human gut metagenome, whole genome shotgun sequencing project.
TTTAACTTAATATCTTTTGGATATCAGCATTCTCAAACGAGTGCCCACACAGATTGTCTGATTAACTTTTTAAAGAGCAATGTCGCTTCACGCCCGATTTGCTTTCGCGTTTCGTTCCGTGCCGACAGGGAGCGCATTATAGGGAGGCACCGAAAAGACGCAAGGGCTAAATCACGTTTTTTATCGAAAAACTTATCAAGCGCGCAAATATTGAACTAAATCACAGTTTTGTGTATTTAATCACCGATTTATAGCCAATATCTCATACCTCTGGAGTCTCATTTCGCTCGAGGAGGACGATTCCCTGCACTAGTTCTCGTTTTTCATCTCTACACATACATAAAGCACACGGATACAGCCCCCCCCTACGCAGCGTTAATGAGTGTAGATGCATAACTGAACTTTTACCGCATTTCCTCATCAGTCATTTTCGAGCGCAAAAAGAGTGCTTAGGCACGGATGCATCACTCAACAGCGGGGGGTTATAATAAATGACTGGTTTATCGCAAAATCCTTCAGGATACGTTTAATAAATGGCGTAATCATGACGCTTATATCCAGCAATTACCGATCATTTCGCCTGCCGCGCTGCATGCGCTCTCAGGCCCGTTGAAAGAACACACCATCAATGACCAAGCCGCTACAGTCTTATTACGATCTGATTGATAACCCTTCGCACCGCTGCCCCTGCATCTTGGTGCTGGATACGTCCTACAGCATGTACGACATTGCTATCCGCGAACTAAATCAGGGGTTGCAACAATTCATTCAAGCGGTGAAGCATGATGATTATGCGGGGCAATCAGTGGAGGTGGGCGTGGTGACGTTTGGTCATCGAGTGATCCCGCAACTGCCGCTGACCCCCGTTCGACAAATTGAGAACGTAGATAACTTTATTGCCAGTGGTGATAGCCCGATGGGCGCCGCAGTACATGCCGGTTTGGATATCTTGGAAGCGCGTAAACGTGCCTATCAAAAAGCGGGAGTGGCTTACCACCAGCCGTGGCTGATTTTGATGACAGATGGCGTGCCTACTGATGAATGGCGCTCGGCAGCTGTACGTTGTCAGACTCTGGCCGATCAGAAAAAACTCTCGGTGTATTCGATTGCCATGGGCCCAGATGCAGATTTAAATGTGTTAACGCACTTTGGTGAGCGTAAACCGATGCGCCTACGCGGACTACGTTTTCGCGAGTTTTTCCAATGGCTGTCCGCCAGCATGGAGCGCCTGAGCCAATCCCATCCGGATATGCCAGATACCGAAGAAGTTGATACCTTAGGTTGGGAAGCACTGTGAATCCGGGCGATAAAATTCTGGATATTCACGGCCATTTTCGCCGTTTAGGGGCATACATTGGCCGCGGCGGTGAAGGCACGGTATTTGCCCTGCAGCACCAGCCAGACATTCTCATCAAATGTTACCACGCGGGGCGTAGAGCGCTGCCCGCTTACAGTAAAGAGCAGCGAGCGAAAATCACCCAGCAAATCAGCATGTCTGCTGCGCTGCGTTCGTTGCCGTTAGCGTGGCCGCGGGTACTGATTTTTGATGAGCTGCAAAACTGGCTGGGCTATGCCATGTACCATGCGCGTGGATTTCCGCTGGCCAAGCTGATTCATCCTAATTTGTATCATCAGCATGCGCCGGCACTCAATCGCATCGAGTTAGTGGGCTATCTGCTCAATCTGCTAACCACGCTGGATGCTTTGCATCAGCAAAATATTTTTGTCGGCGATCTTAATCCGCACAATTTGTTGTGCGACCCGCATACCGGCACGGTCACATTGCTCGATTGCGACAGTTTCCAAATCCCACATTCTGATGAGCAAGTTTTTGCCTGTACCGTTGGTCACCCAAGTCTGCTGCCGCCCGAATTTCGGGGGAAATCACTGAAAGAAACGCAACGCAATGCCGCCTCCGATTGCTACGCCGTGGCGATGATCACCTTTATGACGTTAATGATGGGGCGACACCCGTTTGATCATCAAGGGGGAGAAAGCTTAGCGGATAATATGACGAAGGGCTTTTTCCCTTATGCGCGTTGTAACATTAGTGCCGATGGCCAGCACCATATTCCATTAGGTGAATGGTACTTATTGTGGCAAATGATCCCTGATACATTGCAGCAACTGTTTGAGCGTTGCTTTATTGAAGGCCTGCACCAGCCAGAAAAGCGCCCCACTCTGACCGAATTCCGGCAACATTTGCAGCATTACCACGGCCAACTGGTCAATGGCGAAAAAGCGCCATGTTTAGGGATCCCGCGGCGCATGGCGCTTGAGGCGCCCTCTTCAAGCGAATCTAAGCCGGTCATGCTCCGCAGGGCCACACCCGAGCGAGATGTAGTAAGCCGAGTGGTTGAAAGCATCGTTATCTAAGCGGTGTATAGCACTAAAGCGGCAGCTATAAAGAAAACAATAAGTAGCATGAAAAACATCATGCTACTTAGTCTAATAAGCGTTATTTTAAGATAAACGATGAGCTATTCAGGGAAGGAAATGCGCTCACAGCAGACTACGGCCATGACCATCACGCAGACTGTACCGATTTCTCCGCACTTTTTTCTTCGACACTGTCTTGTATCGTCACATGCTGTTCTGACTGCAAATTTTTCTTCTGCGCTAATTTGCCATGCAGCCAAACACCGCTGGCTTTCATGCTATAACCAAATACCGCACCTAACACCAGCGATGGCACAACCACCTGCCATTGGCCGTTAGCTGCAAAAGTCGCGCAGCAGCCAATGAATGTCCCTGGAATGAATTTCAGCCAGTTTTGCTTGGCTTGGATACACATAAAGAAAGAGACGACGGCGGTCAGCATATAACCGGCGATTTCCAGATGCGGAGTTAATGCGCTGCCATGCAGGATCACCATCGCCCAGAAAACACCGCTCAGATTAGTCAGCACGCTAAGCAGCAAGCCACGTACCCCATCGACTGGAGACGCAAAGTAGGTGGTGCAGCCGAGGAAACCCGCCCAACTGAGCAAACCGAGACTGACCGCAATCCAAGCCCAAAGACCAGAGAGAAGACCGGTAGTCAGTGCGATTGCCATAAGAATGCTCATACTTTTGCGCTCCGTAGTATAGAAGGAGCGAAGTATAAGGATCTGACTATTGTTAGATAAAGAGGCACATCAAACTTTTATGCAAATACTCAGCGTGAAAATCACCACACAGTGACTTACATCACACAATTTACGTATTTCACATACTCAGCCATGCTGATGAAACGCGATTAACCCGCACACGCATACGCCCCGTAGGCCAGCGTAGAGGCTGGAGACAGGCGATCATTCATCACCTTAATCGGCTCGCCAAGAGCCAGAGGACGATCATTGAGGATCATCTGTGGCTGGGCAACTAAGCACAAACTGGCGTTACCGCTATTTTCCACCACAAACAGCAATACTTTTTCTTCGCTATCAACCAATTGTACTTGAACCAATTCACCCATTTCCGGTGAATAGCCATGATTGATTTGGGCAAAATACCAGCTCTTTGGCATTACCGGTTTTAAAAAGCGTTGCGCGGCAACGGCGTTTAAAACTAATTCTGCTTTCTGTGCTGATGTCAGGGGGCTAGCGTGTAAGCCATCCATATAATCATAATATTGCGCTGTATCTTCGACCGTAAATGCACAGCCAGAAAAAATATCCGCAATCAAAAAACGACCCGCGAGCCGGGAGCGAAATACCATTCCATTGGCAAGATCGAGCATTAAACGGTCAAACTCGGCGTCAAAATACCATTTCCAGCGATCGTCCGGCTTGATTTTCATTATCAGACCTAATGTATTTTATCAGTGTAGACAGTATGTTTTATAAAACGGCAAGGTACAGGATAAATGTAAACCAGACAGGCGTTATTGCAAACCCCTGTCTGGCCTTTTATGCAGAAATAATCAGAGATGGGACACAATATCTTTAATTAAACGCGGACCATGATAAATAAAGCCAGAATAAATCTGCACCAGTGATGCTCCCGCAGCCATTTTCTCACGCGCGGCAATGGCTGAATCAATCCCGCCGACACCGATTATCGGTAACTGCCCTTTCAGCTCAGCGGATAATTTACGGATCACTTCAGTACTGCGATGCTGTAACGGTCGGCCACTTAATCCACCCGCTTCTTCGGCATGCTTATATCCTTGTACCAAACTACGGTCTAACGTGGTGTTAGTGGCAATGACACCATCAATTTTATAGCGCACCAAGCTATCGGCAATTTGGATTAACTCTTCATCAGTTAAATCTGGTGCAATTTTCACCGCCACTGGTACATAGCGGCCATGCTTTTTATGCAGCTCTTCTTGGCGCAATTTGACGCCTTGCAGCAAATCATCCAACGCTTCGCCATATTGTAATGTACGCAGGCCCGGCGTATTTGGAGAGGAAATATTGATCGCAATATAACCGGCATGTTCGTACACTTTATCCATACAAATCAGGTAATCATCTTTACCCTTCTCTACAGGGGTATCTTTGTTTTTACCAATATTGATGCCGATAATGCCATCGTATTTCGCCTGTTTTACATTCTCGACCAGATAATCGACACCCATATTATTAAAGCCCATCCGGTTGATGATCCCTTCGGCTTCCAAAATGCGGAATAGACGTGGCTTGTCATTACCCGGTTGCGGACGTGGCGTTACGGTACCGACTTCGATAAATCCAAATCCCATCGCACCCAATGCATCGAGACAATCAGCGTTTTTATCCAGACCCGCGGCTAAACCCACTGGATTTTTAAAGCTCAAACCCATGCAGCTGACAGACTTATTGGGGATATTTTGACGGATGACGTATTCGAGGGGAGTGCCGGTGATCAGCTTAAGATTATGAATGGTTAAATCATGAGCGCGTTCTGGCTCAAATTGAAAAATGGCTTGTCGGGCTAAACGGTAAAGCATGATACCTCTCCTGATAAACGCGCGGTCACGAATCCTGCGCATCAACGGGAGGGCTACACAGCAGAGGGAGAAAAAAGCAGTACCGGTCTGTGTGTTTCCTCACCCGGAACTGCGCAATCATCAAGCATAAACGAGCTGAATGCCCCGGTCAGAAACCGGAGTCGCATTATGGTCAAGTTGATTGGCTTTGTCATTGTGTTTCGTCAATTTTTGTCACTTTCAGCAGCGTTGCAGACTAACAATGCTGTTTTGCGCATTTATTTCCAGTCGAAAGCGACCATTAACACCGTTATGTAGCAAAAATGTACGAAAACGGGCCGCCGGTAAACTCAGCCGCTTTCCCTCTTCAGACCAGACCAAAATTTGCCGAGCTTGACCATGGTAGTGGTGTAAAAAGGTTTGATAATCAATTGCAAGGGAAAAATGGAAGATCATCGCAAACAATACGGCAGGTTGCCCTGCCGCATCCGGTTAAACAGACAAATATGCTGAAAGGTAGGATTTTATCCCCTCAGCAGGCTTAGCCTAAAGACTTGGTGATTTTTTCAAACAAATCACGTGCCAAATTGTCCAGTTTTTGTAAACGTAACAGCTGCTCGCGCATCAATTGCTGACGTTCGGCGTCATAACGCCCTAAGCGGATCAACGGCTCAATCAACCGTGATGCCACCTGAGGATTACGATTATTCAACTCCACCAGCACATCGGTCAGGAAACGATAACCCGAGCCATCTTTAGCATGGAAGGCCGATGGATTACCCGATGCAAAAGCACCAATCAGGGAGCGCGTACGGTTAGGATTCGCCAAGCTGAATGACGGATGCTGCATCAACGCTTTCACGTTTTCCAGCACATTAGCCGCCGGACTGGTTGCCTGCAACATGAACCACTTATCCATCACCAAGCCATCGTGCTGCCATTTATCCGCAAAGTGCTGCATCAGGTTGTCACGGCATGGCAACTCAGCACTGACAGCGGCAGACAGCGCGGCTAGCGTATCAGTCATGTTATCGGCCTGCTCGTATTGACGACGCACCAGTGCGTCAGCCCCTTCTGCAAAGGCCAAATAGCTGAGGCAAGTATTACGCAGCGCACGACGAGCAATATCAGCATGCTCAACACGATATTCTGGCAAAACATGCGCTTGATACACAGCGCGCAGTTCATCGTGTAATTCCAACACCAGCTCATCACGGATAAATTCACGCACCGCGCGGATCGCATCTGGATCAATCAGATCGAACAATTCCGCCAGCTCGGTCTCTTTCGGCAATGTCAGGATCAAGGCAGCTAAGGCCGGATCGAGCGTCTCATCCAGCAATACTGCACGGAATGCATCCACTACCTCAATCGGCAACTCCAGCGCATTACCGGCCTGCCAGTTATCGACATTCAAGCGCACATATTTACCAATCAGCATTTGCGCCGCATCCCAGCGCGCAAAGTCATTACGAGCGTGCGCCATCAGGAAAGTCAGCTGCTTATCGGTGTACGGGTAATCCAGTTTCACTGGCGCAGAAAACTCACGCAGCAGTGAGATAACCGGCGCTTGCGGCACCTGTTCAAAGACGAACGTTTGCTCCGGCTCAGTGACATTCAGCACCGAACTCACCGCCTGCCCCCCACTTTGCAGCGGGATCACCGCGCCATCTTCGGCATAAAGCTCAATATCTAATGGGATGTGCAGAGGCTGTTTTTCGGTTTGCTCTGGCGTTGGTGGCGTGCTTTGGCGCACATGCAGACGATAAACCTGCTGCTTAGCATCATATTCGTCACGCACCTGCAACTGCGGTGTACCGGCTTGGCTGTACCAACGGCGGAATTGGGTCAAATCGATACCTGAGGCATCTTCCATCGCTTTGACAAAATCTTCACAGGTTGCCGCACTGCCGTCATGACGCTCGAAATACAAGCGCATCCCCGCTTGAAACGCCTCTTCACCCAGCAAGGTGTGCATCATGCGAATGACTTCAGAGCCTTTCTCGTACACGGTCACGGTATAGAAGTTATTCATCTCAATAACTTTATCCGGACGGATCGGGTGCGCCATAGGGCTCGCATCTTCAGCGAACTGCGCACCCCGCATCACCCGCACATTATTGATGCGGTTAACCGCACGTGAACCCAGATCGGAGCTGAACTCTTGATCGCGGAACACGGTCAGCCCTTCTTTTAGACTGAGCTGGAACCAGTCGCGGCAGGTCACGCGGTTACCGGTCCAGTTGTGGAAATATTCATGCCCGATCACCCGTTCGATATCCAGATAGTCGGTATCGGTAGCGGTTTCGGCTTTTGCCAGCACAAACTTGGAGTTAAAGACGTTCAGCCCTTTGTTCTCCATCGCGCCCATATTGAAGAAGTCCACCGCCACGATCATGTAGATATCCAGATCGTATTCCAGACCAAAACGGTTTTCATCCCAGCGCATCGATTGCTTCAAGGATTCCATCGCCCAATCGGCGCGATCCAGATTGCCGCGATCGACATACAGCTCCAGCGCAACATCTCGACCCGAGCGCGTGGTGAAAGTATCACGCAATACATCAAAATCGCCCGCCACCAGCGCGAACAGATACGACGGTTTCGGGAATGGATCAGACCACTGCATCCAGTGACGTCCATCCGCCAGCTCTCCGCTCGCTACACGGTTCCCGTTAGACAGCAGGTACGGATAACGCGTCTTATCGGCGGTGATTTTGGTCTGATAACGCGCCAACACATCTGGGCGGTCAAGGAAATAGGTGATACGACGGAACCCTTCCGCTTCACACTGGGTGCACAGTGCCTCACCGGATTGATACAAGCCCGACAGCGCCGTATTTTTCGCTGGGCTAAAACGCGTGATGATGGTTAATTCACACTCTGCCGCCAAACCATTGATGGTCAGACTATGGCTATCTTGCTGATAATCCGTCACTGGCTGACCATTCACGGCCACGGAAACCAGCGTCAGCCCCTCACCGTTAAGTACCAACGGCTGGGCATGCTCACTCTGACGAACCAGATGGCTGACGGCAGTCACCACGGTATCATCGGCGGATAAATCAAAATCCAGCGCCACATCAGTAATGGTGTAATCTGGCGCGCGGTAATCCTTGCGATATTTAGCTTGCGGCTCGGTCTGCATTTGTTGCGTCATTATTCTTCTTCCCTCTGCAGTATTTAGGCTGTTTTCATCTTCAACACGCGCAGTAACTCATGTTGTGACTCGCACTCTCATTGAAATTGAAAGCGCATTGAAATTGAAAGCACGAGACTCATGGTGCGATAAACATATTGTGCGATGAATTACTTGCAGCCTGTCATAAAAATAAGGTTGTGGTCAAACACCGTTTATAAGCCAAAACGGCTTCGTTCCGCAGCCAGACATAAAATACCCATAATAGTATAACCATCGGTAATTATGCCGCTTTTCACCATCTGCAAAACATCATCAAACGGATAGCGCTCGACCGTAATATCTTCCGACTCTTCCAAAAGCTGTTCCGCTTGGCTTAAGCCGGTAGCCACAAACAGCGCACCGGTCTCATTGGTGATGGAATTCGAAACATGGAAGCCCAACAGCAAAGGCTCAATGGCCTCAGCCAGTAGGCCAGTCTCTTCTTGCAGTTCGCGGCGCGCGGTATCAAACCAGTTCTCACCGTGCGGACAACCTCCTTCCGGCAGCTCCAACGAGCTATTGCAGCCGGTTGCATAGCGGGTTTGCCGCACCAAGGTGATAGAGCCATCCGCATGCAAAGGCACGATACCTACGCCACGGTTTTTGAACTCCACAACCCCGTACAGCGCCGGATTGCCGGCCGGATTAATGACCTGATCTTCCCGCACCCGCATCCACGGGTTTTCATAAACAGTTTTGCTTTCAATGGTTTGCCAAGAGGACATATCTTGCCGCCTGTCTTAATTCGTTCCGACTGAACACGAGGTCTATTGTATGCAAGCTGGCAGAGGATGGCGCAAAAATAAAGAATAAATACAGAGACAAAACATTACATACGGTATGTTTGTCTGCTTTGCAGTAAATAAACTTGACGGATGTCATACTGTTCTGGGGTATACTTGCCGCAGTGGTTAACAGCCAGTGTTTATAAAGGATATTGTACGGTAATTATGACTCAATCCGTAATCACGCCGATTTTGTCGTCACTGCTCGACACTGATGCTTATAAGCTGCATATGCAGCAAGCGGTTTACCTGCTCTACCCGGATACTCCGGTGGTAGCGGAGTTCCGCTGCCGTGGCGCGCACGCGCTGAGCCGCTATGCGCATGAAATTGCAGCCCAGATTGAGCTGATGGCCGATCTGTCGCTGAGCGACGAAGAATACCGGTACTTATCCGGCCTGCCGTTTTTCCGTGCCGACTACCTAAACTGGCTCAAGAATTATCGCTATAAGCCTGAGCAAGTCACCGTGAATGTGGTGCAAGGGCAACTGGCGCTGCATATTGAAGGCCCATGGCACGAAGTGATCATGTGGGAGGTTCCGCTGTTGGCCTTGATCAGTGAGATCAGCCAGCGTCACCGCTATCCGCATATCACAACTGAGCAAGCGGTCAGTCATCTGCGCAACAAGCTGGCGATTTTTGAAGCCAACTCAGCAGATCTGAATATGGATCAGTTCCGTTTGGTCGACTTCGGTACTCGTCGCCGTTTCTCTGCCGATGTGCAACACGCCGTTATCAGTACATTGCAGCAAGAGTTCCCTGGCTTTTGTGGCACCAGTAACTATCACTTGGCACGGCAGTTGAACCTGACTCCGGTCGGTACCCAAGCCCATGAGTGGTTCCAAGCGCACCAGCAACTGAGTCCAGCGCTGGCACAAAGTCAGCGCGCCGCACTGGATGCATGGCTTAAGGTGTATCCAGACTCACTTGGCATTGCGCTGACAGACTGCATCACCATGGATGCGTTCTTGCGTGATTTCGATTTGCGTTTTGCCACCCGCTACCAAGGTTTGCGCCACGACTCTGGTGATGCCATCGCGTGGGGTGAAAAAGCCATTGCGCACTATCAAGCGCTTGGTATCGATCCGCAGAGCAAAACGCTGGTCTTTTCCGACAATCTGGATTTGGATAAAGCCTTGGGCTTGTATCGCCACTTCCACCATCGGATTAACATTACATTCGGCATTGGTACTCGCCTGACTTGCGATATTCCTGGGGTTGAGCCGCTGAACATTGTGATCAAATTGACTGAATGCAACGGTAAGCCCGTGGCCAAGCTGTCTGACAGCCCGGGAAAAACCATCTGTCAGGATCCACAATTTGTTGCCGATTTATGCAAGGCCTTCTCCCTACCACTGGCCTGCAACGGCTAAACTGACAGTAACCGCCTATCACAACAGGGAATATCTCCTATTGCGATCAAGGCTACCGCTGCCGTATTCAGCATTAACGAATTAACATGGACGGAGCCTCTGCTCCGTCCTGTGTATAGAACATCTTTTCGGAGTAACAACCTTGCGTTTTGACGAGCTTTCTCTCGACTCACGTCTGATCAACACCATTAATAACCTCGGTTATGAACAACCAACCGAGATCCAGCAAATGTGTATTCCAGCCGCCATTACGGGGCGCGACATCATCGCGTCATCGCAAACCGGCTCCGGTAAGACCATGGCGTTTTTGCTGCCTATGATGCAACGCCTGCTGCGTGAGCGTGCCCGTCAAAAGCGCGATCCACGCGCGGTGATCCTCGCGCCAACCCGCGAACTGGCGCGTCAGGTTTATGCTCAACTGCGTTTTTTGCTGGCCGGTAAAAATCTCGATGCCGCACTGCTGCTGGGCGGCGAAAACTTTAACGACCAAATTCGTGCGCTGCGTAAAAATCCACATATCATCATCGCGACACCGGGTCGTTTGGCTAATCATCTGAAAGAGCGCAGCATCTACCTGAACGGGGTAGAAATGCTGATTATGGATGAAGCTGACCGGATGCTGGATTTGGGTTTTGCTGAAGAGCTGAAAGCCATTAACCAATCGGCCGATCACCGCCATCGTCAGACGCTGATGTTCTCCGCGACCATTACGCCTGACGTGGAAGCGTTGGCATTTGCCGCGCTGAAAAATCCACGCCGTATTGCGGTGGGTGATGCAATGGCGCAGCACGCTGACATCACGCAGCGTTTCTATCTGGCCGATCATCTGGATCACAAGCAAGCCTTGCTCTCACACCTGCTGAGCCACGAAGAGTATCAGCAGGTGATCATTTTCACCGCCACCCGCTCTGATACCGAGCGTCTGGCCGACATGCTCAATCAGCAAGGTCTCAAAGCCATTGGCCTGAGCGGTGAGCACAGCCAAAGTGCCCGTAACAAGATCATGGATGACTTCAGCCGTGGCTGTTACAAAGTGCTGGTAACCACCGATGTGGCCTCCCGAGGTCTGGATCTGCTGAACGTTTCTTTGGTGATCAACTTTGATATGCCAAAACAGCCAGAAGAGTACATCCACCGTATTGGTCGTACTGGTCGTGCGGGCAGCAAAGGCAATGCAGTATCGCTGGTCGGTCCGAAAGACTGGGAAAGCTATGAGCGAGTGAAAGCAGCGGTCAACCAACCGCTGGACTTCTCCATCATTGAAGGCCTGACCGGTAAGTTCCAAGGTTTACGTAAAAAAGTTGCTAATCCGCAGATGAAGAAAACGGCTAAGCCAACCAAAGCGTCAGACAATAAACCGGTGAAAGCCAAACCACGTGCGGCGCGTAAATTCACCGCCGGCGCTGATGCGGGTATGACGATGATGAAGCGTAAGCCAAAACAGTTGATTGTTGAGCGCGCCGATCCGGATCTACCAGAAGAGTAAGCCTTTTGCTTTACTGAGCTCACTTCGCGCGGGAATACGGTACAACGGCTACCGCGCGATGATAGAAACACATACAGAAAAGCCCCGCCAAATTGGCGGGGCTTTTTATTCGCGGCGAGCTACGCGATGATTGCTATCTGCAAGCGCTTACAGCGCGCGCAAAATAGCATCCACGCTATCCTTGGCATCGCCAAACAGCATCTGGGTGTTTTCTTTGAAGAACAGTGGGTTTTGCACGCCGGCATAACCGGTGTTCATGGAGCGCTTAAACGCCACCACGTTCTGCGCTTTCCACACTTCCAGAACCGGCATGCCCGCAATCGGACTGTTCGGATCTTCCAGCGCGGCAGGGTTAACGGTGTCATTGGCACCGATCACCAACACCACATCGGTATCAGGGAAGTCTTCGTTGATCTCATCCATTTCCAGCACGATGTCGTACGGCACTTTCGCTTCGGCCAGCAGAACGTTCATATGTCCTGGCAAACGGCCGGCAACTGGGTGAATACCAAAACGCACCTGTACGCCTTTTTCACGCAGTTTCTGCGTGATTTCCGCCACTGGATACTGCGCTTGAGCAACCGCCATACCGTATCCCGGAGTAATGATGACTGAGCCAGCACTCTTGATCAGCTCCGCCACTTCTTCAGCGGTCGTTTCACGGTACTCGCCCATCTCTTCATCACCACTGGAAACTGCACCATCGGTACCGAAACCGCCGGCAATTACGCTGATGAAAGAGCGGTTCATCGCCTTACACATGATGTAAGACAGAATCGCACCCGAAGAGCCAACCAGCGCACCGGTTACGATCAGCAGATCGTTCGCCAGCATGAAGCCCGCTGCGGCAGCCGCCCAACCGGAGTAGGAGTTCAGCATGGAAACCACCACCGGCATGTCAGCACCACCGATAGAAGCCACCAGATGCCAACCGAACGCCAGCGCAATCAAGGTCATCAGCACCAGAACGAACGTACCACCGCCAGCGTTCAAGAACACCAACAGCAGCAGGAACGATACTACCAGCGCCGCCAGATTCAATTTATGGCGATGCGGCAGCATCAGCGGTTTAGAGCTGATTTTGCCACGCAACTTACCAAACGCCACGATTGAACCGGTGAAGGTCACGGCACCAATGAAGATCCCCAAGAACACTTCGGTCAGGTGGATATTCAGTAGCACGCCTTCGGTCGCGCCGTGGTCAAAGTAGCTGTTAAAGCCCACCAGAACCGCCGCCAGACCCACGAAGCTGTGCAGTACCGCAACCAGCTCAGGCATCTCGGTCATTTCAACGCGCTGAGCCAGACGGATCCCGATCGCACCACCGATAATCATCGCCAGCAAAATCCAAGCAACACCGGCTGAGTGCGGACCTAAAATGGTCGCCACCAGCGCGATTGCCATACCGGTAATACCATACCAGTTACCGGCTTTAGCCGTTTCGTGCTTGGACAGACCGGCCAGACTCATAATAAACAGCACCGCAGCCACAATATAAGCTGCTTGTACCAATCCTTCAGACATGTGCTACCCCTCAGTCCCTTCTGAACATCTTCAGCATACGCTGGGTGACGGTGAAGCCACCGAAAATATTAATACTGGCGATCAATACCGCGATAAAGGCCAAGAACGACACAAAGCCGTGCCCTTGCCCAATTTGCAGCAGCGCACCGACCACAATGATGCCGGAAATGGCGTTGGTAACAGACATCAGCGGGGTATGCAGAGCATGACTGACGTTCCACACCACGTAGTAGCCTACGACGCAAGCCAGAACAAATACGGTGAAGTGAGACAAGAAGGCCGCTGGCGCCGCGTTAGCGATCCAACCAAACAGCACAATACCCGCAGCCATCAGGCCGTATTTCTTGGCCGGAGACGCCGGTTTCTCTTCTACTTTCGCCGCTTGCGGTTTGGCAGCCGCTTGCTGTTGTGGCTGAGCCGAGACTTTGATCGCCGGAGGTGGCCAAGTGACATCCCCCTCTTTAATCACGGTCACGCCGCGCAGCACCACATCCTCGAAATCGATATTGATGGTGCCATCTTTTTCTTTGCACAGCAGCTTAAGCAGGTTAACCAAGTTGGTACCGTACAGCTGAGAAGACTGTGTCGGCAGACGGCTTGGTAAATCGGTATAACCGATAATCTTGACCTGATTGTCAGTGACAACCACTTTGTCTGCTTCGGTCAGCTCACAGTTACCGCCGGTTGCCGCAGCCAGATCCACAATCACGCTGCCTGGCTTCATGCTGGCTACCATTTCGGTCGTGATCAGTTTTGGTGCCGGGCGGCCTGGGATCAGCGCAGTGGTAATAATGATGTCCACTTCTTTGGCTTGCGCCGCAAACAGCGCCATCTCAGCTTTAATGAAAGCTTCTGACATCACTTTGGCGTAACCATCGCCACTGCCCGCTTCTTCTTCAAAATCCAGCTCGAGGAACTCAGCCCCCATACTCTGAACTTGTTCTTTTACTTCTGGACGGGTGTCAAACGCACGCACAATCGCGCCCAGACTGCCCGCAGCACCGATGGCAGCCAAACCAGCTACACCGGCACCAATGACCATCACCTTGGCTGGCGGTACTTTACCCGCGGCGGTGATTTGACCGGTGAAGAATGAACCGAACTCATGCGCGGCTTCAACCACGGCACGATAACCGGCAATGTTAGCCATCGAGCTTAACGCATCCAGTGATTGGGCGCGGGAGATACGTGGTACCGCATCCATCGCCATCACATTGATTTTACGCTCAGCCAGCTTGGCCATCAGCTCCGCATTCTGGGCTGGCCAGATAAAGCTGATTAACGATGCACCTTCTTTCAGCAGAGGAATTTCCGCTTCCTCAGGCGCATTCACTTTTAAAATAATGTCAGCGTTCCAGACATCCGAAGTCGGGACAACTTGCGCGCCGGCAGCGACATAGGCTGCATCATCAAAGCTAGCAAGGTGACCGGCTCCCTGTTCAATGACAACACTGAACCCCAATTTCAGCAGTTGTTCCACCGTTTTCGGTGTGGCAGCTACCCGCGATTCATTCGCAAGTCGTTCCTTTGGTACACCAATCTGCATAGTTATTCCTTCAATTGGCATCAGTTAGCGAAAAAAATAATCCGCACCAGTGCCTGAGTCCTGTCACTGGTGTTGTACGCTATCACATCCCCGAAAGGGATTGCCTGCGTTGCTGCAGTTACCCACAGCTCCCCTGCATAGATGTGTCCTCCTTAACCCATAACAACAATAACGTAAGCAATGACAAATAAAATTTCCGAAAGATTATTGCGCAAAAGCTGTAACCACAACGCAACGTCATTCAAAATTTAGAAAATAAACTACTGAAATTATCCGAAGGGATCTACTAATAACAGGTCGAATCAGAAGTTACTGATTAAATTCACAACGAAATGGGGGAAAAGCAACAAAAAAGTGGGCAAATACTCGGCAGTTACATCTTCTGCGCCGGTATCTGACCACTTAGAGAAAAGGAATAAGCACTTTCTTGCAGGTTAGCGTTTAACAAGTTCTATGTGACTATCGAACAAGTTATCGTTCAAAATCAGTTCATTATTTTGCTGTGAGATGTTCAATGACTGACGGCCATTCGGGTAAAACAGCACGACTTCGTGATTTTCATAAATATACAAACCACGGTTTGTCTGTAATTTTCCATCTTTTCCCACACTCTGCGCTTCAAACTGAAAGTCCGGCAGGAAGTTGACTTCAAAGCTATGCAGATGGGAGGTCACATCACTGCCAGTGATTTCTGCGCTACGCCAAGCGCCGAGCAATTCCGCTGGCGGGAGTTTTGAAAACATCACATTGCCCATCACAAACTGATTTTGACTCAGTTGGAATTGCAGCATCTGCGGTTGATCCCCTTGCGGATACAACGTCAGGTATTCACTGGTAATGTCATACCGCCCCTGCCAGACATCATGGTTACCGTCATCACGTTGCAACACAAAGATAAAATGGTTTTTCGAATCAAAGCGAATCGACATCATTCGATAGCTAAATTCGCCCAGTGGGATGGCTTGATTGTCTGGCGCACGCCAGATCCAGTCACCGACGATGTACGGCTCGTCAAATGAGTTGAGAGATTGATCCAGCTCGGCCCGAGCCGGTACAGAAAAACTCATACTGGCACACAGCATCAACATCATCAGTGATCGGAGCATAAGCCCTCCGGTAAGCGCATGGCTGCATAATAGAGACCCTGATATATTGACGTTAGTCACAGATAACTTTTTTCACCGTGCATATTAAAGATATTTTTTGCGAAGGCGGTTTCACCGAGCTGCGCTCACGTCTTTTCTCCGCCCTCATCACGCAACAAACCACACTCATTGGACGAATAACGGCAAATCTGACCGCAAGCAAGCAAGCAAAAACATAAAAAGCTGAGGGAAAGGGAAAAAGGACAGAAAAGAAAAACGCCGGTTAGCACCGGCGTTTTCGGGTTTACAGCACAACTCTCATCTCTGGCCAGATTCGAGACTTGTCTCTCTACTGGCGGATGTGTCTGTCGGCTTATCTCGTTTGTCTGACGACTTAGGATTTTGCCGGTTGCGCCTTGGCTTGATCTTTAGCCAGATCCAGCGTGATCTTCACGGTTTCATCCATGTACGGATCCGGATCTTCATAATCTTTCGGGATCGCATCCAAGGTCTTGACCGCCGGTTTACCCGCACGTGCCAAACGCTCATTTACACGCTTGAGCCGCAGGGCATCTTCTTCCTGATTTTCTTTCTGCCGCTCAGCCAGATTCAGCGAGATCTTATTCTCTTTGGCTTTCAGCGCCTTATATTGAGCAATATCAGCCTGAATATAGCCAAATTCTGGATCTTTGGTGATACGCGACTGATGCTGCTTGGTCAGCTCAGGGACAAACTGCGTTGGCGTACCCGATTTGTCGTACGGGGCTGGCTCAATGCTATCCCACGGCAAGGCGTTATCTTCAAACGCTTCGCCAGTGTCCGCCGGATCAACACCGGTAGGCATAACGATATCTGGGATCACCCCTTTGTGCTGAGTACTGCCGCCATTAATTCGATAGAACTTCTGGATGGTGTACTGCACATGACCAAGCGGTTTATCAAACAGATCGTAGATATGGTTCAGTGAACGGTGCTGCTGCACAGTCCCTTTACCGAAGGTCTGCTCACCAACGATCAATGCGCGGCCATAATCTTGCATCGCAGCAGCAAAGATTTCTGATGCCGATGCACTAAAACGGTCAACCAATACGGTGAGTGGACCGTCATAGTAAGAAACGCCATCAGTGTCCGCATTGACCTTAATACGGCCATAGCTGTCACGCACCTGCACCACTGGGCCTTGTGGGATAAACAAACCACTGAGCGCAGTTGCTTCAGTCAGTGCGCCACCGCCGTTACCACGCAGGTCAATGACGATGCCGGATACTTTCTGATCGCGCAGCTCTTGCAGGCGCGCTTTCACATCTTCACTCAAACCCACGTAGAAGCTTGGGATCTCCAGAACACCGATTTTCTGTCCGTTAACTTCTTTGACGGACGCTTTCGCAGCGCGGTCTTCTAGGCGAATTTTATCGCGTACTAGCACCACTTCACGGGCTTTGCTGTCTTTACCCGCAGGCAAAATCTGCAGACGGACTTTGCTGCCTTTCGGGCCTTTAATGAGATCGACCACGTCATCTAAACGCCAGCCAATCACATCCACCATTTCTTTACCTTCTTGACCGACCCCAATAATGCGATCGCCCACGGCAATATTCTTGCTGGACGAGGCAGGGCCTCCGGCCACCAGCGAACGGATCACGGTGTAGTCATCATCGGCTTGCAGCACCGCCCCAATGCCTTCCAACGACAAGTTCATCTCGTTGTTAAACTGCTCGGCATTACGTGGGGACAGATAGCTGGTATGCGGATCGATTTCGCGTGAGAACGCATTCATGAACAGTGAGAACACGTCTTCACTGTTGGTTTGCGCCAAACGGCGGATGGCAAAGTTATAACGCTTGGTCAGCGTTTCCTGAATGGCAGGCCAATCTTTACCGGCCAGCTTCAGACTTAATGCATCAAATTTGACCTTTTCGTACCACAGCTTATCCAGCTCGGCAGTGGTGGTTGGCCACGGCGCTTTAGAGCGGTCGAGATCATAGGTCTCGTTGCTGGTAAAGGTCATTGGTTTGTCGAGCAAAGACAGCGCATAGGCGTAGCGCTCATAGCGGCGTTTTTGCGACAAATTAAACAGCGCATACGCGGTATCTAGCTTTCCCTCTTTCAGTTCTTTATCGAGGTTATCGCGCTGTTTGGAGAATTGGTCGATGTCTGATTTAAGGAATACGTTGTGGTTGTAATCCAGCATTTTCAGGTAACGATCGAAGATCTTTTCTGAAAATTCGCTATTGAGATCAAACTGACGATAGTGGGAACGGGTGAAACGGGCTGTAATGCGCTTTTCCGCAGTGGGATGCTGCATTTCAGGGCCAAGCTGGGGAATGCTGCTCAGCGGATACTTAGGCTCAGCAGCGTGCGCCCAGCAGGCCAGCATAAAGCTGGCCGCTAATGTTACTCGAAACAAATTTTTCATGCCTTGCTTCTGTCTCCGCCTCAGGCGAGCAAATGCTCAGCCCGAACAATCATTGCCAAACCGGAGGCCAGCTGGACACGTGCACCGTCTTTGGCTACTTCCAAGACAGTGGCATCCATCAGACCTTTACCGGCACGCACTTTAATCGCCTGACCCACGCTGAGTTGGGCAATTTCGACGCTTTGTACTGGTGTTTCGCTGATTTGCTTCTTCGGCTCTGCCGCAGAGACAGTACGTGAAGATTTGGCTTTACGCGCGGTAGCTGCACGCGCCGGGGTACGCGCTTCGGTGCGTTTCTCCTGACGTGGACGGCGAGGCGCTTTATCACCCTCTTCTTTCTTTGCAGCTGCACGCTTGGCTTTCACCCGTGCTTTCGCTTCTTCCAGTTGCTGGCGGGCATGGTCGATATGCTGTTGATCCAGCTCACCGCAAGCATTGCCGTCTAAGTCAATGCGGCTTGCGCCCGCTTTGACACCATGCAGATAGCGCCAACTGGAGGTATATTGACGCAGAGCTGAACGCAGCTGAGTTTTGCTTACTCGAGCATCTTCACCTAAACGTTCTACTACGTCTTGGAAGATACCAATTTTCAGAGGGCGCGCTTCACCTTCGAGGGTAAAGCATTGAGGGAAACACTCTGCCAGATATGCAATAACTTCTTTGCTGCTGGTCAGCTTCTGTTGATTTTCCATGAAAAGTCCTGAATTACTACTTTTACGCCGACAGGCGCAGGCATGAACAGGCTGTATTATAGTGACCTGCTCCATAAAAGCTACGCATCAGCGTCTAAGAGTAGGCCTAAATCAATCACTATTTTTTCTAAGCCCTGTTGATCCTCTGCACTGAACCGTCCTAATGAGGGGCTGTCAATATCCAAAACCCCACAATACTGCCCGTTAACTTTTAATGGGATCACAATTTCGGAACGACTGCGGCTATCACACGCAATGTGTCCGTCAAAGGTATGCACATCGTCTACCCGCAACGTTTTTTGCTCGGCCAGAGCCGTTCCGCATACGCCTTTCCCTACTGGAATACGGGTACAGGCGATTTCCCCTTGAAACGGCCCTAAAACCAACTGCTCGCCGTCCAATAGATAGAAGCCAACCCAGTTGATGTCATCCAGCCGACTGTTTAGCAATGCGCCGGCATTCGCCAAAATCGCGATCAGGTTAGTTTCCCCGTGCAGTAATGCACTCATATCCCGCTGTAATTCAGCGTAAAACGCGCTCTTTTCTGACATTGTAGACCTTTGTTAACAACACGTAACGTATAATGCTACGTTATACGAAAATTTATCTGTTAATCAATCCGTAATCGCCTTTTTATGTATCTGTACGCTGCCGAATGACCTACGCAATATTCTTTGACAAATCATCGCCAGCGGGCGGTTGACTCGGTTAAACTAGTCAGCCATGCCAAAACATCATTTATCTCAGCTACGCGTGGCCCGCTGTGGCTATTGCGATTGCCTGCTACAGATTCCGCCGTTAATGCGCAATCAAAATGCAGAATGTCCACGCTGTATGTCGGTCACCGCATACGGGCGGGATTGGTCATTGAACCGGTTAGCGGCAATTGCACTGGCGGCGTTGATTCTGATGCCGCTGGCCTATACCGAACCGCTACTCAAGATCAACTTGTTCGGGGTCAACATCAATGCTTCCTTATGGGAAGGCTTATGGCAAATGGCCTGGCAAGGTTTTCCGGTCACCGCCACCTTGGTGCTGCTATGCGCAGTTGCCGCGCCCGCGCTGTTTGCCGGAGGAGTTTTCTATCTCTGGATTGCGCGGCGTTTTCGCTGGTCTTTACGCCCTTGCCTGCTGATCTTAGAAAAGCTCAAAGAGTGGGTGATGCTGGATGTCTATCTGCTGGCGCTCGGAGTAACCGCATTCAAAATTCGTGATTACGCGCTACTCAATGGTGGATTTGGCTTAATTCCGCTGTTTTTACTCACCCTGTTGATGACGCTGCTGATGATCCACTTTAATCCAGCGCAGCTTTGGCAGCGTTACTATCCGATACTGGTTCCCTCATCCAACACTCCGCCAGAGCAAATTTTGCACTGCCCACACTGCCATTATTCTGGGCAGCCGAACGTGGCAGGGCGTTGCCCGCGCTGTTTGATGAAAATGCGTTCGCGTTATCAGCAGAGCCTACAAAAAACTTGGGCGGCAGTGCTGGCAGCCATTGTGATGCTGTTACCAGCAAACTTGCTGCCTATCTCTATTTTGTATGTGCGTGGCGTGCGTGCAGAAGACACCATCATGTCGGGGATTTTATCGCTGGTACAAAACAACAATGTGCCAATTGCCATTATTGTGTTTGTCGCCAGTATTTTGGTGCCGCTAGTAAAAATTGTGGTGATGCTGGCGCTACTGATTTCAGTACAGTTTCGCATTGGCTGGCGGCGACGCTGGCAATTGAATCTCTTTCGTTTTGTTTCAATCATCGGCCGCTGGTCAATGCTGGATCTGTTTGTTCTGGCATTGATGATGTCACTGGTCGATAGGGATCAGATCCTGTCATTTACTCTGGGGCCGGCGGCGTTCTTTTTCTGCGCCGCCGTTTATCTGACCATGCTGGCTGCAGAATGGTTTGATACGCGTTTAATCTGGGATGTCCATGCCAAACCAACAACCTCACGCACCTGAACAGCCGCCGGTCGCGGCAAAAATCAAAACCAAACGCCGGATTTCACCGTTTTGGATATTACCTGTGATTGCGGTGGCGATCGCCCTGAGTCTGGTGTATTACACGCTGCGCGAGCAAGGTGAACAGATTTCAATTCACTTTAACTCGGCCACCGGTATCGTGCCGAACCGTACTCCCATTCGCTTCCAAGGGTTAGAAGTGGGGATGGTGCGTAAAGTCTCATTGGGCCCTAACCTGCAAGGCGTAACGGTTACAGCCGATATTTACAGCCAAGCGGTGGATACGCTGCGCCAAGGAACACAGTTTTGGTTAGTCACCCCGAAAGCCTCACTGGCCGGGATTTCTGGGCTGGATGCGTTGGTATCGGGTAACTACATCAATATGCTGCCGGGCGAAGGCGCGAGTGTCAGTCATTTCTCGGCGTTAAGTGCGCCACCGCGTTATCGTGAATCAACCGGTGATTTGCTGGTTCACTTGCGCAGTGATGATTTAGGGTCTCTATCAACCGGCTCGCAAGTCTACTACCGCAAAATACCAGTGGGGACAGTGAATGATTATCGCATCGCGCCGGATAACGAAGGCGTGTTGATCGATATTTTGATTGAGCAGCGGTTCGCCAATTTGGTCAAAACCACCTCCCGCTTCTGGAACACCAGTGGCGTACAAGCCGATGTCAGTTTGTCCGGTGCCAGCATCAAGTTAGAAAGCCTCAATGCGCTGATCAACGGGGCCATTGCGTTTGACTCGCCAGCCGATGCACCGCAGGCCTCCGATGATGCGTCCTATCCGCTGTATCCCGATTTAGCGGCTAGCCAGCGCGGGATCAGTGTGCACCTATCCTTCCCAAATGCTGGAGGATTAAAAGCCGGTAGCACGCCATTGATGTATCAGGGCTTGAAAGTCGGCCTACTGACTAATCTGGACCTACAAGATGTCAACAGCGTGGCGGGAACCTTGGTGGTAGACCCCTCCATCAAAGATTTGCTGCGCTCTGGCACGCATATCAAATTGCAGCGCCCAAGTTTTTCCCTTAGCAATCCCGCTGGCGTGAGCACCTTGTTAACCGGTCCAACCCTGCAACTGATGCCTGGGGAAGGAGCACCGCAACGGCGCTTCACGGTCGTGGATGATAGCCAGCTGCTGCAACAAACCGAAAATTCGCTGCAATTTACGTTGCTGGCTCCGCAGTCATTTGGCGTGGATGTTAATCAACCTGTGTGGCTGAACGGGATCAATATTGGTCAGATTATTACGCGTGAGCTGACGCCAGAAGGCGTGCTGTTTTCCGTGGCGATAGAGCCGCGTTATCGGCATTTGATCCACGCAGATAGCCGCTTTGCCGCGGCCAGCCGAGTTGATGTTCAAGTGGGTTTGGATGGCGTGGAGGTCAAAGGCGCCTCAGCGCAGGAGTTTTTACAAGGCGGCATCAATGTAATAGCCGGCGCTAAAGGCGCGCCGAAGACCCGTTATACCCTGTATGGCGATCTGAAAAGTGCGCGCGCCGGTATTGATTACGCTGATTTAAAACCGACCCTGACATTGCAAGCCAGTGAGCTGCCCGATATCCAGCAAGGCTCGGTGGTTTTATATCGTAAATTTCCAATTGGTCAGTTGCTTTCTATCAAGCCAACCGCCAAAGGCGAATTTAATGTTGCGGTATTTATCGACCCACAGTACCGCTATCTGCTGACACCACAGAGCATTTTCTGGGCCGAGGGCGGCGCCAAGGTTGAGATTGGGGCCGGAGGCGTATCGGTACAAGCCACCCCGCTGTCGCGCGCACTCAAAGGTGCAATCAGCATGGATAACGTATCGGAAGCCAGTGCCGGTAAAGGTGAGCTACGCCGCTTGTATCCATCAGAACAGGCGGCCAAAGCCATTGGTCGCCAGATCACCCTTCTGACCGATGATGCTTCTAAGATCAGCAAAAATATGCCGATTCGCTATCTGGGGATCACCGTCGGACAAGTGATTAATACCGAGCTAACCCGTGATAACAACCATGTCGCCGTGCAGGCGATTTTATATCCTAAATATGATGCGCAGTTTGCTCGGAATGCCAGCCGTTTTACGCTGGTAACACCGGAGATCAATACCACCGGGATTTACAATATCGAGAGCATTCTGACGCCGTACATCAGCGCAGAGCCGGGCAATGGTAATCCGAGCCGCGAGTTTGAGTTGTTACCGCCCAGCATTGTGTCATCGCGTTATCTGGATGGCTTGACGCTCACGCTGGATGCGCCGAATGTTGGTTCGTTGATTGTCGGTACACCTATCCTGTATCGCGGTATGGAGATTGGTATCGTGACCGGCTTTAATCTGGGCAAACTGGCCGATCGTGTACATGTGCAGGTGCGCATTAATCGCCGCTATCAGAACCTGATTCGTCAAAATAGCGTATTTTGGCTCAGCTCCGGTTATAACGTTGATTTTGGTTTGTTCTCGGGTGTCGCCAGCTCCGGAACCCTGAATCAGCTGCTGCGTGGCGGTATTTCTG
>PPYF01114967.1_pt1 | contig 23439 bp, 23 predicted proteins | sample 1559871 | NCBI WGS metagenome assembly PPYF01 (sample SAMN08240021, study PRJNA423297) | Human gut metagenome, whole genome shotgun sequencing project.
TGTTCTGGGGCGGCGTGGGAACCGGGAAAAGCTACCTTGCGGGCTGTATCGCAAACGCCCTCATGGAGAAAGAAATCCCTGTCCACATGACGAACTTTGCCCTTATCCTCAATGACCTTGCCGCCAGCTTTGAAGGGCGCAATGAGTACATTTCCCGCCTTTGCCGCTATCCGCTTCTGATCCTTGACGACTTCGGCATGGAGCGTGGCACCGAGTACGGGCTGGAACAGGTTTTCAATGTGATAGACAGCCGTTACCGCAGCGGCAAGCCGCTGATCGTCACCACCAACCTCACGCTGGACGACCTGCACAACCCGGAGGATACCGCCCATTCCCGGATTTATGACCGGCTGCTTTCCATGTGCGTCCCGGTGCGCTTTACCGGCGACAACTTCCGGCAGGAAGCCGCACAGCGGAAAATGGAGAGCATGAAGAAACTGATTACTGACTGAAAGGAGTATTGCCTATGGCAGATAACAAGCAGCACGACCACCGAACCACCCGCCGCCCCGACTGCGTGACGGAAATCCGCATGGGCAATTCCGTCCTTGTCGTGTCCGGCTTTTTCAAGCAAGGCAGCACCGAAACCGCCGCCGACAAAATGGCAAAGGTATTGCAGGCCGAAGCTGCTACACAAAAACCGGCGATATGAAGGGACATAGAAAAGCGGTCACGCCGGAGAGCGTGGCCGCTGGAGTGTTCTTATAGTGCAGAGATCTCTTGCGCCACTTCTGCTGCACTTTTTCCAGATGTGTTCACTTTGATGGTGTTCAATTTCTGATAAAGAGGAATACGCTGCACACTTCGCTCAATTACATCAGGAGTACGAATACCCGATGTCACATCCTTTTGCAAGCGTTGAACAAGTTCCTGTTCTGAACAAATCAGAGATACGGCTATGATACGGCAGTCAGCGGTATCAAGACAAGAAATGATTGTGTCAATAATGGATTGTTCGTGCATCACCCAACAAAAAATAACATTCTCATAAGCAGAGCATTTGAGAAAATTATTTAATACCGCACAAATATTTTGTAAGACCATTTCTTTTGTTTCAGCGGTAACTTGAAATGGACTGGAATCCCAGCACCAATCCCCGTCAAGAAATACGCTGTTAGGCAATTTCTGCTTTAAGATTTGGCTAACGGTACTTTTTCCAATCCCCATAGTACCACCAATGATAAACAAACGCTTCATGTGTAATCTCTCCAAATATAATTTGCTGTTTTCTAAACAAGTATAGCACAAATATAGGAGATGAGCCACCGTTAGAACTCTTGCAAAGAAAACCGTCACTTTAACCGACTGTAAAGAAGCAGTTTTGACGCTTTTACCGCTATACAGCCCCCACTATTCCGTGGTACAATAAAACTACGGAATAGTGGGGCTGGCTGTCGGAAACGGAGGATTTTATGTTAAGACAAGCCACCCAAAACCTGATTACCGCCCTTTATCCGAGATTGTCCCATGAGGACGAACTGCAAGGCGAGAGCAATTCCATATCGAACCAAAAAAGGATACTCGAAGCCTACGCAAAACAGAACGGCTTTACCAATCTGCGCTGGTATACCGACGACGGTTATTCCGGGGCAAATTTCCAAAGGCCGGGCTTTCAGTCTATGCTTGCAGATATTGAAGCCGGGAAAGTGGGAACCGTTATCGTCAAGGATATGTCGAGGTTGGGGCGAAACTACCTGCAAGTGGGGTTTTACACGGAAACATTATGGACAAGGACACAAAAGGCAGACCATGAAATGGGGCTGCTGACAACAAATAAAGGTTGAATATCCGGCACAGGGAAAGTGCGGGATATTCAGCCTTTTTGTTGTTTGTTGGGGTTTCCAAAGGGGCTTGCCCCTTGGCACACGACTTTGCTTGCAAAGTGTAGTGTGTTATACGCTCTGTCAGCGTTGCTGCGAAAATGGGATTGCCACCGGGAAAGGCAATAGCATTTGGAGCGGCAGGAAAACAGGGCTGTGATTGCGTGACGTGGAGCCGCAAGCGCAAGACTGGTCTTATCAGCAGACAGGGCGTATATGGAACTTCCGTTCCACGCCGGACTATGAGACAAAGTGTCCCAAACGGATAGCCACACTCACAAAAAAGAAGACGGATTTTTCTCTCAAAATTGAAATGGGCAGGAAAGCCATTTTAGGGCTTTCCCGCCTTGACTACCCATCAGCAAAGACAGGCGGGACTGTCAGCGGCGGCGCATTTATGCGCCGTTCATCTTGACCGTTGACTGGCTCGCCTGGCTTTGCTATTTCCCCGATAGATTAGGAAATTATTTGAGTGGCTTTTCACGTTCTTGAACATAATCATTTTCAAAGCTAATAGAAATTATTGTATTTTTTATTCCTGTCCCTGTAAAACATACAGCATATTCGTCATCCTTTTTTAGATTGTCCAGTGAAATGGAAAAAGTAGTTAATTCAACTGCTCCGTCCCATGTATTACTCCATAAAATCTCATTTGTTTTATTGTTCTTGATTTCTAAAATTCCTTTTTCTCCATCCATTTCCAATTCACATTTTGCTGTCACATTCTCTAAATCATTTGATACACAAAATAGCTTTTCATTGATAAATGGTTCTGTATCATCATAATTTTCATTTAATTGCATTTCGATTTTTACACCATCTGCGGTATTGGCATTGGCTATGGAACTTTTGCATGATGTTAAGGCCGCCATACTAATAAGTGCAATACATAAAACAAGAATTTTCTTCATAAATACCTCCGCATACTTTGGTTTTCTGCTCTTTTATTTTCTCCCCCGCTGTGGGGTTGGATTTTTCAGCAAGTCCGATTTCTCCGCAATCTTTTTCAGCCACTTCTTTTCTTCTTCTGACAGCTTCTTCAAATTCAATTTGAGCTGTTTGCAGATAAAAGCCATAGATGCTTGCTCCATGTCATCGTCCTCGCTGGCGGCTTCGTCTGCGGCCTGCAACAATCCTTTCAGCGGGTTATCCTCCGGGACGCTGAAAAAATCGTCCTTGTGGGTTTCCCGCAGGTCAAATGCTATATTGTTTATGTCCTGCTGTATCACATAGCGGCAAAAGCTGTCATCGTCAATATGGGCGGCGATAAGCTGTCTTAACTGCGGGTCGGTCAAGCCGGAATTATGTTGCTTCATAATGGTTGCGCTCATAGCGTCCACAATGGCGTTTGCGCCCTGCACCTGCTTCCCGGCAATTCCATTCACATAAATTTCAAGGTCAGCCATCAGCCGGGGAAAATCCGGGTGCACCGCCAGTTCACACAAGAGGGAATTGTCTACCAACCCACTTTTCAATAGTTCAATCATATCATCACTCAAACACAGGTCTGCAAGATCGGCGTTTGGGTAATTTTTTGTTTCGGACAGCCCCAGCAGATAGTCGGCAGTCACGCGGTAAAATTTCGCCAGTTTGATAAGAGCATAGTGGCTGATATCCTTGAAGTCATCCGCTTCATAACTGCCCAGCGCAGACTTGGAGAGGTGCGTTTGCTCCGCAAGCTGTTCCAGTGTCAAGCCACGCTCCACACGCAGGTCTTTTAAGCGGTCTTGTGTGGATAGTTCCATGCTCTCCCTCCTTGTCCACTCTATAAAATAGGAAGTTGTTACATTGTGGGGTATGTTTATTATACATGTTTTGTTGTTTTTACTCTTGATTGTGTAATTTCTTCAAATAGTTGTTTTTCGTTTAGGTCTTTAAAAACTCTTTTTGGAATTAACGTATATATTCGTGGTGCTTGAATTAAATAATAAAAATCATGGCTTTCCCATAGTGCAGAGTAAATATCCCACTTCATTTCTGATTCAATGCTTTGTGTTTTAAATTTAATTGTTTCTTTTGAGAATACCAGCGTATATTCCTCATGATATTTTGCAGTTTGCTTGAATTTCAGTATAGGCATTAGAATATATAAATAGCTTCCCAATGCAGTTACAACAATTACCAATCCAAATATTAAAATACTAAATATGCTAAAAGAGGTGAACAGCATATAAACTACCGACAGCAGCAAAAATACAGTGACTAAAGCAATATCATATTTATGTATAATTTTACTAGAAATTAAATATTGCCTTTCTGCTCTTATATATTCACTTTGAGTATATTGAAATCTTAATTCTACTGTTTCCAAAAGTATACCTCCATTCGTTGTATAAATAATCTTTGTTACAACTTCGGATTTATACTTTTCTTTTCTTAAATTTTTCTACGGCATATTCATAAGCTTCTTGAATAAATGGTTTTAATTTTTCAAAGGTTTTATCTGACGGATTTAATACAGAAATCCAGCCCATCCAAGCATATACAGGATGTGGAATTATCTTATTTAATTCTGTGAAATCATAATTCATACTTACTATTTCTCCCGCACTTGGTCTTTTAGGTACATCACTAAATAATTCTATAAAAGTTTTTTTGCGAATTCCTAAATTAACTCTGTATACATTTTCTCTATCCAAATTTGAGCCGTTGTCATTATCTCCATCTTTTTCTTTTATTGTAAGTATATACACGCCTCTTTTTAAAACATGATTGGGATTATAAAATATTCCCTTTTCTCCCCAGCTATCTACCAAAACTGTATCTTTTAAATTTTTAAGACAATACTTTAATATTTCTTCTGGTTTCATATTTTTACCTTTCAAATTCCAGTTTATCTGTCAAATCCTCTTAGAATCCTGACACATCAAGGCTTTCCGCTGATTAAATGTTCAAACCTTATGTAATTTCCCTTGTTTTTGCCCTTATGGGCTGAAACAAGGGAAACTTTTTACTCCCCGCAGACTACCTTATCCAGCAGTCGGGCGGAGGTACGCTTGGCCTCCCTCGTGGCGTGGGCGTAAATGTTCATCGTGGTACTGACGTCGGCGTGTCCCAGCAGCTCCTGCACGTCCTTGGGTGCCGCCCCGTTAGACAGCAGATTGCTCGTGAACGTGTGCCTGAGCATATGGAAATGAAAATCCTCCAGCCCCGGAACTTTCTTCTTCGCCTGACGGCACATGATACCCACCGTCCCCGGCGTTTCAATGGCCCCGTCAGGACGGAGACAGACAAAGGATAGCTCCCTATACCCCTCCGGCACGCCTGCCGTCCTGGGCAGGGTGTAGACCTCATAATAGGCCCGGTCTTTCTCCCTGACCTCGGTGCAGTAGTTCAGGCTGTAAAGCTCCCCATAGCGCAGGCGGTTCCCGATCTGCTCCTTTTTGGCCCTCCGCAGGATCGCCGCCAGCGTGTCGCAGAAGTCCACAGTACGGACTTTCTTCCGCTTGGTGGCCCCAATCTCCGTCTTGTGCCTCGCCCCGTTGTAGCGGATGCTGCGCCGCACCGTGAGGTACTGTTCGTCCAAGTTGACGTCCTGCCAAGTGAGGGCGCAGACCTCCCCAATGCGAAGCCCGGTGTAGTAGGCAATCTGGATGGGCAGCAGGGCCGGGTTGTCTTTCTTTTTCAGAAAGTCCTCCAACGCCCGGAACTGCTCATGGGTGAGGGTAGGCACAGCCGGGGCGTCCCCGTCCTCCTGGGAGAACAGCTCATATTCCTCCTTCTTGCCCCGCCAAATCACATACTGCATGGGGTTGAAGCTGATGAGCCGCTTGGGGAATACCGCAAAGCGGAACGCCCCTTGCAGGACTGCCGAATACTGCCGTAAGTACCCTTTGCTGAGCGCCTTTGCCGCTGTGCCGTCCGGGTTTGTCCCGCCGAAGCTGAGAAGGTCGATGTAGGCTTGCAGGTGGTCAGGGGTGACGCTTTTCAGCTTGCGGTTTCCGATGGGGTGCTGCTTGATGCGGTTGACCGTCCCCTGGTAGGCCATCACGGTGCCATTGCTGAGATTTCCGGGTTTCAGTTCTTCTTCCACCCACATATCCAGTAACTGCCCCACGGTGGCGTTCTCAGACTTCGCCACGAACTTTCTTGCCTCGTAGTCCTCCATCGCCTTGCGGAGCAGGGCCTCCGTCTCGGATTTGCTCTCTGTCCCGGCGAACTCCCGCTGTACCTGCCGCCCGCTCTCGTCCTCCACATAGAAGCGGTAGTACCACTTTTTGCCCTTTTTGCGTACAGAACCTTTTGCCATAGATGAAATACTCCTTTCTATCCGTGGCAATCGGGCCTGTGACGTATGATGTGCGTTCCATCATTTCTGCCGGGTTTTCCCGGCATATTATGTTGTCAAGGTGCCACGGAATCATTGGCGGCGTTCAGCCGCACCTGGGCGTCATGCAGGATGTTATACAGATAGACTGTATCGACTCTGGTACGCCCTTTGTCGAAGATATGTAACAGCCCGTCCAGGAACCGCTTCATATCCTCGATAGGAGCCTCCATCTCCCGGCGATAGACCGGCACAATGATGTCGTCAACGTGGATGGTGTACTGCTGGATGGATTTTTTGAGGGCTTCATCCCCGGCCAGCCGGTCGATCTCGTTCAGCGTCCTGCCATAGTGCTGGGCGGTGATGGAGAACAGGTCAATCAGCAGGCAAAGCGTGGACGTGAGGAACCGCCGCTGGACTTCCGGCTGTACTGTCCTGCTTACAGCGTCCAAGAAGCTGTTCAGATGGTCTAAAACCTCTCCCTCGCAGATGGTTCGGCCATCCTCGTCTTTGACTTCTTTTTCCTCGGACAGACCCGTGAGCCATTCCGGGGTGGTTTGCAGGGCGTCCGCCAAGCCGTTGATGATCATGCTGCGGTTGGGATTGACCCCATCCGTTTCATACCGCTGGATGGTGGACTTGTTGACCCCCACCCGCCGTCCAAGCTCCGGCATGGAGATACCGATCTCGTTCCTACGCTCTTTGATACGTTTGCCGACCTCTTTTGGAGTGAGCATTTCTGCGTTATCCAAGAAGTTCACCTCCTATCGAGTGTGAGTATAACATAGCCAGATTTGAATTGCAACCCTATTTTTCATATATTTTCAGAAACATTTTTTGAAACGCCTTAAAGCGAGTTGACAAACAGCGGCGTTTTAAATATAATAACGGCGTCGTAGTTGCGAAATAAGTGCAACAGAAAGGAGCGTGCAGAATGAGCGCAGTTAAAATGGGGCTGACCATCGAGGAAGCCGCCGAGTGTACGGGCATTGGGCGCAACACCATGCGGAAGCTGGTGGACTGGGGCAAACTGCCGGTGCTGAAGGTGGGCCGGAAAGCCATCATCCGGCGGGACACGCTGGAGCGGTTCATGGCTGTGAACCAGGGGCGGAACCTGCTCCGGGAGGGCGACGTCCGCCGGGTCGAGTGACGTACTTTGGGCGTGTCCTCCCAAAATTCACCGGCTGAAAAGAACAGCCGGGGCGGCGGGGACGTACCCGCAAAATACGTCGGGGCGGAAGTGGTACAGTCTTAGCAAGCAACGTATTGTGATATCACAATACAGCTTGATAGGGGTTCCACCCCTATGACCCCGGAGAAAGGAGAATCCATGCGTAGCAGAACCAACCAAATCATCATCCGTCTGTCCGACGAGGAACTTGCCGACCTCAACGAAAAGGTCAGCAGGGTACGGGGTTCCCGTGAGCGGTTTATCCGCCAGTGTATCAGCGGCGCTGCCATTAGAGAGGCCCCCTCCGTTGACGTGCCGAAGCTGATCTACGAAGTCCGCAGGGTGGGGGCCAGTCTCAACCGTATCCTCATCATCGCCAACGCCAGGGGCCTGCTGGAAGTGCCTGAACTCCGCAGGGCGTTAGAGCGGAACCGGGAACTGGAAGTACGTATCGTGGACGCTTACACGAAAGACTGACGGCAGATGAAAAGCACCGCACAGCCATAAGGCCATGCGGTGCCTACATAGACAAATTGCATAAGTGTTATCTACGATACGGTACTGTTTCGCCTGTGTCCTCTTGGCGAAGCAGGGTTCCGGCCTCATCAAAGGTATATCGGAACACCTGGCAGGTGCCGCCGATGGTGAAGGAGCTGGTAGCGGGGGAAAAGAAGGTGTCTACCACGCTCTCCACGTCCCACGCCAGTTCTCCGGTGTCATTGACGGCCAGCTTTCCGCCCAGGGAACCCTTGACGGAGTAGAAGGTCTCCGGCGCTCCGCCCTCCGGGTCGCACAGCAGCAGCACCGCTGTGTAATTATCCCGCACCATGGGGGTCAGCTCCTCGCTGGAAATCTCCCAAATGTTGTTGTCAAACAGGTAGGCCAGGATATCTGCGATTTCATACCGTCCGCCCCTGTCTGTCTGCTTGGGAACGGCATAGGCCGACAGGTACACCCGGCCCCCAAACTCGATCATATCGGTGATGGTGTAATCGCAGTCCTCCCCTTCGTAAATGAAGGTGTCCAGTGTGCCTCCATCCCGGCTCAGCTTCACCAGTCGGGCAGTCTCGCCGTCCGTGGTGTTCCCCAGCTGTACCAAGTAGCCGTCCCCCAGGCACACCACGTTCCAGATGCCGAGGTTTCCCACCTCAGCGTCGTAGTTGAACAGCTCGTTCCCGTCCATGTCGTACTGGCTCAGGCAGAGGTGCCGGAAGTCCCCCCGGCTGAACACCGCCCAGGTGCCGTCCCCGTTGTCCACCACGGCGGCGATATATTCCCGCTCAAAGCCATGCTCCAACTGCTTTTGCCACAGAATGTTCCCGCTCTCGTCCACCCGGGCCACACAGGAGTACTTGGGCTGTTCGCTGGACCAGGTATCATTGTACCCCCACACCGCTGTTCCGGCGGGGGTGTGGACGCTGCCCTCCACATAGAGGTCAGGGAATTCCGCCGTCCACAGCAATTCGCTGTCCCGGTAACACGCCAGAATGCTCTTATCCAGCACGTCAAAGCCCAGGGTTTTGTCCAGCTTCTCCGCATAGTCCAGACGGTAGCTGATCCCGGTTTCCGGCCGGGTGCTGCGCCACACATTCCGATCCCACAGCGCCGCCAGTTCCTCCGGCGTGGGCTCCCGCTGGGAGATCTCCAGCCCCGGCACCGCCCGCTCAATCACCTCCGCCGTCTTGTCATAGGTGAAATGTTGGCTGGTAATATCCCGGTAGACAGCTTTCACGTCTGACCGGCTCAGGCCCTCGGTAGACAGCCCGTTTTCGTCAAAGAACGCTACCGCCGCGCCATACTCCCTGGCTTCGGCGGCAAAAGCTACCCCTACCAGGCTCACCGTCAGGGCCAGACAAGCGGCCAGTGCCAGCCATTTTCGGTAGGCCGGCGCCCTCCGGCGGCCCACAGGGGTCTCGCTCCGTTCCAAAATATTATCATCCACATTGTCAAACGCTCGAAACAAATCATTTTTGTTCATAGGTATCCCTCCTTCAAAAGATGGGCTTTCAGTTTTCTGCGCGTCCGGCTCAGTATAACCATTACATTGTTTTCGGTAAGACCATATCGCTTTGCGATGTCCGCCACAGGCTCGACAAAGAAGTACCGGCGCACCAGCACATTCCCCTCCCGCTCCGGCAGCGCCCGCACAAAACGCTGGATAGCTTCCCGCAGTTCTTTGGCCTCGTACGCAGCCTCTGTATCCGCACCGCCGCCAAAACATTCTCCCAGTTCCTCCAGAACGAGGGCAATCTCGCCGCCGCCCCGTTTCTCTGCATTTCGTGCATTGAATCGGTCAAAGGAAAGATTACGAGTAATCTTCGCCAGGAATAGCCGAAGTATGTTAGGCTTTTGCGGCGGTATCGCGTTCCAGGCATGAAGCCATGTATCATTGACGCACTCCTCGGAATCTTCGGTGTTGTGCAGGATGTTTTCAGCAATCGTGAAACAGTACGCACCATATTTACTGGCGGTTTCCGATATAGCGTCTGCGTTTTTTTGCCAGTATAGTTCTATAATTTGCCTATCCTCCAACACAATACCTCCTCTCCGTAGTTTGAAGGTTCCTTCACCCTATAAGACGAGAAATGCTCTAAAACCTTACAAGATTTTTCGGAAAATTTTAGTTCTCAATTTGAAGTCTATTGTATCAGGCGCAGACGATGAGGGCAAGTCCACGCATTGGCAAACGACAATGGCGGCGAGGACATATCCCCGTCGCCATTGTGCTTTATGCGTATATGAGTTCCTTATTCACAATCTCCATTGCGCTTGCCCGGATATTGTTCATCTTACCAACCCACACCATCTGGTCGGTAACTTTCAGCGCCTCGGTGATACCTTGGGATTGGGCCATCTGTTCAATGACGGTATCTAACCGTTCTTGCGCCTGCCGGTCAATGTCTGCAAGGTAGCCGTTCAGCTTTCCGCTCAACAGCAAGGCGTTATAAAGAGCTGGACGGCATTCTTTGAGAAATCGCTTGTGCCGCTGACCCCATACGCCAACAAGCTGTTCTTCTTCAGTGGGTACAGTCAAACAAGGAAAATAGTAGTCGCCAACGAGTTCATACCATAGGCCGTTGGTCACGTTAAAAATGTACTTGTCCATAGTGAAATCCTCCGCTATAATATATTCGCACATACGTCACAGTTCTCCGATTGCCACATTCATCATGCTCTATACGAACTGGAATTTATAGCTATTCAAGCCGTTAGTATTACTGGAACAGCTATCCTTGCTCCCGTACTTGTATCTGCACCGAAGTTAAAACTTGGGGCTATATCATATGCGAATTTATAACCATATACCGCAGGATTGTATTTTCCTATCGCTGCATATGTGATTTCAATCGCCTTACAGAAGTCCTCTTCATTCTCGTATGGTTCACTTTGAAAATAAAGCATGATACATTCTGGAAGTTCCACTGTTTTATATGTTTCTGGAAGTTCTTTATCATAATCTAATGGCACTTCAACGCCTGCTGCTATCTTTGAAAAACCATTTTCGACTAATTTGTCTGGTAATTCAATCAAAGCAGCAGGTTCAAATTTTTCTGGAATACTATTTAGCAGACCTTCCCATTCACAGCCAACTTCTTCGCAATACGAAAAATAATCTTGTGCATGGTGTGACGGGAGATAAATCAACTTCCTTTTTTCACGTTCTTTAACAGTAATCATACAAAAACTTAAATCATTACCCATAAATAATTCCTCCTTATTTTTAAACAAAGCATAATAGTGACTAATCGGATATTGTATGAATAATGGAATAGCAATCTTTTTTTCACGATATACAGAGGGATTGATATGAAATTTTTTATAAAAGGAACGCGAAAATCCCTCGTGCGTTTTATAATGGCTGTTCAATGCGACTTCCAAAATTGTTTTTTTTGTATTCAATAATTCATTTGCGCTATCCGTTAAACAAACTGCACTAACATATTCTTGTAATGTTTTGTTCAGATACTTCTTGAAAATTCTGTCAACTTGTCGCCTTGAATACCCAATCTTAGAACAGATATCATTTATATTGAAATTAGCATCTTTATGATGTATGCGTATATAGTCCTGTATTTTCTGTACCGTTTCTATTTCTCTCATTCAATCATACCCACCTCTAATATACATAATTAACAACGTGCTTATCTTGATTTATTTAGACAAATTGTCATTTGTCGCTTTGCTGTTTCCATTCTACCACAATTCCGAGAGCGTGGAAATAGAAAGTTTTCCGGGCTGATTTCCGACATTATGGATATACGGGACGGGCGGTCATTTAGGTGTAGACTTATCTTAGTTCATCGATGAGCCGCACCTTGAAAACAGAATGACCGTTCGAAAGGCGTTTCCCGGCAGGGGAAGCAACGCAAGGAGCCAGTTTCGGGACAACTTGTCCCGAAGTCCGGGGAGCGTGCCAACGTCGGAAAACCTTTCGGAGAGAACGGCAGCGAAAAAGCAAATGGAGGAAACGCATGAGAGATAATCCATATAAACGACTGCCACCCATAGAGCGCAGACCGGACGGTTCCCTCTACTGCATGAACCCGGCGCAGAGGAAACAGGCAAACGCCCTTATCCGGCGGGAGTGCTGTAATTGTGAAAACGGGGCTTGTATCGCCCTTGGCGACTGGGACAGCCACACCTGCCCGCAGATGATTTCTTTCTCGGTCTGCTGCAAGTGGTTCCGTTGGGCGGTCTTACCACTTATGGGGACGCTGGAAGCGGCGATTTACCGGAATAAGGATCTGAAACGCTGTGAGGTCTGCGGCGGTGTGTTCGTCCCAAAATCCAACCGAGGGAAATACTGCCCGGACTGTGCCGCCAGAGTTCACAGGCGGCAGAAAACAGAAAGTGAACGGAAAAGGAGGTCGAGCGTGGACAGTTAGGGGCTGAAAAGTCCTTGATTTATAAAGCGTTCAGAGGGCAGAACCGGAAGAAGTGGTATAAAGTATCGCCCTCCCCTGAAAATGCCTTTCTAACCGTCCACAAAGCATACTATGACAAGCATGATTTATATTCATCAGCCAGGAAAGGCGTCCAGCTTCACCCGGCTCCCCAATTTTCTCTTTGAAGCGCCCACATTCCAGCCCTTATCCAACGAAGCAAAGCTGCTGTATGCCTTTATCCTGCGGCGGGCGGAGTTATCCCGGAAAAACGGGTGGGCGGACGAGTACGGTCGCATTTACCTGTATTATCCCATTTGCGAGGTGGTTGCCCTGCTCCATTGTGGGCGGCAAAAAGCAGTCAACACCTTGCGAGAGTTGCAGTATGCGGAGTTGATTGACATTAAGAAACAGGGCTGCGGAAAACCCAATCGCATTTATCCAAAATCTTATGAAGCGGTTTCAAACACCGACTTTAAGAAATCCGATTATGGTACGCGGTCGAATTGAAAACCGTACTCGACAAGTACGATAATCAATCCTCTTGAAGTACGGAAACTGGACGGTATATAGAAATACAAAGATTAAAACGATTGATTTATATCTATTTCATTCCTATCCTATCAGAGATAATTTTGGCGGGGAAACCCGCTGGAAAGGAAGGGAACGGGGAAAGGAGTTTCATGGCACAGCACGCAATTTTGCGGTTTGAAAAGCACAAGGGCAACCCGGCAAGACCGCTGGAAGCCCATCACGAACGGCAAAAGGAACAGTACGCCAGCAATCCCGACATTGACACCAGCCGGAGCAAGTACAACTTCCATATCATTAAGCCAGAGGGTAGATACTACCACTTTATCCAGAACCGCATTGAACAGGCAGGGTGTCGCACCCGCAAGGACAGCACCCGGTTTGTAGATACGCTGATTACCGCCAGCCCGGAGTTTTTTAAGAAGAAGTCCCCAAAGGAAATTCAAGCGTTTTTCCAGCGAGCGGCGGACTTCCTCATTGAAAGAGTGGGCAAAGAAAATATCGTGTCGGCGGTGGTTCACATGGACGAGAAAACGCCACACCTGCATTTGACCTTTGTTCCGCTGACACAGGACAACCGCCTGTGCGCCAAAGAGATTTTAGGCAACCGGGCGAATTTGACAAAATGGCAGGACGATTTTCACGCCTACATGGTGGAGAAATACACAGATTTGGAGCGTGGGGAAAGCGCCAGCAAGACGGGCAGGAAGCATATCCCCACCCGGCTGTTCAAACAGGCGGTTTCCCTCTCCAAACAGGCAAGAGCCATTGAAGTCACCCTTGACAGCATTAACCCACTGAACGCCGGAAAGAAGAAAGAGGAAGCCCTCGCTATGCTGAAAAAATGGTTCCCGCAGATGGACAACTTCTCCGGGCAACTGAAAAAGTACAAGGTCACAATCAATGGCCTTTTGGAAGAAAATCAGCAGTTGGAAGCCAGAGCCAAAGCCAGCGAAAGCGGCAAAATGCAAGACCGTATGGAACGGGCGAAGTTAGAAAGCGAACTGCACAATATCCAAAGACTGGTTGAGCGTATCCCGCCGGAGGTGCTGGCAGAACTGAAACGGCAGCAGCATTGCAGAAAGGAAAGGTGATTTTATAAGTAACAGTATCAGATACAAGAAAGAAACCGAAATCGTGACTTTTCAGGGAAAGGAAATCACGCTGGAAAATCTCTCCCCAATATTCACGCCGGAGCAGGAAGCGGAGAAACGCCGGGAGCTGGAACAGCAGCTTTATGAGGTGTTCCGCAAGTACGCCGACAAGCGGCAGAACGAGGAAGCCGGGGCGTAAGGTTTTCCGAAGCCATCGTTGATTTGCGGGGCTGCTGGCGGTATAATGAAACTGTCAGTAGCTCCGTTTCTTTTTTAGAAAAGGAGCGACAATATGGATAATCGAATAGACGCGATCTATGCAAGACAATCGGTGGACAAAAAGGACAGCATTTCCATTGAAAGCCAGATTGAGTTTTGCAAATATGAACTAAAAGGCAGTAACTGTAAAGAGTACAAAGACAAAGGGTATTCCGGGAAAAATACGGAGCGTCCAGAGTTCCAGCAGCTTATGAGGGACATCGAAAGCGGACTTGTGCGGAAAGTAGTGGTCTACAAACTGGACCGTATCAGCCGTTCCATTCTCGACTTTGCGAAGATGATGGACTACTTCCAAAAGTATGAAGTGGAGTTTGTGTCCTCTACGGAAAAGTTTGATACCTCCACCCCGATGGGGCGGGCTATGCTGAATATCTGTATCGTGTTCGCCCAGCTGCGGCAGATGTATGAAATGTACGCAGACCCGCAGGTGTCCCTGCATGACATTACAAAGAAACTGACAGCGGACGGTATGCGTACCTATCATGGCAGGCCGCTGTCGAGGGCAACTTTGAGCGTTATCCTACGCAACCCGATTTATGTCATGGCTGACCTCGACATATACGAGTTCTACAAAAGCCAGGGAACGGATATTTACAATAACGCCGCCGACTTTGCGGGGACAAACGGCTGTTATTACTATCAGGGCAAGGGGAACACCGAGGACAAACATAAACACCTGCAAGGGCAGACGCTGGTGCTTGCTCCCCACGAGGGCTTTATCCCCTCCGAACTGTGGCTAAAATGCAGAAAGAAGCTGCTTGCCAGCCATACCTACCAGCCCGCAAGGAAAGCCCGGAACACTTGGACAGCGGGAAAAATCAAGTGCGGAAAATGCGGTTATGCGCTCATGTCGGCACACTCCAACGGTATCCTCTATATGCGCTGTACCGTCCATGCGGACAGCGGGGCTTGTCCCGGCTGCGGGTGTGTGAAGTTGCACGAACTGGAAGCGGTTGTCTATGGGGCGATGGTAAAGAAGCTGAAAGATTTTAAGACGCTGACAGGACGGAAAAAGGCGGCGAAAATCTCCCCAAAGCTGACAGCGAAGCGGCTGGAACTGGCGCAGGTGGAGAGCGAGATTGAAAAGCTGCTTGACACGCTGACAGGCGCAAGCCCGGTTTTGCTCTCCTACGTAAACAGCAGGATTGAGGAACTGGACGCAAAGCGGCAGAGCATTTCCAATGAGATTGCAAAATTGTCTGCGGACGCTGTGCCAGCCGAAAAGATAGAAAGCATTTCCGGCTATCTGGACGATTGGGAAAATGTCAGCTTTGAGGACAAGCGGCAGGTAGTGGACGCACTGATAACCGTTATCCGGGCGACCAATGAGAAAGTAGAAATCGAGTGGAAAATCTGACGGGCTAACCTCCGGCGTACATTATCCTTTTGTGCTCTTGTCCAGAATAGTGAAGAATTTTTCCCGCTCCATGATGTGCGGCTGGTGGCTGTGTCCGATGGCGTGGATAGCGACGAAGGTGAAGATGATTTCACCCCGTTCAAAAACATTATGAAGAACACGAGGCATTTGGGAGGGGTAAACTGCTAATTTCTCTCCAATTCGACAAATCAGTGTGCAACAATCAAATATCGCTGCTGTTACAGAATGTTTCCGTCTGGCTGCTGATGCGGTCAGGCGCTTTTTTTGCCCGATCACACCAGCCCAACAAAGCGGTAGTAAATTTTAATGTCCTGGTGTCTTTGACCGTCTATGACGGTTCGTTCTCCAACTTCAATGCGGTCAATCAGTTCCTCAATGATTTCCCGGTTCAGTTCCTGCAAGTCCAGATACTGCCGGATGGTTCCGGCCCACTGGTGGATATTGGCGATGTCCTGCTGGGCTTTTCGTTCCCCGGCTAACAGACTGTCCACGCGTTCCGATTTCTGGATGCGTTCCTGCTCGTTCTTTTGAATCAGAACCGAGAAGGAATCGCCGCTGATTGCCCCGCTCACCTTATCTTCATAAAGTTTTGCGGTTATCCCTTCCAGCTCCTCCAAACGCCGCCGCAAACGGCTGATTTCCTGTCGGCTGTCCTCCGGTTGTGCGGCGCTTGCGGATTGTATATGCTGTTTCAGCTTATCCAGTACAGCAGCTTCATCGGCTGCTACCGCTTTTCCATGCGCCCGGATTTCACTCAGCACCAGGTTTTTCAAGCTGATCTCAAAAATCCGGTGCCAGGAGCAGATGCTGTGCCCGGTAGTGGCAAACCGGGAGCAGAAATAAGAAGTATAGTGCTTGACAGTGCCATTTTTCCGGCGCTGTGTTTCGCGGGCGGCAACCAGAGGATGCCCGCAGTCCGCGCAGACCAGCTTTCCGGTAAACAGAGATGCTTGGGGCGGCGTATTGTTAGCGGAAATCTGTTTCGCCGCCTGATTGATTTTCTGGACAGCCTCCCACAGCTCCGGCCCGATAATTGCCTCGTGCGCGCCCTCATGGGAAATCCATTCCGATTCCGGTTTCCTTATCATGGTCTTATCCTTATAGGAACGGGAACCGGTGCAATTCTGTGTGAGCGTACCGGCATAAACATCATCGTTCAGAAGGCTTCGGACGGTTGCGTAAGCCCACAACCGGGAATACTTGCAGCTGCCATTTCCGTAATGGACCGCCCAGTACCAGCGGGGAGGGAGAATCCCTTTCTCATTCAAAGCAGCAGCGATTTTCCCATAGGCCATGCCGGACTGACGCATCTGGAATATCTGCCGCACAACAGCGGCGGATTCCCCGTCAATGACCAGCTTGTGTCTGTCCTCCTCGCTCTTGCGGTATCCGTAGGGAGCGTAGGCGGCAAGATACTGGCCGCTTTTCTTCTTGGCATGAAGCACCGACTTGACCTTGCTGGACAGGTCCTTGAGATGGTAGTCATTCATCAGACTGCGGAAGTGCAGCATATCGGTGTTGTCCCCCTCGCTGTCCAGGCAGTCCAGAACCGATACGAACCGGCATCCGAGGGAGGGGAAAATGACGTCCGTATAACGGCCCACCTCCACAAAATCCCTGCCTAAACGGGAAAGGTCCTTTACCAGAATCAGGTTGATCAGGCCATGCCTTGCGTCCTCCAGCATTTCCAAAAATCCGGGCCGCTGGAAGTTGCCCCCGCTGTACCCATCGTCCTGATAGGTCTTGACCTCGATCCAGCCGTTGAGCATGACGAATTTGGAGAGGATTTCATATTGGTTCTCAATGCTCACCGATTCATCGCTGGGAATATAGCCCTTCGCTTTTGCGGAATTGGAGGCGTCATCCACACTCAGGCGGCAATAGATACCGACTTTATATTGCTTCGCCATAATCCCGCCCCCTTTCCTGTGCCAGCGCCCCGTCCACATTCCCGACATAGCGGTAGTACACCTTGACCTCACAAATCCGCTGCCCGTTGACCTTCTGGGTATCGCCAACCTCGATCCGGTCTACCAGTTCAAAGAGAATGGTTTCGTCCAGTTCCGAGATTTCCGTATAGCGCCGAATAATTTCCAGCCAGCGGTCGGTATCCACCTGGTTTTCCAGGTGCGCCCGGACTTTCCTTTCCAGTTCCGGGACTGCCTCCGCCTTTTCTGCCCGTTCCGCTTCATATTTCTGCATCAGGGTCTGAAATACCGTCTGCGGGATGGAGCCGGTGCATTTATCCTCGTAGAGATTCTGCATCAGACGCTCCAAATCGGAAATACGGGCTAAGAAGGATTTTAATTCCTGCTCATAGGAGAAAAGCCGGGTGTGGGATTCTTTCTCCTTCAGCCGGAGAATCTCGCCCATCAGCCGGTCCGGGTCATATTCCGCAAAGCGGGCCTTTTCCCGGATGTCCTCCAATACCAGCTGGGTCAGCACCGTTTCATAGATGGTGTGGATGGTACACGCGCCCCTTCCGCTGCGGGAGTAGTTGCCGCAGATGAAAGAGCTGTACCGTCCCGGCCTGCCATCCTTATAGGTGAATTTTTCGATATGGTTCCGCATTTTGAAACCGCAGTCGGCACAGTACACAAGTCCGGTGAAGATACTCTTGCAGCCATCGGACGGGGCGCTTTTCCGCACCTTCTTTTTGCCGATGCTGGCTACGGTATCCCACAGTTCCCGCGAAATAATAGCCTCGTGGGTCCCCTCCACCCGAATCCACTCGTCCTCCGATTTATTGACGAGCTTGCGGGATTTATAGGAGAGTGTGCCGCTTTTGCCCTGTACCATGTTCCCGATGTAGACCTCGTTGCGGACCATGTTTTTAACCGTCTGGTCAGCCCATTTGTGGTTGACCCTGCGGGGGTCGCTCTGGCCCTTGCGCTGGTAGTACAGCACACCGGGCGGCTGAATCCCTTCTTCATTGAGCGCCACCGCGATGGCGTGGAATCCCATGCCTGATGCCCTCATTTCAAAGATACGGCGCACAACCGGCGCGGTTTCCTCGTCAATCACCAGATGGTGCTTATCCAGCGGGTCGCGCCGGTAGCCATAGGCGGGGTAGGTCCCCATGAATTTTCCGTTTTCGGCACAGGCTCTCTTGACCGCCTTGACCTTCTTGCTGGTGTCCCGGCTGTAAAATTCATTAAATAAGTTCAAAAAGCACATGACATCGGTGCTTCCGTTGTCGCTCATGGTATCAATGCCGTTGTTCAGCGCGATGAACCGGCACCCAAGAGAGGGGAACAGGTAATCCGTATATTGCCCAAATTCGATGTAGTTGCGGCCAAAACGGGAAAGGTCCTTCACCAGAATCACATTGATCCGCTTTGCCTTTGCGTCCTCGATTAACCGCCTGACGCCTGGGCGGTTGAAGTTCGTGCCGGAGTATCCGTCGTCGATATAGACATCGACCTCATTCCAGCCGCGCTGCCTGACATAGTTTTGAAGCAGCAGCTTCTGGTTCTCAATGCTGACCGATTCCCCATCACGTTCATCGTCGTTGCTTAACCGGCAGTAGATGCCCACGTTGTATGTTGTATCCATCATCTTTCTTTTACCTCCCGACCATCTCAGAATCCATACCTCGTGCGGCAAAATGGCTCCGCAGGTTTTACCCTGCATGAATATCTTACCGGAGAATCCACCGCCGCGCAAGGATACGGCAGGCCGCGAGGCTTTCTGTTATTTGGAACCGCTGGCAGCTGGAATGGCTTCCGACATAGCGCGTCTGACTGCCAGCTGTTCCAGCGTCTTTCCCAGGTCCTTTTCTCCCGAAAAAAAGCTGGTGACGCGATAAATGGTTTTCCCGATCCGCACCTCTTTGTAGGAGCTTGTCGGGGTTGTCTGTTTGGTCATAAAGACGCACCTCCGTTCAAAAATTGTTTTTACTCTATGGTTAAAAAGCAGCCGTATCGAAAGATAAGGGCGGCGGTTGCCGCTGGATACCGTCCGGTACGGCTGCTGCAATTCTGTTTGGATGGTTCGTCATATTTGCCACGCCCCCTGACGATGGGGACATAACAGGCCGCTCCCGGCAGAGCTGTCATAACTCCGCAGCGCCGTTTTACTCGTGCGCCGCAGGGTTCCCCCCAAGTCTTTGGCGGGCCGTGAGGAAGTATCTTTAAGCCCCCGCACCATCATCGCGCCCGGAACGCCATCTCCGGGTTTAAGGCTGGACGTAGATCGCTCGGATTGCCTGTCTGTCATCACCTCCTGCAAGCAACCGTCCTGGCGGCGCGCCTTTTCCGCTTCGATACGGGTTATGTACCTGTTATGCCGTATATTCAGTTGTCAAGCTGCAATGAGGGGCAAGAGGACTTGTCCCTTCAATGTGTAGGCATTGGGAAAGGCGATTTGTTAAGCCTTTTTCAAAAAAATCTTGATTTTATTTATTCGCTGTGTGATTGCACTCCGGGAACAGTTCCACAGCCTTGCGACATCGGCCTGCCGGTATCCGTCCACAATGAGCAGGGTCAGCAGTTCCAGATCGTCCTCCGGCAATTTGCAGAGCCGCCGGTACAGCAGTTCATCCTCCAGGGAGGACAGCCAGCCAAACCGCCGGGAATCCACATCGCCGGTGTCCCAGGTGCAGGACAGGGATTCAAATTTTCGGAACAGGCAGGACTGCTCGCTCTCGTCCTCACACTGTTCGCTGGGAAGGGCCTGTACGCGGTTCTGATAGGTCCGCTGGCTGCAAAACCAGGTCCAGTCATATTCCTTCATGGCCGCGATCTGCCTATCGTCCATACCGGCTGCACGGTATTCCTGTTCCAGCCGGGTCCATTCTGTATCAAACTTCCTTTTTTCGTATCCATAGTGAAATCCCATAGTTTTCCTCCATTTCGATTCAGGCGTGGTTGACGGGTGAATCGAATGGAGGTGGGGACCGGCAATGGTAAGGTCCAGGATGCCTTTCTAAAAAAGAGCAAACAAAAGCGCCAGTCTCCCGTAAAAGGAAATTGGCGCAGCAGAATAAAGTATGATAATGCCGGAAATACTGCCATGATAATGCCGGTGGAGGGGCATAATGTATCCGGGCAAAACTCAGGCTTTTTTTGACAAGACGGGTATTGTCGTTTTATGTCGAAAAACTTTGTCGTGCATGGCGGCGTCCTCCTGTTGCCGCCATGCTAAATTGCAAGGTGTAGGGTCGTCGTTACTCTTTGAGCAAAAAGAAGCGGCGGCTCAAATTTAGAGCCGCCACAAAATAAAATAGGCGTATGAATACAACTGCTATGTAACGGCTTTTTTTCTTTACCGCCGCATGGCAGTTGATCCAAATACTATTATTTTTTTATTCTAAAACTGAATTGTTGCAGAATTGTCCTAACGCCCACTTCTTTCGACAGAAAAACAGCCCGAATTGCTTCATTTTTGTAGAAATTCAAAATTCAGTGCATTTCAGGCCGCAAAATAACCCGTTTGAACAGGGACATCGTGGCGCCGAAATAGGTCAGATATATCGCGCAGAACAGCAGGATTGTGACCAGACCATAAAACAGCACCAGTCCTTCCTGCAAAATTGCTTCCCCGAAAAAGAACTGCGTCCCCACAATCAGCAGAACCGTAAGAACGATAGGGAAAAACAGCGGGATCAGGAACACGGTGGACAGTTCCCTGCGGACGAGGGAAGCCTGCCTGCGGCCCGATACGCCCAGCCGGTCAATCACCGCATAATTTTTCCGGTTCCGGTCAATAGCGGAAAGCTGCTCAAAGGCCAGCACTGAACAGGAAAGAATGATAAAAATAATGCTCAGATATAGGCCGCAGAAAGAAAGTGTTGTGAATCCGGTGAGCGAATTGGCAACGCCCCACGCCTTTACTGTTACCCCCATCGTCACCCGTTCCGGCAATTCCTGTCCGGGCTGGATGTCAGGCTGCCATTTACCGCTGTTCAGGAATTGCTTGAGTTCGTTTTTCAGTTCCGGGTATCCGCTATCCTCAAGTTTCATCACCAGACGGATTTTCTCCCCGGACAGCCGGGAAGCCACTTCATCCGGTAGAACCAGAACATATCCCTTTGTTCCGGCCATCTGATACTGCTCCATCGGCTCTGTCAAAATCGGAGTTTCGGCAGGCGTCAGCGTCCAGCCGTTCAGCGTGATCTCCGGCTTCTGCTCTAAGCCCTGCCGGATGCCGTCCATATAGTTCCAGGTATCACAGTGAACCAGAAATTCATTGTTGTTCATGGACACAGGGGAAAGCCCCAGAATCTCCCGCAGGTGGTTATAATCGGACAAGGACAAGGCTTCAATCGTTTCATTGGGAACCGCATACAGGTAATAGGTTACGCTGTCCTCCACTTCGCAGCGTTCCTCTACAAAGGAACGGACGGAATCCATGCTGTCCTTGGTCAGCGGCGCGTCAATGGCTACACCGGCGTCATAGGGGTAATACGCCTCCATGTTGGCCTTATAGCCCGCACCCATCGTCATCCCCACAAACATGGTCGCAAGGGAAACGGTCAGCAGGATCGCCACCACCGCCATTGTCCGCCCGGAAGATTGGATGCGCCTGCCGATCTGTCCCAGGAAAAACAGCGTTTCTTCCCGGTACTTCCGGTGCGGGTTTCGTTTTGCCAGTTGGTACAACAGCATGGGGATTTTGCGGTGCAACTCATAAACGCCCGCAAGGATCAGTAGACAGGCCCCACCCCAATACAGCATTGCTTCATTGGTCTGAATGTGCAATCCCTTTTCCAGCAAAATCACTCCCGCCACCATCGCGGCAAGGGAAAGCAGACAGGTCAGGACGCTCCGATGCAAGGGCTGGAACCCGGCTTCTTCATTCTTCTGATTATCATAAAGCAGGTCAATCACTTTCCTACGCCGGATCACCTTTGCCGCGCGCAGCATCCCAAATCCATACATCAGGATGAAAAAGAAAAGGGTCATCCCTAACGCACGGAGAGAGAACAAGACCTGATAGCGGTGAGGAATTTCAAAAATATTCTGGACTACCTGATTCAGTAACCCTGACATGGCGGTTCCCAGCAGAGACCCCAGCAAAAAGGCGGCTCCGCCGATGATGCTGTTTTCCACCAGAAACAGGTTTCGGACCGTTTTCACTTCCATGCCCATCAGTTCGTAGGCGGCAAACTCCTTTTTCCGTTGGCCCAGCATAAACCGGATGGCGTATCCCACAACAAAGGAGGACAGCAGCGCGACCAGCACCGACAGCATCAGGATACCGGAGGTGAGCATGGACATATTCTCCGTCATGGCGAGAATATCCGGGGAGAACCCCAGCGCCAGGAAGGAGTACATCAACGCCGCCGTCAGGGTGAGCGTTACAAAGTAGATGATATAATCCCGCAAGCTCCTGCGGATGTTCCGAAAAGCCAGTTTAGAGTACATCATTCACTCCCCCCTCCCATCATGGTGAGGACATCCAAAATCTTGTTAAAGAAAGTCCTACGAGAATCGCTGCCTTTGCGGATTTCCGTGAAAATCGCACCGTCCCGTAAAAAGAGAATACGGTTTGCATAGCTTGCGGAAAAGGCATCATGCGTTACCATAAGAATGGTCGCCCCCAAGGTTTCGTTGATGCCCTGAATAGTGGAGAGTAGCATTTGGGATGAGTGGCTGTCCAGTGCGCCGGTGGGTTCGTCCGCCAGAATCAGCTTGGGATTGTTGATGATGGCTCTGGCGCAGGCGCACCGCTGCTTCTGGCCGCCGGACACCTGATAGGGGTATTTGTCCAGAATATCTGTGATGTTCAGCTTTCTGGTTATTTCCCGCACCCGACCATCGATCTCGCCTGCGGGGACCTTGTTGATGGTCAGCGCCAGGGCGATATTTTCGGAGATGGTCAGGGTGTCCAGCAGGTTAAAATCCTGAAACACAAAGCCCAGGTTCTCCCGGCGGAACCGGGCAATCTGCTTTTCGTTGATTTCGGTCACATCGGTTCCATCTAAATAGATATGTCCCGCGCTGACGGTATCAATGGTGGAAATGCAGTTGAGCAGGGTGGTCTTGCCGGAGCCGGACGCGCCCATGATCCCCA